>Ga0209955_1000145_pt1 | contig 28983 bp, 47 predicted proteins | sample SalPonA_A_H2O_MG_FD_185716 | JGI IMG/M metagenome (GOLD analysis project Ga0209955, IMG submission 185716) | Water microbial communities from South San Francisco under conditions of wetland restoration - Salt Pond MetaG R2A_A_H2O_MG (SPAdes)... | ecosystem: Environmental > Aquatic > Non-marine... | reverse complement strand
TCGCGAGATACTGAATGTGACCAAACCAACGGAGCAGAATCATGCTGACAATCGAAATTTCAGGACCGATGGGCAACGCCCTGCACATCATCAATCAGAGCAAAACTTTCGCGAAGCAACTTGATTGGAGCGCAGAGGAAATAGCCGCTTTAGAGGCGTCGATGATGGGCCCTGATGCGAGCTACGAGCGCACGCTCAAACTGTTCGACCGGCACTTCGGCCAGTTCTGCACGCTCACGCTCGAAGGCTTACCGTTGTTTGAGCACTAACAGGGAAAGCCACACGGATGTGGCTACATTGGAGGCCAGCTATGGGTCGCAACACACTTCATTTACGCCAAGACACGTTTGATCGAGCCGTCTCTCGCGGCGTTCGATTCAAGCACCACTACGTGAGCTACGAATCACTCGGCTTCGACCGCGCCAGCGGCCAATACCTGTGCGTCAGAATTGAAGGTAAGGGAGTACGCTCAGAGCCGATACCCTTCCAACTGCTCACTACGCGCCAGCCGCGCCGAATTCATGAAGATTGGCGCTTAATAAAACCCACCCGCAATTAATAGAGAGCGTCACCAATGAGTATCTATAACCACTATGTCGTCGTTGTCACTAATAGTGAGGGCGCAATTCAAGTGCTTGGCACCAAGAGCAAAGGCTTAATCAGAAGCAGAGATTCAGCTGCGCGGATGGTAAACCAACTCACTGAAGCACACCCTCACTTGAGCTTTATTGCGTGCACCGTCGACAGATCACCAAGAGGATGGGAAGACCATGACCTATTTGAACACTGAACTGACGCGTATCTGCGCAGGCATCCTTGCGCTCTTCTTCGTTGGCCTGATGCTGCGCGATCTGTACTGGCTTCCGTTGGACCAGCTCAACGCCATCGATTTCCTCATCGGCTGTGTGTTTGCAGGGATCGCCACTCATTTCTACGTCACTGGCCGCTGGCCTTTAGAGAAGCGAGGCTAAACCATGCGCAATTTCAAAGTACCCTCTTTTGCCGAGCGCCGCGCCAAAATCAAAACCGTGGCGGACATAGAAACTCAACTGGCCCTGGCGAAGCAGTACGTCGCCTCGATCAAGCGAGAAATGAAAGGGGCACCGACTTTAGCCGCCAAGCAGGCTATCGCCGAAAAGGTAGTCGACGCAGAGCGAGTCCTTCGCCGTCTGCGCATGGAAAGCTTCGATATTGAAGATGAGATAAACGCTAAGAACTCCTAGTCCTGACCAAAAGACCGAAGCTATTTCAGGGCCTTGGCACTCAAAAAAATCACACTTTGCCTTCCAAACCTCAGCCGGCCCGCGAATTTTGCGGGTCAAACGAGGAAACCTCCTTCTCAGATCGACCAAGCTGACAAAGTCGACGAAGTTGCACCGAACACGCGCTGCGGTACCAAAACGCACCAGCAGCGCGAGTTCGGCCTCATTTTCGACAATTAAATTGAAGTTAGCGAAGTTGCAGAGCAGAAATTTGCGTTATCTCAAAGCCTGCCAGTATCGGGTTGTGAGTAAGGCAACGCCCTGCTTCTTCAGACTTGAAAACTAACCGTTTGAGGTATTACCAATGACTAAAAATCGTCAGTCAATTGATCGTAAAAAAACTGCAAAACTTTGGAAACAAGCCAAGCGTAACAGCCAGCCAGCGCGTAAACACACCCCCGAATCCATTGCTCAGATTGCGGCAAAATGCCGCAGTGACAAAGAGTTTCGAAATTACGGTAAGGGCCCTAACGCGAAACCCGAAAGCAACGGCTCACCGTGGGTGATGGCCCAGCGCTTCAAAAAAGACGACCCTGCGTGGTACTCAACGATAACCGCGCATTTCGAAACCGAGACTCGAGTGCCGGATGTAACCTACGCCGTCGCGTTCCCGATCGCGCTGCAGTGCTATCCGGATCGTCAAGCCTGGACACAAACCTATGCTTACAAAGCAGTGCTCGCGCGTGCGATTCGCCAGCGTAACGAGCCTCACTGCCCGCAAGAAGCACAAGCCATTTTAGACAAAATCGATGAAGAGCTGTGCTGGCTCATGCCCGGTGAATATGACGCCGCCGAGATCATGTTGTCCGTGTTGGATCCGAACATAACAAACTGGACGATGTGGAAGGAGAAGTACCGCGGTTACGTTAGCTACCTCAACCGAATCGGCTTCAAAGACTCGATTAAAGAGTTTTTTCAGCTGCGCGACAAACTCAAGTGGTTCCAGGATCGCTTTACCGCCATTGTGGCGCTACAGCACTGCGCTAGCGTTGCTGAAGCGAAACAGTTACAGGCGTACGGCGCGCTGCAGCGCTACAACACTCTGGTTGAGCATCTCCCCATCGATCTACTCGCGTTTGCGCTGAAGGGCAAAGCGCGTGAAGTCGCGGTTGCCACGCATACACCAGACACCATCTGGCGCTCAGTACAATGCAGCTCAACCAAAACAACGTGGACCGAGCAGTTCAACGGCGCTTATCAAGCGGCACTCAAAATGAAACTGATGCCCGCGATTAACAAGCATTTCGGTAGCGCGCCCAAGCGCCAGAGCGATAGCTGCTATATCTGGATCGTTGATACAGCACCACGCGCAGACGGCCGCATTCTCATCAAAATTGGTAAGTCCGTCTTTGAGCAAGGTGTTCGTCGCTGGACGCGGGTAGCCAATAAGCAAGGCGTATCAGTACTGCGTGGGCTCATTTGTGAATTAGACCTCAATACGCTGTATTGCCTTTATCCCCGATTCGCTGATTCAAACGAACCTGCACAAGCCTTCGAAACCATGCTGTTAAAGCGCTTTGGGATGAAAGTAGACACTGACACTGACCCGCTTATCAGCAAAATTGATAAGGGCGGTCAGGAGGAGTTTCGTTGGGTAACGCATTCCGAACTCAAACAGTTGGAGCTTGAGCTTGAGCAAGTTGCCAAACGCCTATTCACTCATAACCCTGAGTTGGAGGTGTAATGGCTAATGAGAGACCGCGCCGGCGACGCTGGCGCTCTCCATCCGAGATGGATGAAATCTTTAACCATGCTCGCCTACGCCGAGGCATGCGCTCAAAACTACCGGTACCCGAAACCAAGGATGAGGCACGGGGCAGGCAGTTCGTTCAGCGATTAAAGATGAGATTGATGTACGGGTATTTGAGCGGTATCCAGCCTGACCAGGATGATCAGGATGATCAGGCTGACTCGTGAAAACTTATTTATTTACGCTATCTTTCAACGCAGCGCCTGCTTTAAACGCGGGTAGCGTTGCAGCCGCGATCTTGATGGACGCACCGGTCTGAGGGTTTCGACCTTCACGCTCTGCACGCGCTTTCGTCGAGAATGTGCCAAAGCCAACGAGCTGCACACTGCCGCCTTTAGACAGTTCTGAAGTGACTGCATCGGTAAAGCCATTCAGTGCAGCACTGGCCTGAGCTTTTGAAATACCTGCACCTTCTGCGATTGCATCAACCAATTCTGTTTTGTTCATCGTTTTTAAAGCCTTTTTTCAGTTTTTTGGATTTCTCTGAGTATAGCGCCTCAGCCGAGGGGTGTAAGTCTTAAAACGCATGAGATCCTTGAAATATAAGGGTTTGGAGCGATTTTATGCAGACTTTTCGATATCACATTGATTCCTGCGGCGGTGCTTGGCTAGAGGTGAGCGATGCTGTGGTGGCACCACTCAATATTGCCGAACAGATCAGCGGCCTGTCGCGCCACTTCGCTGGGCGGTTTTTCCTCGATTCGCACGGTGACACGAAGCTCTTCTTGGATGCTTACCGCGCGCGCTATGGCGAGCCGAACATCAAACATATTCTGGAAAAGGGGGAATCGGCTATCAACCTATTCCCTGTCTATGACTTTGAACGTCTGAACGACCGTACTCGCCGCGCACTGCGGCTTAACCGTGTAGCTTGAGGGTGACTCTGATGACTGCAACCGAACGATACGAGTGTGCCCGAGTGGCGCGAGATGCCATTGGTGCGCTGTGCTTTCCGACCCACTACGAGGGTGAAGCTATCCCGAACGAGCTGTATCCGCTGTACGAGCAGCTGCGAAACATTGAACGTGTGTATCAGGCAGAACTCTCCAAGATCCGTGAGGCCGTGTGATGGGGTATCAAACAATCAGCGGAGTCGCACAACCCAAAGGGTATGGCCGTACCGTTCACTTCTCGATTGAAGGCAAAGTGGCGTGGCTCAAAGTCGGCAAAACGGGCAAGAAGGTTAAGTTTCTGATCCACAGCGATTCGCCCAAGCTGACCCACTACGCTAGTGGCCAGTTAGTCGGCGAGTTCGGTGCTTTTAAAGCCTTAGCGCATCGATCGTACTTCGTCGTGGCTGATCGGTATGCGGCCGAGATGCTGCTCGATCAGCTCTGCGAGTCATTCGGCGATGAAGCCGTACTCAAACACTTAACTGATGCTCCTGTGATTAATGCGTGAGGTGAATATGCAAGGTGTACATGAGTTTGTTCTCAAACGTTACATCCGAAATGGCGGCAGCGCATGCCCTGTTTGTGCCGGCTCAGACTTTGAGGGCGGCGCTGTCGAGATCGACGCCGGATATGCGATTCAGCCGATCTATTGCAACGAATGCGGTGCGAGTTGGGCTGATCGGTATCGCCTGAGCGACATTGAGTTTGAGCAGCCCGAGGGTGAGACATCAGTGAACGTCTACACACCCACCGCAACGCTCCGTTTCCATCGTGGAACCAAGCTGATCGGGCGTTTCGATCTGTCGCATACCGAAATCACAATGCACGAACTGGCACGCAGGCTCGCTCCGCTGATACTGCCCAGTGAGGATCGCTACGCACCCGTGGAATTTGAAATCCGCAACGACGGCCACCTGATGATGCAGGGTACGCTCTACCCTGACCACCTATGAAGCCGCGCAGTCATGGGGCGATTAACGCCCTGCGCGACCAACTGGCCAAGGCCGCCGCCGAGCGAGATACCCATGTGAAATCCATGAAGGATTGGGTTGAGGCCTAGCAACGCTACCGCGCAATGCTATCCAAGCTGTCCGCAGCGCAGATTCAAACCTATGCACGCACCCATTCGCCGAACGAAATCACTGGAGAAAACGATGCCTGATGTATTTAAGCTGCAACGCCAGCAACACCCCAATTGGACTCTGCCTGAAGGCTGTAACTTTGATGATCTACCGCTCGGCGCTGAGGATCGGTCGTACCGCAATGATGCGATGCCCTGCTGGGACTGGGCAGACGCCAGCGTGCGCCTCTACATCGATTACCCGAAACCTTCACAAGCGCCTCTGGGGGCTCGCACCTCGGAGGCCGGTGAGTTAGGCAATCGCTATGTTGTGCAATCCACCACGCCAGAGGGCGACTACCTAAGCGATGTATTAGCGACTGACGATTGGTCTGAGGCGGTGCGGGTCATCACTGAGCGTTGCAATGCGGTTCGCTAAGCGGTTGCTTAGTGACGAACACCACCGCCTAGATGATGAGCCAGGTCACTCGAATAGTCCTGCATCACCTGGTACTGGCAAATGGCCTGAATCCACTCTGGACTGATCGATTCGGTCACTTCATCTAAGCGGGCTTTATCAACAGGCACTTCAATTGAGTGGACGTAGCGCGGAGGGTCATCCTGCGCGTAGAGGTGCACGATCACCGCGCTATGCACGCGATCAATATCGACGTTTTCGATCGTCGTGTAGTAGCCATCAATCTCAATCAGATCGTTGTATTCACAACATTCTGGCTCGGGGGTTACGTTACAGAGCGGCATTCGGCTATCTCTAATCGGTTTGGGGCTATTTTAACCAGAAGAACTGATTACTGCGTAGCGCTTGCTGCACTTTCGGCTCGTCCGCTCTGGACAGAAACCGATTTAGGAATTTGTTGACGTTCTTGTCGTTAAACGGCGCTTGGACAAGATTCATCGCTCCCATCACGTTCCGCGTGGCGAAGTGCATGCGGTGAAAATTTCCCTGCCCGAAGCGCGCGAAGCGAAAACACGTTTCGTGACGAAGCACCCGCTCCTCATCTGGCAGATAGACCCAGTAAAACTCCTCGTGCAGTGACTCGGCGAGTACTGCGGTGCTTGGCTGACCCATATAGACAGTCTTCGAGTCGAATGCACGGAATTGGAATTCAGACCGCGTAGCTATCGGCTCTCGACTCACAATGACAACCTTTCCACGAATGAAGTCATCCAAGAGTTTCGCTAAATCCGGATGATCGGCGACTGCATCGAAGTTATCGATCAGGAAAACAGGTGTACCAGATTGGTTCCAGTTGAAATACTTATAATCGATATCGACCCAGATCGATTGCACGTCTCTCACTAACTTCGCTGCATCGACCAAGCAATATCGGATGTCGCTGCGAATACAGTGACCGGCTATTGTGTGTAGTAAGCCCGTTTTACCACAGCCGGCTGGGCCGACGAGGTTGAATGATGTTGAACTGCCTGCGTGTTTGTTCACTTCGCAAAAACGAACGGCGGCCTCAAAAGCATCTTTCCAGCTTTCACATTCTTGGTATTCGGTGAAGAAATCAGAAATAGAACCCGTCATACCACTCTCGCCATGGGCCGTGCTGTTCTGGATAGTATTCACTGGGGTCTGTTGAGTTCGGGTTTGACGGCGGTTCTTCGTTGATCATTAGAAAAAATCCGAACACCAGCACCCCGATCACCAGAGCCAGAGGTGCGTAAACAATGACGCGTAGGGTTTTAATGCCCAGCCGAAAGAGCAATGAGTTGTCCCCACGCCTAATTACCCAGTCTCGATAATCCGGCTGGGCTTTCAGGTCGAGCAACACAAGCACGCTCGAGAGAATCAGTAGATTAGTGGCGATGTGCCCGGTCCCGACGAAGAGTAAGCAGAGCAAGGCGATGACGGCAAAGATTGCACAGAAGGTGCGCAGCTGATGCTTAAATCGCTCCTTCTTTGGGGTTGGTTTATGCGTACGTACAGCGCGGAAATACTGAAAGCAGAGGGCGGCGACGAACGGCGAAAGCCAGAAGATCCACGTTGCCACTGGCGTTACCTTCGCATCACGTCAATGCAGCGCAATATGCGTCGAGCACTGCGGTCATATCGAATACGTCCCCAGAGCCCTACCAGCCAGGCCGTAGCGATAAGCGCGGCAGACAAGGTAAATCCCGCATTCATGACCTCTCCTATCGAAGACTCCCACATAAAAAGAGCATGATGGTCTATGAAAAACCACCCAACTAGAGCTGCCAACAACGCTAGGAACTTTAGTAGCGTAAATATTAGGGGCTTTGATCCCGCATCACTGTAAAAGACTTCGCCGCACTCGTCACAGACGATACGTGGCCCGCCTACAAACCCACTCTGGCCTAGATACTTCAGAGATGCTACGGCTTGGCAACAGTCACACTGAGCATCATGCTGCTCCGTGTAATCGATGAGACCGTACCAGTTCCCCCAACTCCACGTTGGACGCTGTGCGATATACGTTTCCGACATTCTTTTCTCCTTATTTAAGGATGTGGCAGCAACAACCGCGCCAGATCGCCCTCAAAACGGTAAATCCGGCCAACTATCGACCTCTGTGGTGCGCCAGCCATTCTCATCAAACACCACTCGACCGTCGTGGTCGACCAGGCGCAGATCGTTGAAGTCGGACGGGACAGTTTCGAGGCTGATCCGCGCCAGCTCGCACTCAACATCCCCCTGAGGCTCCCATCCACATTCGGTCAACTGCTGAAGCTGGTAACTCCCAGCAGGCGGGTGGGCAAAAAACTCAGTCTCTGTGAGAGGGAGTGAGAGCTCAGGCATTGTTAAAAGTACTCTTTCTTAGCAGTCGTCATAGCTGCTGGGCTGGTCTGGCGATCCGCCCAGCCGTTCTCGTATGCCTCGGTGCTAAAACCGGCGTTGATAATCAAACGTGATAGGGAGTTCTTTTTGACGAAATTTCTAGCTATTGCCGCTTTGATCAGACATTCCATGCCGTTGGTTTGACCCTGCATCAGACCTATGAAATACGTTTCACTTACCGCCGGATCGAACGGTTCAACCGATTCGCAGTCGTGCAAGTACACTGTTGTTTTTGATAAGCCGCGCGGTTCTGCGATCAACTGATAGCGCTCACACAACTGCGCTTTTACCGAGACCACTTCGGTCAGAGGCACCTCGACGACAAGTCGTACAAAGTACACGGTACCGTGCGGATCGACATAAAGGTCAAATTTGCGACCGTCATCAGACAACTTCCATGTTGTAAATCCGGGCTCTAATCCTTTGCTAGTGCGCCGCGTTCCTCGAAGCGAGGGAAAGGTCTTACCCAACTCAGCGATGTCATCACCGACAGTCACCGGCCCAACTTTGGCGCTACCGCATGAGACTTCGGTGGCTGACGCCACATTTGCTGTGGCAAATGCCAATGCACCGGCGAGTGCCGAGTGAAGCAATGTCTGTTTCAGGCTCATCCAAAGGCCCTCACTTCCGCGGTGGACTGAACCTCCGTAGGTTTTGCCTTAGGCTTACGCCCGCGACGTGACTCAGCCAAAGATGACTGGATCTCCGGCAGGCGCACTTCGTACTGACGGCACATCTCACGGATGGTACGTACGGCTTTGTCGCGTTCAGCTTTTTCCATCGCTTTTATCTGCGATTCAATTTGAGCCTGCTGTGCTTTGAGTTCTTCAATCGTTGGCATGGTTTAACCTCGTTTATCTGTTGAGCGTTACAACTTATCTTTCAGCCTTTCGCGCGTTGTTTTTGAGCGATCACGGCGCACTTCTATCGCTTTTCTGCTGCCGTTCGACAGAGTGCATTTCAATGCACTGGCCTCTGTAAACGCACGCGCAAGCGTCATCCGTCTCGGCACCAGTTCCTTTTGGTTTGTGCTGGGTCTATCAGTTCCCCGCAGCCAGACACGCTCACCTACCTGTAATCCACTCGGAGCGCCGTTCTTTGACTGCTTTAACTTCTCGATCTTCATTGAGAGAACCCAGTGCTTATCCGTCGCTTTTGCGTCCTCGCCCGGAGAAAAATCTTCGATCCAGATATCTTTGACGTTCTCCAGATACTCATCGAATTGCTCGATCGTGAGAAAGCGAGGGTCTTTAACCATGTGCGCTATGCCTTACGATTGAGCTTGGCGGCTTGCCAACCCGCATCCCAACTCACAGAGGCATCGAGTGTGCGCATATTGTTGCGATAGGGATTGGCGTTGATGGACTCTCCACGTTCGAAGGCCGTTTTGCCCTCTGTTTCATAGCAAGGCACGTCTAGATCGAGTTCAACATAAGCTTCTGACATGAGTGTGGTTACCCTCGGGTTAGGTTGAGAATTTCTAGTGTTTTCTGGACACCCCGCAGCTCTGCTTGCCCCGCAGGCGTTCCGGCATCGATGGACGCCACCATGTTGCACAGCTCCTGCAGAAGCTCGGTTCGCCATTTCGCTTCGCTGGTAATCGATTCGTCTGAGTATTCAGTGACCGCGGCGGTCACCTCATCTTGTAACACCAAGATTTCGTCGATAGACGCCGTAATGTGCTGCTCCATCTGTTCGAGTCTGGCCGGCGATTCAAGCAACGGAAGTATCCGGCCAAGATTGGCTATCGCAACATCCAGCGCTTTATTGATGTCCTCCGCCCAGCTTGACTCTGGCTCGTTGAAAAAGGATGCATCGAGATCCACAACGTGATCAGCGTCGTGCTCCGAGCACATCAAATCAGTCAGCAGTTTAGCTTTCAGCGTATTGGGCGCTTGTACTGGCGCATTCATCGACTTGCGATCTCCTCTCCCATTGCAGCCCGCATTCCTGCTACCTGCAGGCGGTAGTCTTCATATTCGGCACGTTGTTCCTCAGTGATACCGCTATTAGGCAGTAGCAGGAGGTCTAGACCGCCCGCTATATCCTTGAGAACCCGCTTGTTATGCAGGTAGCGCGTATCCCGTGCAGCGATATCAAGTCCTCGCTGCAAAAGAAGGCGTGCAGATTCCGTGCCGTCTACATCACCGGTCATCATCCAAACACCAAGGTCAATCTGGCAGGGGGCAAACTGGACGTTGGCACAGCGCATTAATGCGGCATGCGCTCGCTTAAGATTAGCAACGAGCGACGGAAGCTGCGGTAACGACTTATCAATACTCCTGGCGATCGATGACTGCGCGATGTACACATCCGCTGGCCAGTAGCCTTGCTGAGCCGCTTGCTCAAGGAGTTTCATCGCGCCAGCCTCGCGCTGCGCTTCAGTGCCAGCAGGCGATTGCATAAAGAGTAGGATGAGTGCGTTATTAACGAGCACCTCCGTCGAGCGCTCACCTTGCATGTACAGCATCGCCCAGTAGCCTGCGCCGCCACCTCGCACGATGTATGGAATACCAATCGGTGGTGCGGTATCCGCATCGGCCGCCAGATTGTCAAACCCCACGGCCATTAGAAACAGTTCTTCAGCACGATCCAGAGATGAGAAGCGATCACCAAAAATCTCTTCGACCTCCGCCTTTGACGGATTGGGTACCGACAGTGATTCGGTTGCGATTGCCGACGTTGAGATCAGTGCTGAGCACGACAACACTACACCAGCGAGGATGCGATTCAGCACGCTTCACTCCCCGCTGATAACTTTGCAAGATCAACTTCGAGCAAAACCCGTAACGGCTTATCCGACGCGTGGGCATTCGACAATGGGCCTTTGAAGAGCAGTAACGCTCTTGTGTAGTCTGCGCTGACGGCTTGAACAATGGCCTTGTTTAACGCCTCGTCCGCTGAGGAGGCGCGAATACTGACTCGGCGGGTATGCATCAGCTGCGAGACCATCTGAGCGTAGTAGAGTTCCGTTCCCTGCATTGGTATGACGTTAGACATCTGCCTCTCCCTTACTGTTTACCTCAGTCTAAGAGAGCGCGCGCCATCCATCGCCTTAAAATAGGGCATACACCCTGCCCTATTTTCTTGCGCAGATCGTGCCTTGGGACAGTAACCGATCGCGCCGTTTTTCAGCTTCAATGCAGAGCAATAAGAAGTGGCGTACGTCGTCCAGACGATCCGGGTTTGCAGAGATCCAGCGTGCCAGCAAACGGCGCTTCTGGCGCAGCACAATCTTGACGTGTTGCTTCTCCGCTAAACGCGGCTCGATCTTGGCGAGCTCCAGCGCCTGGCTGAAGTCGACATTCATGATGGCACGATCGATCTCTTTGACAGCGCGCTTAAAACGCTGCCCCTCCCACTCGCGCAATACGCCAATCAGCGACCAGCGATGCAGACGATCTACGAGCCGCTCGGCCTGAGGGTAGAGCCAGTGATGCACCCCATTAACGATGATCATCCCCCCAAGTAACTGCAAAGCCAGGTACCCCAATTGCTCAGCGGTGAACGCATGGCCGGGCGCCACGATCGGCGAGTACAGAATAGCAATAATGAAGAGCGCCGGTAGTACCAGCGACAGACAGTGCACAGCAAAATGCACCCACGTTGTCGTTCGTCCAGAGTGACGCAGAGCGTCGTGATCAAGTTCAGTGAACAGCATGATTTATCCCCAATATATAGTCCCCTATCTTCAGTTAAACACGAGATCTGGGACTTAGGCGGGGCAGACGAAATTTTTTAAGACGCCAAGCTGCTGTGATTTAGAATACGCTGCGCGCGTTTCTCTAGAAAACTCATAACAGCCGACGCGTAGTCGCGATACTCGGCGGCCGTTGTTGGGCGTGACTTGCTGGTGAATCCCTCAAATGGAAGCCAGAACTGAACCTCGCCGTTGTTCACCAGATCTTGGAACAGGAAGAACTCAACGTAGCCGTCAAAGGATTCGAAGAGCGCAAAGAAGTCTGAGTAGTTGCGAAAGGTTGGTCCTAAAGGGTTTCGGTCAGCATCAGTGATACCGGCATAGTAAAGGCGCAAACACTCGAGCGTTAAGTCCATCCGGTCACCAATTTTGCGCCGCATCCCGCGCGCTTGGTTGATCGTCGTATTCGACACCGTATTCGCCGGCCAAAAGCTATAAGCCGCGACGGTACACCCCCGCTGGTATAAGCGATCTGCTTCGGAGCGCACCTCATCTAAGTACTCGGCAGCGAGTTTAGTATGTCGGTAGGAATTGGTAATTGAATCGCTAGACAGCTCGAAGTGACCCAAATTGGAGTCGTGAATCAATGTCGGCGCTGGACCAGAAATATCCAACGTGAAGTGCTGGCCATTGGGTAGCGGTTTAGACCAGAGCTGCTGGTGATAAGCGCGAAGTGTGGGGCTGCGGGAGTCAGGATCCGCGCCTTTTGGAATCTCGGTGGTGAAATCGAAATCCGTATCAATCGTTAAGGTCTGCATCGTCTAACTGTAGACCAAGTTGGCAGACACACCCTCTTGCGAGGGTGGTCAACCATGAAGGCCTCTTACGAGGTGGCTGCTCGCACATCCACGAGATTGAAACTATCGCGCAGCATCTGGCGAATAGCGTCATTCTCATCCGATGGCGTAGGCTGGGCCGCAGGCGGCTCAACTTCCGATCCACGGGGGACGGAGACAGGATTCAGCCCTTCAAACTGAATCGTGATGTCCAGCTCAATACGTTGGACAGGCGGCTCCTCACTCCCTGACCATAGCCAGATTAGAGCAGCCAGTATCGGGCCGAGGAAAGAGAACAGAATATTGAACTCTTTTATCACTTGGCGCGCGCGTGCCCAATACGATTTGAGCAGTGTTACGAACGTTGTTGTGTTAATCATGGTGATCTCCTTTGATCTAAGTAATCGCGGGAGACCACCCCCTGCGGGTGAAGTCACCCGCAGGTTAAAAAGCCACGTCAGTTAGCCTGAACGTCGCTTGTGGTTGGTGCCATTGGTCATCGCTAAAGCAAACTGCTCGCGCACTTTGCTCATCGCCAGGTCAGTGGCTTTACCTTCTCGGTTGTACTGATCGAGCCAGTCGACAGACTTCTGAGACGGTAGGCGTTGCAGATCAGGCTTCATCTGAATCACAGAGATACCCCGTGCTTCGAGCCGTTGCTGCAACTTATCAGCCGCTTTTTCACCGGCGAGGCTGCGATCAACATCCACAAAGATGATGACCGTATGCACCCCCGCTGATGGAACAAACGACGTCATGAACGGTGCGCAGACACAGCTCCATACGGGAACTCCAGCCCCTTGCGTGACAGCGAGTGCCGTCTCAATACCCTCAGCAATGCCAATGACACCGCAGTCGGGTTTTGCAAGGTGAATGGAGCGCCCAGTGGTGCCCTGTACGCCCGTGGTCGATTTACGCGGATCCGCGTTCTCGATGTTTAGCTTGCGCCCTTCACCGCTCTTATCCAGATAAGTACGGTGAATCTGCACAGCAAACCCACGGTTATCACGCACCAGTGCCAGCATGGCAGGGAAAGCCCCGACAAACTTGGCACCGTCGTAGTACTCCAACGCTTCACAAAAGCGCAAATCCTCAGATCGCATCGCCGCCTCAAGGACGCCGCGCGAGTAGAGATATTTGCGCAAAACCACGGCAGAGTCGTCAGTCAGAGGCACCGATCGGGCCCACAGTTTGTTCAACTTTTCCTTGGTCTTCGCGTTCGCCTCTTCGTCAGTCAGCTTTTGAGTTTTGCGCACTTCAAAATCACTCTTTTCATAGAGCGAAGAATCCATAACGCAACCACCCTCAAGCCAATCGGCGAGTTCGTCGAACACTTCTGTAAACGACTTCTGAGTTACTTCCATCAGGAGCTTGATCGGATCCAAATGCCCGTCATCGCCCCAGTGCTGTTTCCAGCTGTAACCCGTTTCCTCGGTCTTGTTAGTGAACCGAAAGCCTTTCTCCCGTCCGTCAATCGGGCAGGTCACATTGGAGTTAATTTTACTCGCAGCATCAGACAGTGCCCCGTTAGAGACATGCACAAGTGCATTGACCCAACGGCCGCGCATACGCTCTTTGAGCGCTGGTACATTTCGCTTACCCATAAAGCCTCCTTCACTGGGTCAGTTTCACTTCCCCAGTTGGGGCGGTTGTGGGCAAGGAACGCCACGCGAACTTGACCCATTCAGTGCCGACGCGCTGCAGACGAATCTGTAGGCGGCGGCCGTCATGAGTGTGTTCAACGACGCGAATCTGCTTGCCGTGTTGGTTGAAAGTTGTGGTTGTCATAGCAGTCTCCTTAGGAGTCTGCCCCACAAGGGACAGATTCCCTCGTGGGTGGATTTGAACAACGGTGTTACAGGCGGATGGTCTTCAGCTCACCATTAATGATGGCCGGATAAGGTGCTCGATAACCGTGCGCAAGCAGGTCAGCAATCAGCTCATTCGGATCAACAAGACCAGACGAAATTGCCTGGCTGATAGCCTCTAGGTATTGAGCGGTGAAGTGCTCAATCTCATCGGTGTGGTTCAGTGTGGAGCGGCGACGGTTGACGGTGCAGTCGTTCGGATCGTGATAGATGCTGATGGTTGTATCAGTATCCGTCAGGACAACAACGGCTTTGTCAGTGGGCGCGACCCACACGTGGTCAGTAGTTGAAGTCAACATAGTTTCACCTCGGTAGTGGTTGGGTAGCCCGGAGGCTGGGGTTAGATAGACGATCGGACTCCGCAGAGTTGCCCTACTTTCACGATCAGGTAGGGCGCTCAAGTGCGCTGGGTTACAGCGACACAAGAAACCGGATGAAACTGGCCACGCCTGCGCGTAGACACTCAGATCCAGTCTGGAATTGAGGTGAGGTGTTAGCAAAGAGCCCGAAGGCTCTTGCTAATGGGTGTTAAAGGAACAACGCACCAGAGGCACGTTGGGTGTTCATCCGAAGATTAATGGAAACGGGTGTTTCCGTTGTTTCGCATTACATGCTCACGAGCACGGGCTTTAATTTCAGCATCGTGGATCGCTTGCGTGTACTTCAGCTCTGTATCGCGCATCTCTTGTTCGATCAGGTTACGGCGCTCAATCGCTTTGAGGCCGAACTGACACATAATGAACGCAATCACGCCTGCTATAAGCAGAAGCGGTTGCTTACCAAAGAGGCCGATCATTACTGCTGGAAAACAGGCAACACTCAAGAGCGATAACAAGCCAGCAGACATCACCAGCATGGTACGTTCAGCGAGTGTGACTTTAGGTGCTGAACGGAAAGTTGCTTCTGCTCGAGGCGACTTCCCATCTAACACTTCACGCCACTCAGCATCGATCTCATCTTGCTCCAACATTGGCTGTTCCTGATCAGTAGACTGATTAAAGAACCTGCCGTTGATGGTGCGGTAGTAGTGATCAACTGTTTTCCCTTTTGGGGTTACATCTTTCGCTTTGCTAAAACGGTTAGACAAACGCTTAGACATAAGGTGTTCCTCCAATTATTGGTTTTGGTATTTCGGGTGAAACGTGGTGTTGTATCTTGGCGCTCACAATCTCCGCAGAGACGACCGAGACTTTTCAGTGAGCATCACCGGTCTTTTCAAGTGAGTTGTCAGAAGACAACCGCACAAGAAACGGGGTATGGGGGTAGCGCTGCGCCAGCGCCATTCCGATACCGCGTTCGTTAAGAGGTGTGCAAAGAGCCCCCGAGGGGCTCTGCACAGGTGGGGTTACTTGCACTTAGCAAGGCGGCGCTCGATGTAACGCAGGTGACCGCGAAGGTCATCTGGGTCCATATTGAGCACGCGACAGCAGTTGCGGAACGAATACGGATAAGCATCGTCATCAAGTGGGTTGTCTGAAAACAGCCAGTTCTCCGCTTTGTGGTCATCATCTCGGAAGGGTTTCCCTCCGCGACTCATGCCAAAAGCCTCCTGAATGCTGAATTTCAGCAACTCTCTTGCGATACCGCGGTACTCGTCGATCGACATCTGTGGCGAGAGAATGTGGTCATCGATGCTGGCATCGCGTGACTCCATCACCTCATACAGATCGTCTTCCAACAATTCTGCGTCGGTCACAACCACGGGATTTCCATCTTCTTCAAAGACTTCAAATCCCAGACTGAACAGGTCAAATTGATTTTCCATAGGTAGATCCTCGATAAGAGAGGGACTACCCCCCACAAGGGAGTCAGTCCCTCGTGGGTTTAAGAACATCGGTTTAGCGGCGGGCGGTTAAGAACTGCTTGGCCATCTTGAAGAGCTGAGCTTGGAGCTCAGACACATCGGAGATGACGGCAGTGTGCTTAAACAAACCCTCTACAGCGTTAGTGCCAATGCCAATGGCATAGAAGTCGATCTGGCCGGCATACATTTTCACCATCTTGCGTACTGCATCGGGCGCAGACGGTGCACCGTCTGTGACGATAAGCACCACCTTGCGCTCATTCAGCGAGCTTGCAAGTTCAGTGATTGCATGGGCCATGGCTTCCACCATCGGCGTGCCACCGCTGGATTCAACAGCCAGGCGATCTAAGCTTGGACGGACAGGCATGCCACGTTTTAACAACGTCGCGACCGGTACCGAACCCGCTGGGAACGCACTGATTGCTATATCAGCTTCAGGCACAGCAGCGATTGCCAGCGCTAGAGCAACGGCAGCAGAGTTCGCGATATGCTGAATACCCCCCATCGAACCGGAACGGTCAATGAGCAGATGCACAGACGTATCAATCGTTTCTCCCTGCGTGTCGTGTCTCCAGACACAGGTATCGCCTGCGAGGGCTCTCCCTAGACGGTTGGTATCGAATCGGCTGCCATAATCACGGATCGTCCGTGTCGCTTCCGATTCGGCCTGCAAGATATCGACAATCTGAGCACGCAACTTGCCGGATGCTTGGATACCCTTAGAGAGTGTCTGCGCATCGACAAAGCGAATTCCCGAACTGTCATCTTGACCGCCATCAAGCACGATAGAGTCCCATCCGGTGCCATCCGGATTTTCCTCCTGCGCTTGGTCTCCAAGAGCTTGGCCAACAATGTCGCCCAGATCCGTCTGTTCTGCATCCGCTGTCGCGCATGCATCCGAGATGGGTGAGAAACTGCTAGCCCCCTTGCCGCTGTCTGACGAGTCAGACTGTTGTGGTTGGTCGCCTGTTGAGCTGTCGCTCGATGAGTCGTCGGCCGCGTCCGTATCGGACTGACCAGACCCGTCATCATCAGAACCGGTGTCAGCATCACTGCCGTCACCTTGATCACCACCCTGATCGTCTGCATCTGCATCAGAACCGGCGTTACCGCCGTCGTCTGCATCCGCATCTGAATCACTCTCAGCATCATCGCTGCTCTCGCTCAATCCCTCGCTAGAAGAATCACCGCTATCGCTGCCGTCTTGCTGATCGCTCTCACCAGAATCATTGCTATCGCAATCATCCGATGAGGTTTCAGGTGGCGTCTGGTTCGCCTCCTCTTCCGCCTCTTTAAGTGCTGCAAAGATTGCTTTCGCAAGTTTCACCGCATCTAAAGTGGAGCTCATGGTGTCGAGGTATTTGTCGAAGAGCACGTCCAATCGAACGAAGAACCCTTCAGGCAAATTCTCTCTCACACAGGCTTCATAGGCTTCGTAGAGAGGCCGCTGAACATCCAAGTCCCATTCCCGTTGACGTATGCGCAAAAGCACATAGAACACGAGTGTACGGGGCATGTTGTCTGGCTCAGGACCGCCCTGCCAGAGATGTGTAATGACGTATGTCCACATCGCTTGCAGTAGCTTAATCGTCCCAGGCCACTCTTTAACGGAGCAGCGTTCAATGCGCAGATCTTCCAGTGCATTGACCATAGAGAACAGCAAACCATCCAAACCACGAAGGACTTGGAAGTTGGTGTTCCGGATGTGCGAAGCCTCATGAGCAATAAAGCCCAAGACGACATCTTTGAGACTGAGCTCAGTGATATTCGGAACGTAGATGTCGCGCCCATCGGTATAGGCTCGAGTTCCACCCAAAATCACACGCAGTCCAAAGGCTCGCGCCCAGATACCTGCTAACACCAGCAGTGTTTTCTTCAGAATCATTTGCATAGCTCAATCCTCCTCAGAAAAGCACTGCGCGGCGCGCATTGCTGTTGGTGGTTTGCGCTCGAACAGCCGGAACTGATTCAAGTGCATTGAGCATGGCGCCCACGTCGTAAGAACCGGCCACAATATCTTCCAGCTGATCCTCATCACTGCATGCATACAGAAACGACCGAGTGATACTGACCTCTGTCGAAGTCATCTCCATCTTGTCGCTTCCCGCCGGGAGGGCATCGCGTAAAACGCGAAGCTCGCCTAGCACTTTATTCATGCTGCCATTACTGAACGCGAGTGCTGCCAACTTCTTAATCATCGGTTCCAACTTGCCACGCAAGTCGTCGCCAGTGATCGGTGTTTTACGGTCAGCAAGACTTTTAACCTGTGCTTTGCACAGCTGCCCTACTTCGTGAAGCACCTGATTGGCAGCCTGGTCTTCGAAGTTCTCGAAGCCGGCCATGGGGTTGGCTTTGATCACCTTAATCTCGAAAGCAAAGCTTTTAGAGATGCGGGCTGTATCAAAATGGTGGCGCAGGATTTGTGCATACTCTCGATTCTGAGAGATCCACTCACGCACCCGAGGTTCTAGCGTTTGCCAGAAATTCTCGAGCAGGCGTTCCCACTCTGGCTGCAGCGCGTTCAACTGATCAGTGATGTCATCAAGATGTGCATCAGGAACCATGAACATACCGCATTGGCGAAAGCCCACCGTTGTACAGATGCGCTCGCATTTTTTGCGAAACGTATCAAACGGTGTCAGCAGATCTGGCGGACAGACCTGTTTGCTTCCACGTTTAACCAGCGACTTAGGCGGTAACTTAGCCTGAGCGACTTCGTTATCCTCCAGTCGAGCGATGTAATCGATATCGTCAGCAACGACGGTACCGCCCCACTTACGCACACTGACGTGTACAAGTGAGCTTGCATTGATTATCTCCATAAGAGACTCCTTGTGGTTTTTTAGGTGAACGAATGTTCGGGGTGAGAGAGAGACGTGAGGGGCGAACCCCTCAGAACATCACGGCTCGACGTGCCGGAGCAAACTTGCTCAGGTCCGTCGGTCGCTTAATGCCGCACAGGGCTAACCCGAGTATTTCTGTGACAGCCGATCGATGATCGGTGCCGCAGCTGTGGTCGGTGTAGTCCCAGGGCATCAGTCCATTGGCATGCTGAATCGTCAGCCAGCCCCTCAACTGCGAAAAGTTAAAGGGCAAAGCTTGGTTCTGATCGTCGCTGACCAATACCTGTAGATTAGGTATCTGCGAAAGGGCGAGCAGTATGAAGGGGGCCATAGGGCTCTCGTCATACAACACGCTGCCGGACAGGTTTCCCTGCGCCAGCTCCTTCACAATCGAAACCTGTTCAAAGGCGTTGACGGTCATCAGTGCGCGCTCGACAAAGGGAAGATTGAGCGAATCCAGTTCAGATTGAACTGCACCCAACCCTGACCGCATTCCATCAAGGAATTGAGTCACTTCGTGTGCCGATAACGCAGTGGATTGAAGTCGATACCAGAGTGCAGGTTGTGCATCCGGTAGATCTTCGACCGATACAGTGTCAGCGACGATGCGCCGACTCTGTGGATCAAAGGTGACTCCTTCCCACGGCTGATAGCCCTCTCGTCGCTTCTTCGCGGCTCGTGCGTAAGATGACGTGTTGCCATTTACGTTATTGAGTTCGCGCATCTGCCCCGAGTGCCCTTCACGTGCCTGCCAGAGTGTTGAGCCGTGCCAGACGCAAATCTGCGAATGGCCGTGTTCAATCACCCAAGCTTTGTCGGTGTAACTATCTTGGAACCGCAGAATCTCGTAGCTCATCGTTAGTCATCCTCTGGATCATCGACCCAGTTCTGTCCAACGATAGAGCGCGCGAGCTCTGTGATGGCTAAGGCATCTTCCGGTTCAGCCGCTCCAAGAATTGCTTCTTCGAGTGCATAACGGATCGGATTCTTAGTCACCTCACGGTAATCCATCATCAACTCTGCCCACTGCACGAGACCTCGTGTTGAGATCACAGTGGTCAAACGCTCATCGGTTTCGGCTAGGCCATCACCGGTAAAGCGCTCACGAGTTCTGTTGGCAATCTCGACAAACTGACGAATCGTCTCCGGCTCAGGTTGGCCGTATTCATCGAGAATGATCTGCTCCAAGATTTTGGTCTCGACCAAGGGTGCTGGATACTTTGTCTCGTTCATGCGTGCACGATCGAGAAAAGCTCGGTTCAGCGGTTGAACCCCGCGGTAAAGCCCAGTGGTATCGCCTAGTCCGTTGGAATTACCCGTACAGATCATGCGAAAATTCTTGTGGGGTCTCACGACCTCTCCACCATTTGAGTGCAGCACCAATGGGCGGCCTTCGGCTACGTCATGCAGTGCAGTCAGCAAGCCTGGTGGACAGCTATCAACCTCATTAAAAATGAAGATGTAGCCGTTGATCATCGACTCCACGAGCGAGCCATAGAGAAACTCCATAGCGCCCTTTTGGAGGTCAGGTCGGCCGATCAGCAAATCGGGATTAAAATCCCGAGAGCCATCAAGCGATAACACCGGCCAATTCAGGCGCGCTGCTATCTGCATCGGCAGACTGGTTTTACCGGTTCCAAAGTGCCCCCAGCTGTAGAAGAAATCCGAGCGGGGTGCGTCCAGAAAGTTCGTTAACCGTCTGAATGCATGCTTAGTGAAGACATACCGATCATCGATTTTAGGGATGAGCGGATGGTCTGCCTCTGGAAAGGCTTTAGTGGTCAGCTCCAAAGGAGCCTGTTGGAAGCCGAAGCCCGTACGCAGGGGGACATCGACGGTGCGGGTAGTTGTCATACTCATAGGTGTTTCCTCGGTTGAGTGCCGAGAGAACACACGAGCCCAGAGGCTGCGCGTGCCTCAGGGCGGTTTAACATCGTTTTTAGTTGATACCCGAAGGTATCGTTCTTTGATTGGCGAAGCCTGACCGCAGTCAGTGGGAGACTTTCAGCTTCAGATCTCCGTTTTATCGCTACTGGTCAAACCAGCAGGCAATAAAGGGTTCAGTGCAATGCACTGATCTGTGTTCAGTCGTCGCTGAACAGAGATCAATACACTTAAGGCGAGCCAGGCTGCTGAAAATCAGCAGCACTCGCTCAGTGAGGTTAAAAGGCCGGGCCACGCTTGGGTTTCGGGGGCGTTGCTTCGTTACCGATCGCGTCGGCATCGAGCAGCTTCCCTTCTTTTGAAGCGGTGAAGGTGTAGAGGTCCGAGGGCGGACGACGACAGGCTTCAGCTTCTTCATCGGTGACACCTTTAGCTTTCGCTGCAGCTTGCCAATCGATGCTTCCCTTACGCTCAGAATGGGTAATCTTCAGGCCGCCGTAATCGGTGGACTTGTAATCACCCAATATCCCCTTGAGTACTTCTTCTGCCTCAGAGCGGATGCTCTCCTCGAGTTTGAGTTCAGCCTTGAGCTGCTTCACTTTTGCGTTGGATTCATTCCAAGCCTTAGCGTGCAGTCGGTAGCGGTACTCCTCTTCTCCCGATTGAGGGATGAAGATATCGAGGCTTCCGGCCCACTTAGGGTTTGCGTCGGCGAGAATCGCATTGATCTCTTCGGGCAAACGCTTAGCGTCCATCGGCGGTGCGTCAGGTGCAACAAGGGCGCGAACCTTCTCTAGACAATCCCAGTAGCCGTGCGCGGCATCTAAGATCGCGTCGAGGTCCTCAGTGGTAAGGTCGATATCAAAGGTCAGTGAGCGTCCATCTTCCATGTAGAAGAAGAGCACACCGCGCTTTGCGCCGACGGTGACACACTGCGCTTTCACTTGCGCCTCATAGAGACGGTACGTGTCAGAGCGCGTGCCCATCGTCTGCAACTCTTCGAATTTCTTCTCCGACGGTGCTTTGATCTCGTACGGAATATCCTCGCTGGACAGACCGTCGAGTGAAGCTCGCAGGACCGGAAAATCGGTGAGTTCGACACAGTACGGTTGAAGCGCATCGTTCAGCTTCTCATCGAGCACGTCGCGCGCGATGGGTTCCAAGCGATTACCACGTTGCACGTTCGGGTTAGCATCCAAGTTTGGCTCTTTCGCGAGGCCTGATTTCTCAAGCGTTAGCGTGTAGACAGACTTGTATGGGTTAACACCCAACAGCACGGGGATATCGGTGGCAGTGATGCCGTCTTTGCGCCAGTCTTTCCACTCTGCAGTACCCTGCTCGTGGTCAACTACGGTGTAAAATGATGTGTTCATAAAGGTCTCCTTGGAGGGAGCACCACCCCAAAGGGTGATGTCGACCCTCTGGGTTGAATACCTAACAGTGTTAGGCGGCGTGAGTATTAGAATCGCGTTTGGTTTTCAGCTCGTTGAGTGCGTAGGCATACATCGCTGCATCCCTCTCCTCGAACTTGGCACGAAACGCACTGATGCAGGTGTTGAACGCATTGTTCGCAACCGCACGTGAAGCACAGGTATCGATCCAGCTGACGACCCGTTCAGGGACTTCATCTTTTGAGTACGGTGCAGGCAGAGCTTCTAGCTGTACATCCAGTGACGGTGGTGGTGTTGCAACAACAGTTTCCTGTTCGGCTGCGGGTACCACTTCGCCCTGAATCACGGCTGTTTTCTCTAAGCCCTCGCCGTTCTCCTCATTGAGGATACGTTGAGCTTCTTCTAAGTTGGACGACCCATTGCTAGGCCAGAATCGAGCAGCGTTGCGCACAATGGTTTTCATGCACATCTCTTCAAACCAGTTAGCCCAAGGACCGTACTGAGATTTCCCAGCCGGACTTGCGTCTCTGCGTTTGAGGATCTGATCGATGTTCATAGCGGATAACTTCCACGTGCCGTTCGGCAGGCGGGCTTGGCAGTAACCACCAACTATCTCTCCCCGATTGCGAGCAAACGGGTTGGGAGCGCGTTTGGGCGGTGTAAAATCATCTATCCACTCGAAGGTCTCCAAATCTTTCTCGTGTAACAGTGTTACCGAGCACGACTCAATAGACCCCGCTTTGATAGCGATCTCGATCATTCCCTTGTAGCTGATATCGAGAATCACTCGATTCGCTCCGTTCAGTTTTCGCGTAATCAAATACGCAAAACGCTGAGCAGGATTCAGGGTTAGACCGACTGCGGCGCAGTTATACATGGCCAACTTCAATGTTTCGGGGTTGGACATAGCCACTTTCGCTAGGTTGTCGTTCTTGGTAATTGCGTCGTACGCAAACACCTTTTCAGACTCGTAGTTCAGTGACCCAGTGAACCGTGACTCAGACGCAGCGATTGCTTTGACGAGTACGGGTTGTAGCGCGATATCATTAGACATACAGCGTCTCCTGATGGGGTTGGATTAAACAGGGTGAGAATTCACCCTGTTCGATTGGTAACGGTCGATCACATCGGAATGTCATCGCCCAGATCGCCCCAGTCATCAACCGGTGGTTGCTGAACAGGTGCAGAAGGTTGAGGTGCCGCCGCAGGAGTATCCTCAGACTCGCGTTTGACCGTAGGGACAAACTCGAAGCCGTTGGCTTTAATCTCCGTGACGTGACGCTCAATACCGCTTTTGTCGGTGTAGGATCGAGTTTTCAACTTACCGTAGAGCTCAATCGGGTCACCTACGTTGAGGTACTGATTGACCGCTTCAGCTTTTTTGTCGAATAGCGACACAGAGAACCAATCGGTGTGCTCTTCTCCTTTGTACTTCTCAGAGACAGCAACACGCAGATTCATTACCGACATACCATCGTCCATGGTGGTCAAGTTCATAGAGCCGATACGGCCCTGCACATTAACGAAGTTTTTCATGGGTATCTCTCCTTAAGAGATGGGGGGGGTTGTTTTGCTTTACCTACATCTAGAATCTCACGCAAAGTGAAACTTAGACGGGGTTAAAGCGTTGTTTTGCTTGAATAATCTTCAACGACGAATCTTGGATTTCGCGCTCGAATTGAGTGCTAAGTCCAAAACGGAATCGAGAAGTTTGAAAACAAGCGAGAGTGGAAACGTGACAATTGCGGGGATGTAACAAGCCACCCAAAGGATTGAGCTTGCGACAACAATAAACACGAATTCCGGGGTCCAGATCAGATGTTCCATACCAGTTCTCCAAAGAGTAAAAGTAGGGAACAGAGGCTGACCCACCGAGGGGAAGCATGTTCCCGAAGGTGAGTGGTGCGCGAATGCGCGAAGGTTCGATAGGTGCATCAGCCTCCGCAGAGGTCGGCCAGCGAGTGATGCATATTGGCCATCAAGATCAGCTGTGCGAAACACAACTGAGCAAGAAACTGGTATGCGTACCCTGAGGTACGTATCTTTCACTTTAGACCAGATTCTCGAGTCTGCAACCCGCGAATTAGGGCGCGACCGCATGCCCTATTAAAGCCCGACTGGCGGCGGTGCTTGGCGTATTCTTTGCTATATATCTTGCTGGAATCGTACCCATGCGCAGACAAACGATCGCCGCCATCCTTTTCTTTGAGGGCCTTGCCAGTGCAGGCCTGCAGATGTTGACGCTGCGCCAAGTCACCGCCTACATCGGCAGTTCAGTTTTAGTGACCTCCATCGTGATCTCTACCTTCCTTGCCGCCTTGGCACTCGGGTATTGGGCTGGTGGTCGCTCGGATGGATTGCACTACCGCGCCACCCTGATCCGTAACCTTGTGATCAGTATTGCGATCTTCGGTATCGGCATCAGCTATCCGGTTGTTGATCTTTTCTTCAGTGTGACGCGCGACGCGCTCGTCGGTATCCCTATCCTCAGCCACCCGCTCTCTCACCTGTTTATCTTTAGCTGGCTGGTGCTGGCGCCGCTGGTGTTTGTCCTGGCGCAAACCGTGCCTCTGTTGTTGCATACATCCACGGCGGACGAGAATAAATCGAAGGCGGCCGGTGATCTCACCGCGCTCTCGACCGTCGGCAATGTCGCGGGGGCTCTGGTCTCCGCGCTGGTTCTGATGGTGCTCTTCGGTGTCGGGACGGCGATTGTGGTTAACTGCGCGCTCTTGTTTGTGGCGCTTCTGTTCATCGTGGATCTGAAAAAACGGTCGGATTACGCCCCACTCTCCCTGGGCGCTGTCTTCTTAGGGATCGCCACCGTGCTCAACGTCGTCATCGAGCGCCAGCTCTTTGATGCAACCAGCGAGTACGCCAATATTAAGGTCGTTAACCACGAAGACGGCCGCGCGCTGATCGTCAACAACCAGTTTGCCAGCTACACCGATGATCAGCAGGCAGTCTGGCCGTATGTGCAGGTGATGCGCGACGCGCTCAACGCTCAGCCTAACCTTCAGTCCGTGGCGGTTCTTGGGGCAGGCGGTTTCACACTGACCTCCGACGGCACCCTCGCCTCTGCAGACGTGACCTATGTAGATGTCGATGCGGATCTGCTGAATGTCGCTGAATCCAATTTCCTAAATGCCGACATCCTTGGACGTTTTGTGGCGGATGATGCACGCGGGTTTCTCCTGCGTAGCGCGCAGACCTTCGATGCCGTTGTCGTCGATCTGTTTACCAGCAGTGTGATGCTACCGGCGCACACCGCGACTGTTGAGTTCTTTGAGTTGGTCGAGTCCAAGCTGGCACCAGGCGGTGTTGCGATTCTCAACATCGCCGCCAACCCGCGACTCGATGACCCCTACTCTGCCCGTATGGATGCGACCGTACGGACAGCCTTTGATCGTTGCGTCACAGACCTGTCGGGCTATCGCGGCGGTTTGGAAAACATCGTCTATTTCTGTCGCGGACCAGCCCCACAGATCGAGCAGTGGCGCGCACAGATCTACCGTGACGACACCGAGGGTGTGAGCATTGATGCGTTTCTGCTGGCACACCAACAGGAGGCTCAATGAGTCGCAAGTCAGAGTGGATTTCAGCTTCAGAAGTCGGACGTGTGGAGTTCTGCGAGAAAGCGCTAGAGCTTAAATATGCTGGCGCCAGTGTCTCCACTAAGGCTCAGGCCGCTCGCGTTCGGGGCGATCAGGCGCACGAGCAGTTCAACGTGCAGGCCAAGGCGGCCGATAAGCGTTGCTTCATCGCCTCGCATGTTTGGGGTATCGACGACCCACGCACAGAGTGTCTGCGTCAATTCCGTGATACCGCACTGATGCCCAATCGCTCAACGCGTTGGTTGGTCGCACTATATTACCGTCTCTCTCCTGCGCTGGTCACAGTCTGTCGCCATCTGCCGATAGTTGATGCTGTCGCACGATGGCTCTGCGCCCGTGTATTGGCGAAGCTGTCTTTAAGGGCCGAGGTACCGGAGAGAAAAAGCGGAAGGGCTAAATAATGGAATGGATTAGATTGGAATTGGTCGAGTTGATGCGATCTTATTCGGATCTTATGGGCGGGATTTTATATACGGGGATTTTCCTGCTGGGAATTATCGTCGTCTATACCTTCCTGGCACTGCGTGGCCCGAAGAACCTCACCGATCCGACCAAAGCCGATCTAATCTGGCTGGACGAGGGTCGCAGCACCAAGCCCTTCTTCAACCAAACCTACAAAGTGCTCGGTAAGCCTGACGCGATGTATAACGATCGCGGCTACATCACCGCGGTCGAATACAAATCTCGGCGCGGTCGCATTCACGCCTCGGATATCACCCAAGCCAAAGCAGCCGCACTGGCCGCACGCGGTAACGGGTACCAGGTGAAGGCTGTGATGGTGAAAACGAAAACCACTCAACAGGTCATCTCTCTGCCCGCGGCGGACACAGCACTATATGACGAGATCAGCGATGCCGTAGAGATGGCACGCACAATTAAACAGGGCGCCAAAGCACGTTCGGCGAAACCCGAACTCAGAAAGTGCGCCAGCTGCGCTTACAACGCTAGCTGCTCGGATCGAGCGGCATAAGGAGTGCCAATGAGCCGGGTGATTAAGACTTTACACCGTATTTTGCTCAGGCACAGCAGTTCGAGGCGATTTTCTGGCCGCTGAGAAGTAAAACCGATGTACTTCTCGCAGCCGAACTTTAATCTAGACAGGCATTTTACTGTCCTTATAATACTGGTTTTTTATACAGTAATATTTGAGGTAGTTTCTATGTCTGTTACGCTGCTTGGGGTGGCCGATGTGGCCGCTTCGTCAAAACCTGTTCCCTTTTACATCGACAAAATTCCGGCTGGTTTTCCATCTCCGGCGCAGGGCTATGAAGAGTCACGTCTGGACCTCAATGAACTATGTATCAAACGACCTACCAGTACGTTTATGTTGAGGTGTGACGGCGACTCAATGATTGATCTGGGAATTCTGTCAGGCGATATCCTCGTCGTTGACCGCTCTGTAACTGCAAAACACGGCGACGTAGTGATTGCTTCAGTGGATGGTGATCTCACCGTTAAGACGCTACACCTGAGGCCAAGGACACGCTTGATGCCGGCTAACCGACGATACAGCCCTATTGAGCTGCGAGAAGGCCAAGAGCTTCAAATCTGGGGTGTCGTCACCAATATCGTCCGTGAGATGAAGCGCGGTTAGATGCCGATCTATTCGCTCATAGACGTAAATTCCTTTTATTCGTCAGTAGAGACCTTGTTCCGGCCAGACCTCGTGGGTAAACCTGTTCTCGTGCTCTCCAATAACGATGGCTGCGCTGTTGCGAGATCTAAGGAATGCAAGGCGATCGGAATCAAGATGGGCGCACCGCGCCACGAAATCGAGCCACTCATCGAACAGCATGGCGTGGTGGTCTTTTCTAGCAATTACGCACTGTATGCGGACATCAGCAAACGCGTGATGGAAACGATTGAATCGCTCGTTCCGTCGGTTGCAGTCTACTCAATCGATGAGGCCTTCGCCGATCTGTCTGGGCTAGATACTCACTTTACGTTAGAGCATATTGGGCATGATATACGAGGGCGCATACTCCGCGATGTTGGCATGCCCGTCTGCGTGGGTATCAGCACCACTAAAACACTGGCGAAGCTCGCAAATCACGCGGCGAAAACGTACGCTGCGTGTAAAGGGGTCGTTGACCTCACTGACCATCATCGTCAACGCCGGCTAATGGCAATCACGCCTGTTGAAGAGGTCTGGGGTGTAGGCCGGCGAATCAGCAAACGGCTCAACGAGATGGGTATTGAGACCGCCCTGGACCTCGCTAACTCAAATCCAAAATGGATTAGAAAACACTTCTCCGTTGTACTCGAGCGCACGCAAACCGAGCTCAACGGCGTGTCGTGCATCCCATTTGACGATACCCCTGAAGCCGCTAAGCAAATTGTCTCATCGAGATCCTTCGGCCAGCGCGTCACTGAACTGTCGGAGCTCAAGGCGGCGGTCGCTAGTTTTGCGTCACAAGCCTGCCAAAAGCTGCGTAAAGGGGAGCAGAAGGCGGGGTTTCTTCAGGTCTTCGCGCGTACCTCGCCCTTTGCCAAGCAAGATCCGCAGTACAGTGATGCGCGCTCGTATCGCTTTCCCGTTCCCACCAACGACACGCGGGAGATTCTGAGGGTTGCCGCCAGATTGACGCATGAGGTGTACAAACCAGACTTCCGCTTTGCCAAAGCTGGGATCATGCTCGCAGATCTCTCATCGGAGTCTGTCGAACAACACAGCTTGTTTGATGTCGAGGACTCTGTTGATGAGCGCTCTGAGGTGCTCATGTCGACGCTCGACAAAATAAACACCTCCTCACTTGGACGAGTGGGTTTTGCCTCCGTGAAAGCCGGGGAGCGTTGGGGGATGAAGCGCGATTATCTCAGCCCATGCTACACCACGCGTTGGTCGGATATTCCAAAGGTGAAATAAGACCTGTTTAAACAAAAACGCGCCCTCGAGGGGCGCGCATTCTTCAGTTAGGTTGAGGTTGAGGTGGAAGCGGAATTGTATCGGTCGACCAGTCAGCAGCAATCTGATCATCGGCGGTGGAACGATATATAAACTTCATGAGAAGTACCTCCTTTCCATTTACACCCCTCCAGTTAACTATTCACAGATTAAAAAAACCTGAACCGAAATTTGGTATTTAAAGCATCAGTTCGCCATCGCCTCGCGGTTGCGGGTCGCGTATCGGCACTCAGGCGTCATCTACACAAAAACACGAGATGGCGACTAAGCACACGAAGCAGTCTCAACAAGGGTGGTACAGAGTTACTCGAACCGGACGTTAGATCTACGCTAAGCTGTACTCTCGGCGTTAGTCTACAACAGCTCAAATAATATAGAGCAATGACCCATGATGCAGACATTACAAGAG
>Ga0209955_1000144_pt1 | contig 29028 bp, 36 predicted proteins | sample SalPonA_A_H2O_MG_FD_185716 | JGI IMG/M metagenome (GOLD analysis project Ga0209955, IMG submission 185716) | Water microbial communities from South San Francisco under conditions of wetland restoration - Salt Pond MetaG R2A_A_H2O_MG (SPAdes)... | ecosystem: Environmental > Aquatic > Non-marine... | reverse complement strand
TTTTCTAATAATTGATTGTCCCATATTTCTTAAAAGTCTATTCATTCTTTTTGATAATTTAGGACTTGTAAAGTCTAATCTTTCAACAATTATTTCTTTTGGATTATAAAGTTTAATAATTTTATTTCTTAGAATTTTATATTTTTTACTTAAATGTAATTTAATTTTTTGTTGTTGTAATTTTCTTTGTATTTCAATAAGTTTTCTATCATAATATTTTAATTTTTTATTAAAATTCCTAATAATTAAATCACCTTTATTTGTAGCAAATAGATTCTTAAAACCTAAATCAATTGCAATTGATTTTTCAACAATATTTTTTGAATATTGTTGTTTTTGATTTTTTGAATTAGTTTCTTTAATAAAACCAAAAGAATATTCATTAGTTATTTGATTTTTATTAATTTGAAGAAAATTATTTTGTTTTCCTAATTTATTTTCATAATAATCATTTGTAATTATAGGTAATTTAATAGTTTTTCTAGGAGTTAAAGTAGATAATTCAATCCAATAATCAAAATGATTTGCAGTATTAATTTTTTTCTTTTTACCTTCATTTTGAAGACCTTTTTTTGTTATTTTAGCAACTTTACTATCTAAATTCATATTAATTTTATTATATCTTGGTTTATGATTTCTTTTTAATAAATTTTTATGAATATTTTTTGCTAATTTTAAATCTTCTAGATTTATATTATTTTCATTTATCATTAAATAAGATTTGTAATTAAATTGATTGATTTTAGTTTTATCAGTTATATAATATGCTTGAAATTTATTGATTAAATATAATTTATGTTTAGTTTTTTTATCAAGTGAAGATTTATATACATAAGTTTTAAATTTTAATTCTAAATTAGATAAATATGACTTCAAGATACCTGCAACTTGTGATTGACAAGTTTGTTTATATCTTTCACTTAATTTTGTATCTATATATTTAATATCAAGATATTCATTTATTTTAATACCTTGTTCATAATTTTTCCATTGTTCTTGTGCAATATAATGGGAAAGAGTTCTATAATTTATTAAAATATCATCTATAATTTTAAGTTTATTTTTGTTTATATTGTGACTTAAATTATAAGTTTTTAATATTTTACTCACAATTTTCCTTTATACATTTGATAACTTCTTCAGTTTTTCTCTTACTTCTTCTTAGTCCATACATTTTAGCAGAAAAAGAATAAATAACAGAAACTAAATCTTCCATTAAGTCTGTTTTTTCATCTTCAGCAAGATTGATAACTTCAATTTCAATCCCTTGTTTATTTAATAAAGTTTCAATATAATGAAAACCAAATCTAGTTAATCTATCTTTGTGTTCTACAATTATTTTTTGATAACCTTCTGTTTCAAGTAGTTTTTGTAATTTTTTTCTATTATCATTAACTCCACTACCAACTTCTTTGATATTTTCAATAATAGTATAACCTTTTGCTATTGCATACATTTTTAGTCTTTCTGATTGTGTTTCTAGATTTTTCTTATTTTCATTACTTGAAACCCTTGAATATAATGCAACCTTATTTTCATTTTGAATATCTGGTTTTATTTCAATCAAAACATTACCTAATTCATCTTTAAATGCATTAGGTATTTTTCCTGCCTTAAATCTATTCCAAGCAGTTTTATAAACAATTGAATGTTGTTTTGCATATTCACTTAATTTTATATATTTTGTATTCATAAAAGTATTATATCATAATTATAGAAATAAAGTCAATACTTTTCTACAAAAATCTATAATTTTATATTACTATTAATAATACCTGTAAAGATAGAACCTAATGTTATTAATTTTAAAGCATATATTGAAGAAACCTCCATCAATACAAATGGAACTAAAAATATCAATAAAACTTGATATCTATGTTTCACTTCACTAACCCAAGTTTTAAATCTTTCCATTATCTTTAAACAAACTTAATGTATATTAAAAAAAAATTATTTCTGATTTTATAATATCTTAAAAAGGTTATATAAATGACTAAGAAATATACTAAATTTTCAAAAGAAGATATTATTACAAATCATTTAGTTTCTTATGGATATAAACTAAAAATGAAACAATTTCAAACTTATTTAGTTAAAAAGTTTAAAGTTGGTGGTTTTAAATTAAAAAGAAAAGTTATTATCTATGATGATTGTTATGTTGTAGAAATATATAGAAAACATAAATTATTATCTTCTCAAGAAATATTTTTTAAAAAATAATTCTAATTTTTACATTATTTTAACATTTTTTACTATAATATAACTTAGATTATACTATTGTATTGGAGTTATTATGAACCTAATTATGTCACAAGCAACAACAAGTGATTTAAAAAAAATTATTGAAATTAGAGATTTAGTTCTTTTAAAAAATATTAAAAGTTTAGACAATGGTTTTTTAATAACAGAATACTCTATAAAAGATTATGCTTTTTTTTTAAGAGAAACAGAACACTTCTATGTTTTTAGAAATGAAAGAGGAGAAATTGTCTCTTTTATTTTAGGTGGTTTTAACAATTGTAGCGATAAAATAATTGATGCAAGAAAACATATAGAAAATAATGACTTTTTTTATATTAAACAAATTTGTGTTGATTTAGAACATTCTTACAATGGTATAGGAACTGAATCATATCAAACCTTATTTAAACAAATTTCAGATATAACTAAAAATGTATATTTAAGTATTATTACAAATCCTGAAAATAAAGCTGCTATTAATTTTCATAAAAAATTAGGTTTCAAAGAGTTTAAAGAATACAAAAAAGGTGAATATACTGCAACTATCTGGAAGATAGACATATAACTATATTTCTTTTAATTCAACCATTCTTTTAACCTATTTTTAAGATTTTTTTTGCTATACTTATTAAAATAAGATGATAAAGGAAATCATATGGAAGAAAAAATTATTTCAATAGATGAATATATTAAAGAATATGCAATTCCTTATAAACCTTTTCTTCAAGTTGGTGAAGTTTTAGAACCATTTCAAGATGAAAGTGGTAAATTAATGTTGAAAGTAAAAAAAATTGAACAAACACAAGAACAAAAAGATTTAATCAAAAAACTTTCTCAACATTCCCTTTGTCCTGAAATTAGTATTATAAAATGTTCTAATTGTGGAAACACAAAAACCTTAGATTATAATTCAACCTCTGAAGAATTTTTTTATTGTCATATTTGCAAAGGACAAACAGAATTTTATAAGATTTATCAAAAAGGAAAACAATGATAACTAAAGAAGACGCAAAAAACCAAATAAGAACTTATACTACAGGTGATTATCCTTATGATTATGATTATATTTTATTAAAAGATTATAATAATAAAATCGATGACATATACCTTTCATTTGAAAATAACTCTTTTGTTAATGAACTTAGAGAAAAAGATTTAAAAAAAATTATTTTAACCTTTATTCAACTTTATGGTATTCTAACTCATGAATTAGAAGAAACTCTTTATGAAATATATGGTAATGAAATGGTTCATAAAGTATTAAAACAAATGGATTAAATATGGATAATAAATTTACTATTGGAACTTTTGTATATGATACAACTTATAACTTTAAATACTCAAAAAAAGGTTTTATAACTAGTTCTTTTATTCAAAACAATGAAAGAGTTTATAATCTTTTAGATATTGCAGATAGAACTCTTATATTTAATACTTGTAGAATAAAAGAATGTAATATAGGTAAAGACTTATTTGCATCAAAAGAAGAATTATTAGACTATATTCATTCAAAAAGCGATTTTATTGATGAATTCCAATTTGAAGTCATAAAAACAATGGATAATATTGAAATGACAAAATTTATTCAAAAAAATCTTAAAGAATTTTCAAAGAGGAGAAAAAAATGATACACATAAAACAAGTGGAACAGTTTAAAAATATTTCAGACAAAATTGATAATATGATTTCAAATATTACTTCAAAGTATTATTCTTTTAAAGAATTTGATTTAAATATGGATGAAAATAATTTAGAAGATTTAAGAGAATATAGAAAAAAATACAATGAATTAAGTAATTTAATGATTGATTTAGAAATTGAAGTTTCAAAAACTTAATTAAACTATTTTAACCTATATTTAAGTTAAAATAGTATATAATTTACATATATACTTTAAGGAATATAAATGTTTAAAAAATTATTAAAACCATTAATTGATAAATATGAAAATAAAAGAAAAAAAGAGATTAAGTTTAAAAAAGAACAAATTATTTTAGCCTCACAATCTTGTTCTCAAAATTTTGATGAAAATGGTCAATATACCACTAAAAAAATAGATGGTATTTGGGTTAAAGTATACATAAATAATAATAAAATTTAGTAGAAGGTAAACAATATGGAATTAATTGAAGAAAAAGAATTATTAAATAAACTTTGTTTAAAAATAAATGATAACTGTTTTCATTTATTAAGAGGTCAAATTAAAATGTCATACCTAAATGGTGTTGGTAGTTTTTCATATTACTGGAATGATTTAAAAGAAGAGTTTGTCAATTTCTTCAGAGATAATGATTTTATTGTAATAGAAGAAAAACATATTAGAAATTATAATACTTTTTACTTTTTTCACTCTTCATTAAATGAAAATACAGAAGAAAAAGATGTTTTATGGGATAAACTAAGTGATAAAACTTCAATTAATTATTTAACTCAAAAATACAATATTCCTTCAAATAGAGAAATATGTAATTCATACAGATACAATTTAGATATTTTGCATTACAAAGGTGTTTGTATTACTTATGACTTTTACACAAGAGGTAGTGAAATCAATAAAGATAGACATATTGAATTCTCAAAAAAAGAATTAGAATTAGAAAAAGAAGATAGGTTCTTAGAGCCATTATATTTTGATGAAATAAATAAACAAAAATATATTTCTAAACTATCAAAAATAAATGGTGATATTTTAAATAAAACTGAAATAATTAAAATATTTGAAGAAATGATAGAAGAAATAGAAGAAAAACAAATAAATACATTTTAAAAAGGATTATATATGGGTTATACACTGGTAATTGGTGAAAAATATATTGACCAAAATAGAGTAAAAGATTATATTGAAGAAGATTTTGAAGAAGAAGAGGCAATTCTAAGAAGTGTAGATGCAAAATTAGAAAAAAATGATAATGCTCCTTCATTTGGAGAACCAACTGATTATGAAAATCAAAGATGGCCAAGTTATAATTCTTGGTATGCTTGTATTTCTCTAAGTGGTTTAGAAGATTTATTTTATTTTCAGAAAAATTTAAAAGGTGGGCATCCTGGTTTTTTTACAATAACAGAAAATTGGTTGGGGAAATTAAATACTAAAATAAAAGAGTTTAAAAACAAATATCCAAACTGTCAAGCCACTTATGATGAAAAACATCCTTGCAATCATATAACACTACCATATAAAAGGACATATGGTCAAATAGAGGACTATCCAATAAATTCAATTTTGTGTAGATTAGAATGGTTAAGTTTTTGGTGTAATTATGCTTTTGAGAAATATGGAAAAAAAGCAATTTTTAAAAATAGTTAAGGAAAAACATGTTAAAAAGAAATAGTAGAAAATACAACCATAAAAAATGTGGGTTTAAAGCAAGAGAACAATTAGGGGATAGTTATTGGAAAGACCCTGAATGGAAAGAAGTTTCAAAATTAAGAAAAGAAGGAAAACAATTAGAAGCAAATGGTATGGTAATGAAAATAAGAAGCAAATGGGGATTAGATTAAAAGGAAATATTATGACACAACAACAAAAATTCTTCAATACATTTAAAAATATAAAACCAAGAACATATAATATAATGTTACAAACTGATGTTTTTGGGAATTATTTTATTATTGACTTAGAAGATAATAAAGAAGAAGTTATTCAAGATGGACTTCAACCAAATATTGAATATTTAAAAGATGAGATACAAGAAATAGGTTATCAAGATGTATTTGATATTCAAGTTAATGGTTTCAAATTTAAACCAAATACAAAATATAGAGCTAAATGGTATATTCAAGTTGATAAAGATTACATAGGAGATATTATAGATGTAGTTCCAACTATTAAAGAAATAAAAGAAATTACTTTAAAAGATTATTATGAAAAAAGATAACAAATATAACCCAAGTTTTTTTAATGAATTGTTAGCAATTCCTTATGGAGAACATAAAGAATTAATTGAAGAAGAAGTTATTGCCATTGGTGATAGTTTCAATGGAAACATAAATGATTTAAATAAAATCAAAATTAAATTAAAAAACATAAATACTAACAAGATAACTGTTGAAAAGTATGAACATAGTAAAATAAGTGATTATATAAAACTTTGGTTTATTTCAAAAGGTTATGTTGTCAAACCATTTTACAATCAAAAAAAAGACAAAACCATTTATGCTTATGGAGAGGTGTTTAAACAAGAGGATTTAACTAAACCAATTTTTTGGATAGACCCAATGAATCCTGAAAACACAGAGTTTGAAGTTTTAAATAAATTAGGAAATGATTTATATTTAAAAATAAATAAGAAAAATATTTAAAGAATTTTTAAGTACTAATATAGTAAAATTGTTGAATAAATAAAGGAATTGTAATGAAAAAAATAGATTTAAATCAATTTAAAAACATATATTGTGAAGCAACAAAAGAAAACTATTTAAAACTTTCAAAAGATATAAGATTTAATACAAAAAATCTAAATGAAAAAATAAGTGGTTGGTATGGGTTAAATATAGACATAAATGGTGAGGAAAACTCAGTTTGGTTTTATTCAAAAGAAGCAATGTTAAGACAATTTGATTTAACAGAAATTGACTTATCAAGTGAAAAAATTAAAATAGTGAAAGATAAAATTAAAGTAGGAAAAGTAGTTACATTTAAACCTATTTTTGAAAAAGAGTTAATAAAAGGTCAACAAAAAATATTTGAAGTGGTATATATTGATGATAATGGAAATTGTTTTGGAAAAGATAGAGATAAAGAATATGGACATAAATCATATCTAGAAGTATGGGAAGCGAAAAGAGGTGAATTGTGTTGGTTTTACAATTCAAAGAAAAAACAAAAAGCAATTTTATCAAAATATAAATGTAGGGATACATTTTTTACAAAACATAATTTTATTTCAATGGATAGTAATAAAATATATGATTATTGTGAACCATATATACAAGGAAAGTTACCTAAACCATTTAGAAAGGAAAAAAATGTTAGTTAGTGGTGTAATCATTAGTGATATAGATTTTGAAAGATTACAAAAAAGTGATTGTCCAAAACTAATAATTGATAAAAAGTTTATGGAAATTGAAAACTATGATGAACTTTGTGAGTGGCAAAATAAAAAAGTTATGGAGTTAGAAAAATATTCAAAAGAATATATGTTAGGTCAAGATGATGGACAATTGTTTATATTTTCAGACAAAAAAGAGGTAATCAAAAAAATATGTAATTTATTTCCAACTTTTGAAAAAGTGGAGGTTGAAAGTGAAAATTACCCAATGGACTATGATTATTATAGAGATTGATTTAAAAGGACAAGAATGAAAATAGAAGATACAATGGAAACAATTGAGGATATGTTAGATACAAGTTATTCTGATTTTGAAGCAGACTTACAAAAAGAATTAGGTATTTATAATCATGTACAAGAAGAGTTTGAAAAGAATAAAGAAAATCCAAATGTTTGGGTCTCAAACAATGGTAAAACTCAAAATATTGATAAATTAACCATATCTCATTTAAAAAATATTGATTTAAAATTCTCTGTTTTATTTAAAAGGTTAGTTAAGGTCAAACTTCAACTATTAAAAAGAAAAATGTTATTAAAAAAGGATAAATAATGGGTATGTATACAGAATTATACTTAGCAGTTGAATTAGACAAAGACTTACCAAAAGATTTAGTTAAGTTCTTTATGGAACTTTCAAATGATGATTTTGGTGTTGAAGAAAATCTGCCTACTTGTTTCCAAGGTAAAACAAGAATTGCATATATGGGTCATATGGATAGTTATTATTTTGATAGTATTCCTATGATTGATTTCAAATATGATACTATTTCTAAATCTTATTTTTTAACTACTATATTTAATTTAAAAAATTATGAAGATGAGATTGATATAATTTTAAATGTTTTAACTCCATATATTCTTACAAAAGGTCATATTGGTCATATGAGATATGAAGAAAGTATTTCACCAACAACATTATACCATATTGAAGGAAAAACTCATAAGATATATCCAAATTATGATGTTTTTAAAGAGATAGGTTTTAATGATGATAAAGGTAGATATGAGGAATTAGAGATTTAATTCCTTAAAACATTTATTTTATTTATTATAATTATAAAAAATATATAAAAGGTAAATAATGGTTTCTTTAAAGAAAATAGATAAAATATACAAAAACTTTAACAAAATTGATATTAAGTATGATTATTATCATTTAGTTTTAATTAACAAAGATAGAATAAATGAGCAAAGTAAACAAGCTTTACAAAAATTTTCTAAATATTTAACTTTAGAGTTTGGTGAAATTGAAGATTTAGTTGTTTATGATGTTTCAGACCAAGAATTAGAAATACAACAATTAACTAATTTAAAGTTTTCAGAAATGTTTGTAGTTGTTGTTGATGATGTTCCACAAGTTACATATCCTTTAATAGGTAATGATTGGACACAAATTATGTCTTATTCTCAAATGACTGATGAAGACTTTGAAGAATTAAAATCTCAACAATCTCAAAACAAATAATATTTTTTTAGAGGAGTTAGTTCTCCTCTAATTTAATAACTTTAAACCTATTCATTTACTCTATTTATTAATTAAAAGATTAGTGTTTTCCTCCACCTCTTCTACTTCCTTTATATTGTCCTCCAGAAGCAGAACCGTCTCTTAATCTTTGCATAGTACCTTTTCCATTAGAACTTGAAGAATAACCACCTCTTAATTCTTGTCTTTCTTCTGTTGATAATGAAGACATTCTACTTTGCATTTCACTTTTATATAAATCTTTTTCTGTTGAATCAACTGTTCCTCTTAAGTTTATTAATTCTTCTGTTGTCATTGAACTAAAATCTGTTGCAAATAAAGAACTTGTAAGTGTTGAAGTTAATAATAGTATTGATAATGTTTTTTTCATTTTTGTTTCCTTTTTGTTTTATTATATCACATTATACTTAAATGCTTATAAAAATGTTTATAAATATTTTAAAAAGTTATATTTTTAATATAAGTAAAACTTATATAATTTGGTTTAATTTTTATTCTAATTCTAATTTAATTTATTTATAAGTTTTTTTAGGTATAATAATATTTCATATATTTAAAGGACTTTTATTGAAACAATATTTATTTCATATTCCACATAGTAGTACATTTATTCCTAATGAGTTTAAATCAGATTATTTAATTTCAAATGAAGAATTACAAAATAATATTTTTGAATATGCTGATTTATTTACAGATGAACTTTTTGAGATATCTAATCAATATAATAGTATGATTAACCCATATAGTAGATTATTTTTTGATCCTGAAAGATTTGGGGATGATAATATAGAACCTATGCAAGAAAAATATGGTCTGGGTTGGTTTTATGAAAATTGTATTTTAGAAAATAAACCCCTAAGAAATAAAACTACCAAAAATGAAATTAGAAAATTTTTTGATGAATATCATAAAAAATTAAACCAATTAACTAGCAATATTTTAAAAGTACACAAGGAAGTTACTGTTGTTGATTGTCATTCATATTCAGATAGAGAATATTGGTTTTTAAAAGATATTAAAAGACCTGATATTTGTATAGGTTTTGAAAGTTTTCATGCTGATTTAGATTTAGTTAAAAGAATACAAGAAGAATTTTCTAATTATAGTATAGGTATAAATAACCCTTATGCTGGAAGTTTAGTTCCAACCAATTATTGGCAAAAAGAATCAAGAGTTAAATCTGTTATGATTGAAATAAACAAAAGATTATATTTAGAAGAAGATAATATCACAAAAAATTCTAATTTTAATAATTTAAAATCACAATTAAACAATATATTTAAGAAATAATTTTAATTTATTATTAAATAACATTTTTTACCTACCAAAATAAACACAACAAAAATAACTTCAAAAGTTTTTATGTTATAATAATATATATAAAAAATTTTAGGAGTTATTATGTTAAAAAACTTAATCATGGCCTCACTAGGTGCTGCACACACAATTAAAGAACAAGTTGAAAAAGATTTGAAGAAATTAGAAGAAGAAGGTAAATTATCTAAAGAAGATTTTAAAACATTTATTTCTTCATTAGAGGAAAAAGGTAAGATTGAAGAAGAAAATGTAAAAGAACACATTAAATCTCACTTAAAAGAATTAGTTGAAGAATTAGGACTAGTTACTAAAGAAGATTTAGAAAAGTTAAAAGAAGAATTAAAGGAAAACAAATAAAAAAGTTATTTCTTCTTTTGAAATATTATTCACCTTTAAGGGTGTATAAAATCTTTTTAATACTTTTTACTATATATGTGATATTTAAAAGAAAAGATTCATTTCTTTTTATTAAACCACTTAAACCAAAATTATTAAAAAACTATATTATTAATTTAGGTGCTTCTTTTATTAAATTAGCACAAGTATTAGCAACAAGAGCTGATTTCTTTTCACAAGATTATTTAGATGAACTAAAAGAATTACATGATCAACTTCCACCTATGAAAAAAGAAGATTTCAATTTTGTTTTTAATGAATCATTTCAAGAAAAGAATCCTTTTAAATCATTTGAAGAACAACCAATAGCTTGTGCTTCTATTGGACAAGTTCATGTTGCTTATTTAAAAGACAATACAAAAGTTGCTGTTAAACTTAGAAGAAGAGATATAAAAGATAGAGTTTATGCTGATATTAGAATATTAAACTTCTTTAATAAATTATTTAAACCTCTGTTTTCTTTTTATACAAAAAACTCTATTGAAGCAATTGTTTCTGAGTTTTCCAAAATGATTAAAGATGAGGTTAATTTCAATACTGAATTAGCAAACCTTCAAAAGTTTTCCAATACATATAGTTATTGTGATATTATTTTTCCAAAACCATATGTTGAATATTGTACTAATAGTAGTATAGTTATGAGTTTTGAAGAAGGATTTAGATTTGATGATAAAGAAAATATCAAAAAACACAATATAGATTTTAAAAAAATTATAAATAATTTAGTTCATTTTTATACAGAACAAATGTTACTAAATGGTTTATTTCATGCAGATCCTCATCCTGGTAATATTTTAGTTAATACAGAAGGTGAAATTATTATGTTAGATTTTGGAATGGTTAAAAATGTTCCAAATGATACAAGAATTGCAACAATAGAATTAATTAAAGCTGCAAATGAACAAAACTTTGAAGAATATGTTAGAAGTTGTAAAAAATTAGGAATTATTGCTTATGAAGTTCCTACAAGTGAATTAGCTGAATTTACTGAAAAAATGTTTAATATTTTTAACAATAATAATTTAACTAGTGAATCAATGCAGAATCTTGCCTTTGAAGTATTAGAAACTACTAAAAACCTTCCTTTTAAATTACCAAGTGATGCAATTTACATTTTAAGAGTTAGTGCGATCATTGAAGGGCTTGGAACTACTTATATTGAAAACTTTAATGGAGTTAAAGATATTTTACCAGTTCTTCAAACTCAATTACCTAAAGCCCTTGGTGCAAAAGATAGTATAATCGAAACTATTTCCTCTGAGTTAATTGATTTACCATTCTTCATTAAAGACCTTAAAGAAACTATCAAAAAAGCAAATAATAAAGAGTTAGAAATAGAATTGTCTAACAATCAATTAACTTATATTAAAAAAGAAGCCAAAGATTATTTTAAATCACTAAATATATCACTTGTTTTAATATTTTCTTCTATATTTATGATGTTATATGATAAGAGTCTAAAAGAAGTTGCTTTAATTACATTTATTGCAGGAATTATTAAAATACTATATAAATAATATATTTTCTCTTTTTTTATATTTATTTTTTAATTTTAAAGATATAATGAAATAAAAAAAGAGATTATATGTTTTCACCTTCTGAAAAAAAAGTTTTTATTGATATTAATAATAAAGAAGAAATAAATAATTATGAAGTTTATTTTCTTCTTAATGGTATGACTATTACTCACCATGAAGTTATAAATAATAAGTTTATCTTAATTACTTATGTTGAAAGATAACAAAGTTTCCTTTGTTATCTTAATTGAACCAATTTTCTTCTTAAATAAGCTATTTTAGTTTGTAATGGTAAGTTTTTAGGACAATGGTCTTCACAAGCCATTAAAGACATACAACCAAATATTCCATTATCATCCCCTATCAATTCATAGAAATCTTCAGCATCTCTATTATCATGAGGGTCTACTTCAAATCTTGCAACTCTATTTAAACCAACTGGACCAACAAAATTTGGTCTCATTAAAGCAGTTCCACAAGAAGCAACACAAATACCACACTCTATACATCTATCTAATTCAAATGTTTCATCTGCAACTTCTGGGTCTACTCTCTCTTCTATTTTAGTAATATTTGTTTGTGTTTCTGTATGTATCCAAGATTCAACTCTTTTTGACATATTATCCATCCACTTCCCTGTATTTACAGATAAGTCTTTAATTAACTCAAATGCAGGCATTGGCATAAGAGTTATTTCTCCTTCAGGATAATTTGCTATCAATGTTCTACAAGCAAGACTTGGTTTCCCATTAACTACCATACCACAAGAACCACAAATACCTGCTCTACACACAAAATCAAAAGATAAATCAGGGTCTAAATTTTCTCTTATATAGTTTAATGCTATAAATAAAGTCATACCTGGTGTTTCTTCTAATTTATATTCTACAAAATGTGGTTTTGATATTTTACTTCTTGGATTAAACTTTAATACTTTTATTGTTATTTCTCTACCTTTTTTGTTACTCATTTTTATCTCCTATTCTTTCATTTAACTCTCTATAATTTTCAGGTAAATCAAATGGCATTAGGGCGTGTTGTATTTCATGTCTATTCTTACCTTCACTTTCTAACTTTTCTGTTATTGTATCTACCTCTTCTTGTCTTTTTATTGATAACTCATTTTCAATTATCATTCCTTTTGCTCCATAACCTCTAAATGCAGGAGGCATTTCCATATTCATAATATCTAAATCAGCATAAGATATTGTAGGCTCTATATCATTTTCATTTGGCCAAGTACAAAGAGTTCTTTTTAACCAATTTTTATCATCTCTTTTTAAATAATCTTCTCTATAATGAGCTCCCCTACTTTCAGTTCTATCTCTTGCACCTTTTGCTACACATAAAGCAATTTTTAACATTTTAGGAACTCTATATGCTTCTTCTAATTCAGGATTTCCTGCTCTTTCTTTTGATTTTACTGTTATTTGTTTTGTTTTTTGTAAAAGTTCCTTTAATTCTTCTACAGCCTCATTTAATGGTTCTCCACTTCTAAAAATACCTACTTTTTCATCCATTAATTCTTTCATTCTATTTTTAATTTTAAAGATATCTTCATTACCATTGTATGATAATATTTCTTCTAAATAATCATCTTGTTTTTGAATAAATTTATTAATTGTTTTTGTTGATATTTCTATTTCCGCATTTAAACAATGTTCTGCAAAATAAGAACCTATAATCATACCTGCTGTTACAGTCTCACTTACTGAGTTTCCACCCAGTCTATTAAATCCATGCATATCCCAACAAGCTGCTTCTCCACAAGAAAATAAACCTTTCATTCTAGTTGTTTCACCTGTTGGTTTAGTTCTAATACCACCCATTGAATAATGTTGCATTGGTAAAACTGGTGCCCAACCTTTTTGTCCTTCATCTGCTGGGTCTATTCCATTAAATATTTGACAAATTTCTTGCACATCTCTTAAGTTTCTTTCAATATGTTCTCTACCTAAAATAGATATATCTAACCATACATGGTCACCATAAGGAGAAGTAACACCCTTACCATTTCTAATATGTTCTATCATTCTTCTACTAACAACATCTCTTGATGCTAATTCTTTTTTTTCTGGTTCATAATCAGGCATAAATCTATGTCCATCTACATCTCTTAGAATACCACCATCTCCTCTACAACCTTCTGTTAAAAGAATACCTGAAGGAACTATTGGTGTTGGATGAAATTGAACAGCCTCCATATTAGATAAAGTTGCAATACCTGTTTCTAATGCTATAGCTGCACCTGTTCCTTCACAAATCACTGCATTAGTTGTTTGTTTAAATACTCTACCATAACCACCTGTTGCTATACAAGTTCCTTTTGAAACATAGGCTTCTAATTCACCTGTAATTAAATCTCTAACAACTGCACCATAACAAATACCATTTTCATGAATTAAAGATAAAGCTTCTTTTCTATCTCTAATATCTACATTATTTTTTAATGCTTCATTCGCAACCCCAAATAACATTGTATGTCCTGTTGCGTCTGCTGTATAACAAGTTCTCCATTTTTTTGTTCCACCGAAATCTCTTGAATGTATTAGTCCATGTCTATTTTCTTCTTCTGTTATTGTTGTTTTTTTAGCATTAATCACTGCTTCTCTTGTTCCTGATTTTACTCTTGTCCAAGGAACTCCCCAAGAAGCTAATTCTCTAATTGCTTTTGGTGCAGTATGAACAAACATTCTTGCAACTTCTTGGTCACAACCCCAATCACTTCCCTTAACTGTATCTGCAAAGTGTAAGTCTTCATTATCACCATCACTCATTTTTGAATTACCCAATGAAGCTTGCATACCACCTTGAGCAGCTGCTGAGTGACTTCTTTTTACTGGAACTAAACTTAATACAATTGAGTTCAACCCTTTTTTTTGAGAGGCTACTGCTACTCTTAAACCTGCTAACCCTCCACCTATCACTAAGGCATCACAATATGTTACTTTCATTATTTAACTCCTTTTTCTTCTAATTTTTTCTCTATTTGTGTAGTTGGAATATATCTTTCACCAACTGTTCCATTTTGTTGACTTTCATAACCTATTTTCATATAAGCTGCAAGTGTTGCAAACCCTAAAATTAAGAAAAACCAAGTTAAAACATTTTTCCAAATCTTTAATTTTTTTCTTGTTTTTCTTGGGTCTTTACCATCAAACCACCCCCATTTAATTGCCAACCTATATAAACCTATTGTTCCGTGGAACTCTACTGCTAAAAGTAAAAGAATATATAATGGCCACATCCATTCACTCCATACTCTATCAGCACTTGCATATGGTCCTATTGCATCTGAGTTTGTTATAATTATATATAAATGTATTGAACCTAAAAAGAACATTGCAAAACCAGTAAATGCTTGAATAAACCATAATTTTGTATCTTCATGTCCCATACTACTTACATGTGCTTTCATTACTTTATACTGTTTAATATTTCCTGGTAGTTTTCTCATACCTAATGCTGCATGAACAATAAATACAATAAATATAAAAATACCTATAATTGAAACTATTAATGGATTACCATCATCAAATAAAAATGAAGCTTCTAAAAACTTTGTTACTTCATACATAAAATCTTTACTAATTAGTATTGAAGATACTAACAACATATGTCCCCACATAAATAAACCTAAAAATAGTCCTGTTGCACTTTGTAAGTAATCCATTTTTGCTGGAGTTCTTGATTTTTTACCACTTTCAGTTTTATTTAAATAACCTTCTATTAAATCACTCATTTTTTTCTTCCTTATTATTATATGTGCCACACTATATCTAATATAATAACTCTTTGTAGATTTTTTTTGTAAGTTAGTAATTATTGATTATGGTTTATTTTTGAAGTTTCAAATTGAAACATAAATAAGAAAAATTATCATTTAAGAAACTTTCTTATTATATTTTTTATTTATTTTTAAATCTATTTTTAGGTTTTGAAATATGTTTATCTAATTTATTTTTAATATCAACATAGTTATCATTTCTATGAACAATATCATTCATTATTTCACTCATACTATATGTATGATTAGTATATATCTCTTTTACTAATTTATTTAATTCATAAAATTCTATTCTATCCTTATTTAATACCATTTCATAATATTGTAAATATTCTTTATGTATTTTATTTAATATATCTTTATCTAATATTTCACCTTTTACAAACACTTCTACTTTTTCTATCTCTTTTTCATCTCCGTTTTCAGCTTTTTCTTTTGTTTTTATTACTTTAAATGAAATATTTTCTTCATTTAGTTTTTGTTCTTTTAATTCTTTTTGTAATTTTTCTTTTAAAAATAAAAAATATGATTTTTGAGCTTCTGTTGACAAATAACTATAATTAAAATCATAACCTTCTCCATTTATTTCTTCATAACCCATTTTTTTATAATTTGACTTTAAAAACTTCCAAAGTTTGATATTTGTATTGTTTTGTGGCCTTCTTCAAATGCTGCTTGCATTAAAAGACTTAAAATCAAGTTTGGCTCTCCATTTTCACCATAATTCTTTGGTTCTATTACTAAATTATTTATTTTATTTAATATTATATCTTGTGTTTCTTTTTTAAAGTAATCTAAATTTTCTGAAAATAAAGCAGTTGGTTCTTTAACTTGAATACCTTCTTCATCTTTTTTTAATTCACCATTTTCTTCTTTTGCATCTTTAATAGCAAGCCCTATTACTTTAATTTCACCTTTTTTATCTTTTACCAATCCTATTTTTGTATCCATTTTTTTTACTTCTTCTTCTGTATATTTATATAAATACAAACCTTTCAAAGGATTTTCCATTATTTCATTATAAGTTTTTAACCAAATATCTTTATCAACATTTGTTAATATTTTTTTCATTTATATACCTTTTATTTTAATACATTATAATTATTTTTATTTAATTTATTTTTAAGTATTTTTGTGGTAATCTTTAATTATGATAAATAATATAAAAAAACTAAATGAAATACACCTAATTAGTGATTATACATTTTCAATTTTAACAACAAATGAAGATTTATTATTAAATATTGATTTTCAAAAAGTATTTGATGATTTAATTGAAGTTTATGATATAAAAGAAGAAGTTTCTTTAAAAAATGTATGTAAATATATTGTATCTAATGAAGACTTATTTGATTTAAAAGTTGATTCAGATATTGACTTTGACTTTAATAATAATTTTTATGTATATGTTTCACTTAATACAGTATTAGTAACTATTCCCTTTTCAGAGTTTTAAATGATTAGAATTAAAAAACTCACCAAGAAAAATAGTGGGTATTTTTGCATCATTTTAAAATCAAATATTTAATTTTTCATTATAATTATTATTATTATTATTATTATTATTATTATTATTATTATTATATATTTTAAAGAAAAAAAATGAGTAAAATAAAAAACAATTTAGAATTACAAAAAAAAAGAACAATTAAATGAAAATTCAAATAGATTAGGTTTAGAAGTTAAAAAGTTTCAAGAAATATTATCAACACTTTCAAATGTTTCAGATAATTTTAAACTAGAAGATATAAAACTAGTGGAAAAATATACTGCAACTACAATAAGACTTTCAACAAATGAACAATCAAATGAAATGTTTAAACCAGGTGAAATTATTGTAACATTTCCTGCTGTAACAGATAATGGAGAATTATATAGAGAAACTCATAACAATGGTTCTTCTAAATTAGAAGAAGGTGTATCTGTAATTGCTTCAAATGGTCCTATTCTTGATAGAAATGGTAATCAAGTGGTAGGTAATTATGTAAAAAATGATGATAATGAATGGATATTTGAAATAGATTCCAATGGTAAAGATATTTTAGAAGATATTTATGTTTTTAAGAAAAATTATGTTGAACAAACTTATGGTATAACTCCTACTACTGAAGTACAATCAGCAAATAAAATTGGAGAAAAATGTTTTTCAATGCAATTAACTAAAGATTCAATAAATGAATTAAGTGATGGCAAAACACAAACAACTCCTGCTGGTGGTTATTTAGTTGTTAGTGTTGATAATTCTGGAAAAGTGAGAAAAAGAATTGTTCATCAAACTGCTTATAACAATACTTATAGAGATGTTAAAAATGATGATGATGGAAACCAAGGTCAAAAAAAGGAAATATAAAAAATCTTAAAAATAAGATTAATCAAATATTCAAATAAATTTCATATTTAATATGAAACTTATTTGATTTAATACTTTACACTTTTTGTGTATTCTTATTTTTATTTTCTTTTACTAATTTGTTTATATTATTTTGTAATAATTTAATCATATTTTCACAATCTATAACTTGTTTTTTCATAAACTCTTTTTGTTCTTCAAAACCTTCTATTAAAATATTATACCTATCATCTTTTTGTTTCCAATCTAATGTTTTATTATATAAATAAGAATAATTTTCTATTAGTTTAAACTCCTTATTTTCTTTATTGATTAAATTATTATTTTCATCTTTAGACCAATAATTAGGTGATTTTACTAACTCTATTTCTTCTTGTAATTTATTAATTCTATCATTAATAAAATCTTCATATGATTTAATTACTCTTTTCTTTGTTGTTTTATCTATATCTCTTTCTTCATATACTACTTCTCTACCTTCACTATTAGGAATAAGTTCTTTAACTTTAAATAAATAAGAATCTTGATTTAAATTACTTTCTAACAAATCTTCTATGGAATTATTAAAATCATATTCTTCTTTATCTTTTAATACATTTTCTAAATAGTAATCTTCTACATTAGAACTTCTTATACCTGGTCTTGTAGTGAATAATCTTCTTTTCTCAATCTTAATTAATTCACCCTCTTTTATATCATAACCATTTACTTTTAATTTTTCAATTATCTCTCTTGATTCTTCTCTTAATTCTTTTGCTTTGTCATGAGATTCATAACTTGGTTCATTTGATTTTGACTCTGCTTCTTTTATTAAAGTTAAATATTTTTTTTGTAATTCATTTAATTCTTCTTGGTTCATTTTTTTCCTTTTGTTTTATAATATTATAAAGTTTCATTTTAAATTTAAATTAAGGATAAATAAAATAAAATATTATTTGTATAATAATGATAATAATTATCATTAAAAGATTGATTTTAATGAAATAAATTCATTTTTAATAAGATTTTCATGAAAAAGTAGGGTAGGTTATTAAAACCCAACATACTATATAGGTATGTCTTTCTAAAATTACTATTTTTATATTATTTTTTAAATTATTGTAGTGTTTTATATACAAATGAGATTTTTAGTTGTTTATATTTTGTTTTTATTGATTTTACATAAACTTAATTAGTTTTGTTAAAAATGATATTTTACTTAATTAAAAAAAGTCTTTTAATAAGATAATTATGAAGTAGGGTGGAGTGAGTAGAGTGGTTTGAAATATTTTAAATTACCCATTCTGAAATGGGTAATCTATTTTATATGGTTTACATTCCAAACTTATTCATTACTCCTTTTGTAATTTCTTTACTTAATTCTTTTGTTTCCATTTTAGATATATCTATACTTTCTTCTTTTAGTATTTTTTGAATTGTTTTTTCCAATTCAATTTCAGTTTCCAATGCAATATTACTAATACCTTTTTCTTTCATATTTTCAATTTGACCTAAAATTATTTCTTTATTACTTAAATTACCATCTAAATATTTTAATATTATCCATTCTGATAAAGAATTCAAACTTTGTTCTCTTTCTTCTTTTAATTCTATACTCTTTTCTTTTGGTTTAATTATTTTCCAAAATAATTCTTCCTCTTCCTCCATTTTGTTTAAATACATTTTATAATGGATTGGAATAAGTTTTTCTACTTTTTCTTTTGAGAATTTATTATTTAACATTATTATTATTTCTATAATTTTCTCTTCATTCAAATATTCAATAGTTGTAGTTTCAAAACCACTATTATCTTCTTTTGTTAATATATATCCTAATTGTTTTGAAGTCAAACCATTATCATTACCTTTTAATGCATTCATTATTTTTTCTTTTTCTTCTGCTGCTCTTTTTATTTCTTCTGCTGCTCTTTTTGTTTCTTCTGCTTCTTCTTCTATTTTTTTTATTGTTTTTTTAGCTTCACCATAACCAACTGTTAAAAATGTTTCTGATTGAAAAGAAGTTGAGTTATCTATTGTATTTTTTACATTTTCCAATGTATTATTTTTATCATTTTCTTTTAATGTTTTTAAATGTTCTAAATAAAAACTCAATACACCTATTGCCTCTTTTACATTATTGAATTTCATATCAGATTTAATAATATTTTTACTATTACCATTTTCTTCATATTCTTTTATTACCTCAATAATATTTCCTATTTGATTTATTGTTGAATTATTTTGAGTTTTATTTTTAGTGAAAATTTTAGAAGTATCTTCTCTTTGTTTTTTTATTCCTTCTTTCTTTGTTGATTTTACTAATTCTATTTCTAAATGTTTGAATACATTTATAGTTTTTTCTATATAATTAATAACTACTTCTTTATCTATATTTGTTCTCTTTAAATTTAACATATCATTATTTATATGTGAGAATAAAGTTATAATTGTATTTAATTTTTCATTATTTTTATCTTCTGTGTAGAATACTCCATTATTAAATATACTAAAAATATGTCTATGTTCATTTTCATTTGGAATACTAAAATTATTTGTTTGATTTTTTTTGTAATCTTTTTTCATATTTTCTTTATCTTTGTTATCTTCTAAATAATTATCTAGTCCTTTTTCTTTATAATTTTTCATATCTTCAATTGTCACATTACTAAATGACAATTCAGATAGTCCTTTTTTAGTAATTTTTTTATAATAAGAAGTTTTCATAGATAAATAATCTATAATTTCTTCTTCTGAATATTTTAATTCCATTAGAAGTAATTCACTTTGATTTATTGTTGCCATTTTATTTAATACATGAACCAAATTATGAGTATCTTCTTTTATTTTTCTCTCTCTTATTTGAGACATAATTGTTTTTAAATATTCTTCTTGTTGTTCTTTGTTTCCATTAATTTCAATTAGTTTTCTTAATATTGAGTTTTTTAATTTTGTTTTTAGATTATGTGTATTGTTTTGAATACCTTCAAATCTTGATTCTCCCGCTTTTGTTACTGATAGAGACTTAGAATTTAAAGTATTATCTTTTAAATAATAAAACTCACCATCTGCTTCACCACTTTTTCCTGTATTTAAGATTAATTTCTTACCTTTTTTTGAGAAATATTTTTTAGTTGATAACTGATTTATATTATTAGTTATTGTTTCCCAACCTTCTTTTCTTATACCAATATCTTTATTTGAAATTTTTAATACAATTTCTTTTAATAAATCATTTTGATTTGTTTCTTTTAATATTTCAAAATAAGTCTCTACTAATTTAATAAATTCTTTTCTATCACTATCTTTTGAAAGTGAAAATAGGTCTTCATAACTTATATCTTCAGTTGATATAGAAATCATTTTATTTATAATATCACTTATTAAGTTTTTATTTTCTTCATATTGTTCTTTTGTTATTATCTCTATTTTTTCTTCTAATAAAGTTAAATAAGTGTCTATTGAGTTTTCTCTATTGTTTTTAAAATCTTCATATGAAGGTAATTGATAGTTTTTTAATAGATAATCTAATTTTGTTTTATCATCCTGAACTAAATCTTCATATTCACCTTCAATATTTTTTAAAGTTTCAGCTACTTTTAAAAGATTTGATTTTGTATAAGGGTCTCTTTCATATGCTCTTAAAGCATTTTCAATTAAAACAAGTACACTCATTATATCACCTTTATTTTTTGATTTTTCTTTTATTGATTTTATTACTTATATTATAACCAAATAAACTTAATTTCATTTTAAGAGAATTAAATGAAAAATGAGATTTTACCTAATTAAAAACATTGTTTTTTTTTGTTTTTATTTAGGGTGGTTTGAACGATTTTAAACTACCCATTTTAAAATGGGTAATCTATTTTATATTTTTTACATTCCAAACTTATTCATTACTCCTTTTGTAATTTCTTTACTTAATTCTTTTGTTTCCATTTTAGATATATCTATGTTTTCTTCTTTTAATATTTCTTGAATTGTTTTTTCTAATTCTATTTCAGTTTCCTCTGCTAAATTTGATAAGTTTTTTTCTTTCATTTTTGAAATTTGATTTTTAATTTTTTCTTCTCCATTTTCTTCTGGAAAATATTTAAATACAATAAAAGATGATAAGCTCATTTTACTTTCTTCTTTTTCTGTTTTTAATACCTCTCTTTTTTCTTTTGGTAAAATTTCAAAAAATATTTCCTCTTCAACAATTAATACATTACTTTCAAATTCTTCTATTGATATTGGTTTTCCTTCCCCTACCATATTGGTTTTCATATATTCATACATTTCTTTTTGTGGACTTTTTATTATTGTTTTTATTATTTCTTTTTTACTTTCCTCTAATTTCTTTTCCAAATCTTCTGATTTCTTTTCCAAATCTTCTGATTTATCTTTATATACATCTCTATCTTCAGTAACACCTAATAATTCAAATAAAGCATTGTTTTTAGTAAAAATCTCAAAATATTTACAATCTAAAAACTCTTGTCTTAATGTTCTATTTTGGTCTTGTTTTAAATATAAAGTATATTGATTTTCCATTTTTAATAATTTATTATTATCTGTTTTTTTTAAAACTAATAAGAATGTTGATAAAAAACTTTTGAACTCTTTTTCAATAGTAATAGTTTCATTAATTATTTTTTCATTGATTTCATTATTATCTTTAAATATTTCTATCATTGATTGTTTAATTTCTTGAATTATATTTGATAATTGTTGTTCAAAGTTTTCTTCTTTTTGAAAGTGCTCAGTATAAAGTTCATTAGATATTTCAATTATTTCATTTTTCTTTTTACTAACAAGTTCTTTAATATCTTGTGTGTCCATTTTATTAAATACATTTGATAAACCTTTTATCATTGTTTCTGTTAATTTGTCTCTAAATATATTAATTGTTCCATTATTTTCTATTTGATATTTTTTAAAGTCTTCAAATAATTGAAATCTTTTGATATTTGTTTGTGATTTTTCATGGAAATATTCAATAATCTCTCTTGAACTATAATAATTTAAAGCATAATTATTTTGGTAATCTAAAAATAAAAATATTTCATGTAACCCCATACTTTTACTCATATAATCTTTAATCAAATCTCCCAACATATCAAAAGAATACTTATTATTTTCAAATAATTTATCAACTGTATTTTTAGTAATTACATTTTCTTTTATATCTTCATCATATTCACCAAAATCTTCAATAATTTTTTCATAAGTATCTTCAACACCTAAGTCTTGTATTTTTAAAAGTTCTTCAAAACCTTCTTCTTTACTTAATTCTTCCATTATTTCTTTTAGATTTTTATTTTCTTTTGAAATATTTAGATTTATTAAATCATTAAACTTTTTAGTTTTATATAAATGCCTTATGAATTGGTCTTTCTCAATAGTTCCAGTAATGTCAACTGTTGTAGAAGTCCCTATCACAACTTGTTCTTTTCTTGAATAATAAAAACTGTCTACACTTCCTGTTCCTGCTTGATTTTTTACTGATAATAAACCATTCTTAATTTCAAACATAGGTTCTATATTTAACTTTGTTTCTTCAACTTTTTTACCATTTACTTTTTTTTCTTTTTTCTTTTTTATAAAAATATAAGAGTTTTCAACTATTTTATTATTAATATATTCAAAGTTTAATTCATTATTTTTAATAATTTCATTTTTATCATTTATTAAATCATTATCAAAATCATTTTCAAAATATCTTAAATAAACAGAAATAATTTCTGCTTGTTTATTTTTTGCTGTTTCATTTCCAAGAGTATAAAAATCTTTTAATTTTTCATTTAAGTTTTTTAATATATCTGGTAAATCTTCTTCACTTTTAAAACTTTGATAACTATCATTTAGGTCTTTTTCTAATAAAATAGAAGAAATTTTAGAACCATTTATTTCAACAATATTCTCAAAACTTTCAACTTCACTTTGAATTAAGTTTTCAGTCTCATTTTCAAAATTTTCAATATTTTCAAAACCATTAGAAAAGAAATCTTCAATAACTTTTTTATCATATTTTTTACCATTCTTAAACAATTCTTCTTCAAAAACTTGGAACATAGAAAATGTTTTTCTTGTTAATTTTTCTTTTATTGTTTTGTTGTCTAAATTACCTTTAATAAACAGATTTACTTGTTCCCCATTATCTTGATTTTCTTCTATTTTTGTTTTAATTCCTTTCATGAAATCATGTGCTTCTTCAAAAGACTTATCTTCTTTGTAAAATTCATATAATTCTTGTGAAATATAATTTAAAACTTCTGCTACATTTTCTTTATTTACTTTAATTCCATTAGTTATTGCTTTAATTGCATATTCAATACTTTCAATTCTTTGTAAACCTTTTTTAGAGAACTTTCTATATCCATTATCTTCACCATACTTTTTTTTGTAATCACTCATTGTATTAAAGTTTTCATAATCATTTAATCTTGTTTCAAAAAGTTTTTCATTAATATTATTATCTATTGAAAGTAAATAAAAATGAACTAATTTATCTATGTCTTTAAGTAAAATACTTTTCTCTATGTCTTTATTTTTACTATCACTTTTCTCTACTTCTTTTATTTTATTTAGGAAAACACCTAAAATCTCTTTATATTCATTTTCATTTTTTGGTAAGTTTTGTTGAGTTATTTTTTTATAGATTTTTTGTTTTTTAACTTTTGACATAGATTTCCTTTTATATAAGTAATTTAATTGATTTTATTACCTATATTATAACTAAATAAACTTAATTTCATTTTAAGAGAATGAGTAGGGGGGAGTTTCAAACTACCCATTTTAAAATGGGTAATCTATTTTGTTTTGTTTATTTAACCATAACATACATTTAAAGAAGCACTTTCTGTTTTTAATATTAATAGCAGCATTATGGTCTCTATTTAACTCAAGACCACATTGAGTACAAGTTAAAACTCTATGTTTAAGTTCTAATTCATTGTGAATAGTACCACAAGAAGAACAAGTTTTACTTGTATATTTAGGATTAACTTTATTGAATACTATTCCAAATTGCACACATTTGTATTCTAAAATCCTTAAAAGTTCAGAATAAGAAATATCTAAGATATTCTTTTTCATAGACTTAGTTTTTTCCTTTCCTAATAATTTTATTTTATTTTTATTAGTAGTTTTAGTTGTCATATTTTTAACATTTAAATCTTCAACAACAACAGAATTAAAACCATTAGAAAAAATAGTCTTAAGTATATTGTTAGTTAAATCATGTAATCTATAATTTCTTTTATTTCTTAAAGTTTTATTGATTTTATTAATTTTAGTTTGAGTTTTATGATAATTTGTTCCTAATTTTTCTTTTTTTTCTTTAGATTTACCTTTATTTTTAGATTTTAAGATTTCTAATCTTTTAGATTGATTTTTTTGTAATTTTTTAATTTTATTTTCTAAAAACTTTCTATTCTTTAATTGAGAAATTTTAATCTTTTTGTGAAAGGTTTCAGTTCCTAAATCAAGAGAAGAATTGTTAATATCTAAACCAATATGATTGATATTTTCTTGATTTATACTTAAATTTGGAATAGAAACAATAGAAGGTTCAATAACATTAAAGACAATGAAGAATTGTCCTGTTTCAAAAGAAATAGTTATAGAAGTAGGTTCTGAAGGTAATTCTCTACTCCAAATAATTTTAATACTCTTATTAAATAATCTTAATATTTTATATTTTGGATTATTACAATTTTTTAAGGAATATTGTTCTTTTGTAGTTTGGAAACTTTGTCTTGAAGTATGAGAATATCTTTTATATTTAAGATTTCCAATATCTTTATTACCATTTTTAATTTTCTTGATTTGAGATTTACTATTTTGAGTAAATCTTGTTCTTTCTTGTTGAAGAGTTTTTGTGTTTTTAATTAATTTTCTTTGAGATATTATTTCTTTAACTTTATCATCAATATATTTAGAAGAAAAATATTTAACTTTTTCATTTTTTTGTTTTCTAATTTGATTTAATTGATATTCTTCTTTTTTTAAAGAAAGAATGATGTTGTATGCTTGACTAACAGAGAACATATGATTTTTTAACAATATTTCTTGTTCTTTTGTTGGTTTTAAAAGATATTTATATCCTTTTAACATACAATTCCTTTCATTAAGTTTATTTTAATTATTATACATTTTTTTTCTTAAAAAATCTTAAAAGTGATATCAGAAGTGGCAATTCATCCCACCACTTAAAAATCAAAGATTTTTTGAAGTGGGGGTATTCTTGCTATTTTATGATAAAAAAATATATTACCCATTTTAAAATGGGTATTTTGAAACTCTCTTACTCTTAAAATGAAATTAAGTTTATTTAGTTATAATATAAAAAAGTAAAAGGAATTATTTAATGAAAGTTTTTAAAGAAGAATTATTAAGTAAATTGTCAAGATTAAAAGCAGAAGAGGAACAATTTAAATTAGGTTTAAATAAAAATCCTTCTATTGGGAAAGTATTTCTTAAAATAATTGAACTTAAAAATAATCCAAATGAGAATATTCAAAAAACATTTAGAGAACTATCAAGAGATATAATGAATATGGGTATTGATTTTACTTCTCTAATTGAAGAATATGAAAATGAAGAAAATCAACAAAAAACGCAAAAAGAATTAGAGGATATTTTAAAAAAATCTACTAATAAATATATTAAAGATAGTGAAAAAAATGTATCTATTTTTATTGATGAATTTATTATTTCTAATGAGAATTTAAAAGAAGAAAAAAAACAATCAGTTAAGACAAATATTGAAGCATATTTACTTGAAATTTATGATTATGAAAGAGTTGAATTTATTGAAAATTTTAGAATATATAGTGAAATTAAAAAAGAATTAGGATTAGAGGAAGATGTAGATAAAATTATTGAAGGTTTTTCAGAACCAAGAGAGGGATTAAAAAAGTATATTAAAGACTTTAATAAATATACTTTAAATCATATGTATATAGATAATAAATTAAAAGCACAAAAAGGTAGTTCTAATGATGTAGAGTTTTTTTATAAAATCAAAAATGAAGATAATATTGAAAAACAATCTATATGGAAAAGTAGAAGTGGGAGCATTACCAAAGCAGCAGAGTATCATTTTGAAGATGTTCAAAATAATACACATTCATATAAGACTTATTTAAAAGAATGTGTTTTAAATAAATATCAAAGGAATGAAACTATTGATACAATTAAAAAGAATAATTATTCTAATAGTTTTAGTGTAAATGATAACCAATTTACAAGATTATTAAGTTATATAGATACACTTGATAATGATAATTTATTAAGACTTCAAACAAGTGGAGAAAACATTGAAGATATAATTGAATATTTATCTTTCTTTAGTGTTTTACATAATATCCAAGATAAAAAAAATATTAAACAGTTTAATTCAAATATTAAAATTGGAAAAGGTAGATTATCTTTAAGTGATTTTTGTAAAATACCAAAAGAAGATAGAGTTAAAAAGTTAAGTGAGTTATTTATAAATGAAGATAAAAAAATACAAAATGAAAGTGATACAAGATTAAAAGAATTCTTCAATTCTAAATATGAAAAGAATGAAATAAAAGAATATGGTAACAATGAAACACATAGACATGATTTTGTAATATTTAATAGTGCAGTTGTTTTTAATAAAGTAAAAAGTTCTGAAAATATTATATGTGGTAGTATATTATTTTCTCATATATTTAATGAAATCAAATCTTTATCTTATTTAAATAGTAAAAAAGAAACATTAGATACATATTTTAATAATTCTTTTAATATTCATAAATCATTAAATATAAATATCAAATATGTTAAAGGTGATAAAGTTATTACAACTCCAAAGAATGGATTTGATACAGGTAAATTTATTGAAGAAATTAAGAGTGAAGAAGGCTTTTTAAAATATTTAAAAGAAATAACAACTATGTTAGAAAAATACTCTAATTTAAATAAAACACTACAAGATAATATTACTGTTTTTATAGATAGTTTAATAGTGTTATCAAATACATTCTTTAAAGATAAGAATATTATTATGGATAAAATAGAAGAACTTAGTAGTAGTCATCCTTGTAATAATTTTCAACTACCTTATTCACTTGCATTAGTAACTGAAAAACAAAAACTAATGAATGAAAATCTATCAAAAGATAATGAAAATCTATCAAAAGATAATGAAAATCTATCAAAAGATAATGAAAATCTATCAAAAGATAATGAAAATCTATCAAAAGATAATGAAAATCTATCAAAAGATAATGAAAATCTATCAAAAGATAATGAAAATCTATCAAAAGATAATGAAAATCTATCAAAAGATAAAAAATTAAAAGAAGAAGAAGGTAAAATATTTCAATTATTGAATAAAGTTTCAGACAAAGAATATGATGAACTAATAGGAAAACAAATAATATCAAGTGGTAGAATTCCAAGAGTATTAAATTATGTAGAATTAGTTAAACAATTGATAAAAATTTTAGGTGAAACTGAAATTAAAAAAGAAGGTATAGAATTATATTATACAAAATCTTTAGAAGCTAAAAAACCAAGTTCAATGGAGTTTTCTTCAAAAATAAAAGAAACACTTTCAAATCCCCCAAAGGGACCAAAAAAAGTAGAAGAATTGTCAGAAGATATAAAAGAAAAAATTGGAAGAGTAAAATCACAAAACAATTTTAAGTAAAACTTAAACCAAATAAAATAGATTACCCATTTCAGAATGGGTAATTTAAAATCTATAAAACTACCCTACTCATTCTTACAGCATAGTATAAAATAAGATAGAAAAGTATAGAAACTAAGCTAAATTATAAATTTGAGAAATATCATGTTCTGAAAAATAATAATTATTTTTAGTTCTGTATTTCAAGCAGGTCAAACTATTGTGACACTTCTGTTGCTCAATAAATTGTGCGAATAAT
>Ga0209955_1000138_pt1 | contig 29669 bp, 20 predicted proteins | sample SalPonA_A_H2O_MG_FD_185716 | JGI IMG/M metagenome (GOLD analysis project Ga0209955, IMG submission 185716) | Water microbial communities from South San Francisco under conditions of wetland restoration - Salt Pond MetaG R2A_A_H2O_MG (SPAdes)... | ecosystem: Environmental > Aquatic > Non-marine... | reverse complement strand
TAACGCTTCTTTTGATCGCTTGTCTGATCGCATTGATGTAATAGCCCATATGTATTATGTACATATAGACTATCACGTTAGGTGTTCTATTTTTATGTGTACACGTTAGGTGTATGTTTGAGATGAAGAACGAGAGCGACACAACAGCGACCAAGAAGAAGAACGAGGATTTTCTCAAAGAGCTCGACAAAGATCGTAATGAGAAGGGCTGCGAATATGCGGTGCTAGTGTCGCTCCTAGAGCCTGATAGCGAGTTGTACAACTCGGGGATTGTCGATGTGTCGCACCGGTATCCGAAGATGTACGTTATCCGGCCTCAGTTTTTTATCCCGATGATCACCCTGTTGCGAAACGCGGCAACCAATGCACTGCAGTACAAGCAAGAGTTGGCACTCGTTAAAGCGCAGAACATCGACGTGACCAACTTTGAAACCGACCTCAATCTGTTTAAGGATGCATTCTCTCGGAACTACGACCTAGCATCCCGTCAGTTCCAGACTGCCATTGATGAGATAGACAAGTCGATGACACACCTCCAGAAGACGAAAGATGCATTACTCAAGTCATCGAACAATCTGCGACTTGCCAATGAGAAAGCGCAAGATGTGTCGATCAAAAGGCTGACGCGAAATAATCCAACGATGAAAGCTAAGTTTGAAGCGGCGGCTGAGAACTCAGAAGAGAGCTAAACGAGCGCTTTGGAATCTGTAAAGATTTATAACTCCAATTACGCGACAGACGCCCGGTTATTAAAATGTGTATCGTCTGAAAGGCTAGCGCGTTCTTTGAGTAGCTGACGGTATATATTGATGCGCAGGGTAGCTCGCAGACGAGTCTTGCCGCAGAACTCATTGGCTCCGTTATATATTTTATAGTCCTCCCGCAGTGCCAACTGAAGCTCCCGGTCGGAGAGCTCTTCAGCTGTTCGTCGCGCATTTTCGATATAAAAGGTTTCATCTCGCATGCCCACAAGCTAACCGACGGATATTAAAGGTTTATGAAAATACTGAGCAGTGTTTCCGGTGGTATATTTGTTAGGCCGTAGGTTGTTTCGCAGAATCAAACAGCCAGGTACTTACGGCGGCAAGCGTTTCCTCAGACGGTCGGGCGTTGTATGCAAGCGCGACTTGCCCTATGCGTACTCGGTGGCCTGTAAACCTCAACTCGATTGTGGCCCTTTCGGGTTGTAACATCCTGTAGATATAACAATGCCCACTCAATCTTTTTGGCTGGACGCCGTTACACCTCGCAGCGTATTTCGGATATACAGCGACAATTAACTTGGCCGGTCCGCGACAATTATCTTGACCGGTTGATCTGATAGGGTTCGACACAGCAAACATAGGGGGTGTTGTGTCGGGCAAACGTATTAAAGATCAACAAGTCAGGTTATATATGTCCTACAGGAAAAAGCATTCTCAGGCCGCCTCTGCCGCGAAAGCCGGCATATCGGAACGGTCTGCACGTCGCATCGATAACGGACAACGAACAGCATCATCACCGAAACGAGAGTGGCGTACACGGCAAGACCCGTTAGAGCCAATTTGGGAGTCTGTCGTCGTTCCGATACTCAAGACCGATGAGACCATCACGCCTTTCGCGATCTATGACTATTTGTGTGAGTACCATCAATCCGATTTTTCGACACGTTCACGCCGGACGCTTGAGCGTCGGATCAAACAGTGGCGTCACTTGAATGGCGCTGGCCTAAATGTCATGTTCCTTCAGAGCCACGAGTATGGTGTTTTGGCTATAGCGGACTTCACTGTGGTGGAATCACCCGTCACCATTAAAGGCGAAGTGCTTAAACACTCACTCTTTCACCTTCGCCTGCCAGCTAGTGGATGGACTTATGTGCAGGTAACGTATGGAGGTGTACTTCGAGATGATTCGGAGAACGAACCACTCTTTTACTTCAGAGGCTGTCAGGACGGACCCTGGCCTTAGATTGGCAGTAGAAATCCCGAGTTCGAATTCAATGGTCGGACCTAACTCTCCGACACGGCGTTGAAATCTAGATAACCAGATTTATTTGGAAGTAGAGTGTGTTAAGTCCTTATTTTTAAGCTAGAGTATTAATTACTAACCTTATGAATCAAATAGATAAATATCCAATAAGCTAAAAGCCTCATGAGCGTAAATGTAAATTACGAATCCACAAACTTCACACTTCTCAAGTCTGCATGGCCAGCGCTTTACAACTATGCAAATGCTGCTGAAGCAAACGTGCACCTGGACCCGTCGATAGTCGGATTCAAGCTTCGATGTTTTGTTGAAAGCATGACACATGAGTTGTACAAAGCAGCGAACTTGCCTAGGAACCGGTCCGACGATTTTTATACACAGCTGAATAATCCTGTTTTCGCGAACCTTCTCGAGAGTGAAATCCTTCAGAAATTTAACGTGATTCGAATTGCCGGTAACCATGCGGTGCATTGCAAGAATATTTCTAGCCAGCGAGCGGTAGAGATATTGGAGGAGGCTTTTTTACTTACTCAATGGTTCTGCCGATTATTCGGTAAAGGCTCAGAATCACAACCGGAGTTTTGCGTTCCAGTTCTGCAAACTTCACCCTCAAGTGAATTGGTGGATCAGAATGAGAAACTTATTGAAGAGCTTGCAGAAGCTAGGGCAGAGCTTGAAGCCTTTCAAGCCCGCTCAGCTCAAGAAATAGCCGAAGATGATTCGAAATCTATCGATCCAGACCCCAGCTTCGCTGAGCGCGCAAGAGCTGCAATCGATGGCCTTGATTTAAAAAGCGAGCGGACTCGACAGTCACTGAAACTCGCTGATTCATTTACCGAGTACAACCTAACCGATAATCAAAGTGAGTTGGTTGGGCGGCTGCATCAGTTCCTTGAATCAACAACCGATCGGGTCTTTATCCTCAAAGGTTACGCCGGTACCGGTAAAACTTTTGTAACCAAAGGACTGACCGAGTACCTTCGTAGTATGGGGCGCGGGTATGTTTTGGCGGCTCCTACAGGTAAAGCTGCAAAGGTTATACGGGAGAAAACAGGATCTGAGGCCTTCACGATTCACCGTACAATCTACTCTCTTTCTAAGTTTGTGGAGTACAAGGAAAAGCAACTAGATGGGTCCGAAACGTTCAAGTACTACTCAGAAATTGCCCTCAATGAAGGTTCCGTCGATACAGTCTACATATTCGATGAAGCGTCGATGATCAGCGATGTCTACAGTGAAGGAGAGTTCTTTCGATTCGGTTCGGGCTATTTGCTACGAGACTTGTTTAAGTTTGTGAATTTAGACAATAACGATCACAAGAAAAAAATAATATTCATTGGCGATGATGCTCAGCTACCACCTGTCCGGATGAACGCTTCGCCAGCCCTAGAGCCCGGCTACCTCAAGCGCAACTATGGTGTCGTTCCCGTTGGATTCGAGCTCACTGAGGTCGTACGCCAGAAAAACGATAGCGGTGTTATGACCAACGCCGTGAAACTGCGTGAATGTATAGAGCAACAGAAATTCAACCGTCTCTCCATAGAAGTTAACTGCTCAGATGTATTTGAGCTGGATCATGCAGATTTAATGCCGGCTTACCTTAGATCTTGTAACAACAAAATCAACGCAGATTCGATCATCATAGCGGCAGTTAACAAGGATGTTGCGGACTACAACCGAACTGTTCGCGAACACTTTTTCCCCGGTGCTGACAAGGTGGTTGCCGGCGACAAAGTGATGTCTGTGATGAATGCCATAGTCGATGGCGTATTTATCTCAAACGGTGATTTTGGCTTGGTGAGAGAGGTTTTGGGCGAGACCGAGCGCAGAACGATTCGTCTTCGCAATCGCAACAGTCAAACTGGTGAGGTCGAACAGCGAGACATCGAACTCTGCTTTAAGGAGATGACCCTCGCATTTCGGCAGTTGGGTGGCGAGGTGGTAAATCTCAGAACAAAGGTCGTGGAGAATTTATTATACAGCCACGATCCAAATTTGAGCTCAGATGAAACGAAAGCGCTCTACATCGATTTTTGTATTCGCCATCCTGAGCTCCGTCCCGGCACTCAGGCATTTAAGGACAAGCTATTCTCTGATCCATACTTTAAAGCTCTCAGATTGAAATTTGGATACGCAATAACCGGACACAAAGCCCAGGGTAGCGAGTGGAATAATGTGTTCATCAAATGCTCATCAAAAGTAGGTAGTCAGAGAACATCTTCGTACTTTAGGTGGCTCTACACGGCTTTCACTCGAACGAAAGATAAGGTTTGGTTACTCGATGCCCCAAAATTTAATCCTTTAACGGATGTTAAAGTAGTTTCTAGCCCTGGGGACCAAATGGAGGAAATCCCAGATGAAGGTGTTACGAACGAGAACTCTGAGATAACCAATCACAAAACTAAAGACTCCGTCGAAACGGTCTCAGACAACTTAGCGATACCAGAGACTGCTGTTTTCCGTTTAGCTCTTCTTAAAGCAGTGCGTGAGCGACTTGATGGAACAAATTTTATGGTCGTAGAGGCTTTGCCGCGTCAGTATCAGGAGCACTACACCATTAAAAAAGGTGAGGATTTTTGCCGCATAGCGGTGGTTTACAATGGCAAAGCAAAGATACGTCACGTGCTGCCCATGAACGTAGATGATATCTCTACTGAGGTTGCTGAACTACTGAGCCCGATGACTGGAAAACTCGTTTCGAATCAACGAGATACAGAGCAAAACATCAATACCCGAGTGTTACCAGACCTAGGTGAGGATTTCTTGAACGAACACTGCGCATTAGTACAGGGAAGATGCAGTAAACATGGTATTAATTTGCTTGAGGTCGAGCGCAAGCCTTGGAATCTTCGGTATCAATTCGAACGCGGTGGTGAAACCGCTGTAGTTGATATTTATTTCAAGGCGAACAATATGTTCTCAAAAGTCAGTCCTATGGCGATGCTCTCTAGCAGCGGGGCGTTGCTGTCGGAGGCAACAGCTCTGGTTACCATGGAGGGTGAAGATGACAACGAGTAAAGAGGTATTCGCTGCCAGACGCGAAGGGAAGCTTGATGAGGCCTATAAAATGGCTGTTCAAAGAATGGGAGCCCCCGACAAAAGCGAATGGGATGATAGGGCGCTTGGTTGGTGCTTGGTTGATCTAATAAAACGCGAGTGTTCGGGAACCAAAACATCGAATTTCGAGCACTACATCGCGCAACTGAAGGCACTTACAGTGACCAACGATGATGAGATTTTGTCTCAGCAACGTGACAGGGTACTCCAAATGGCTACGCCATTAGGCGGCGAATTAGAGAAAGCAAAGCAACTCAGCAAAGCTGGTCGACATAGTGAATCGGCAGACATATACCGTGCAATTGTAAAATCAAATCCGCAAGATACGGTGATAGTCTCTTCACTAGGGTGGGAGCTTTATCGCTTGGCGAAAAGCCAATCGGAAGATCTGACCAAAAATCTAACTTCGGTAAAACGTCTTTTGCACGAATATCTGCAACTTGGCGGCGAACGTCCCTCTCTCCTTCACTCATGCATGTTGCTCGTTGCAAATCGATTGGCTGGCGCTTCCGGGTTCAGTAGCATCGCATTCTCTCGGATGTGGGGACTGGAGAACTTACAAGAGTCTGACTGGGATACTTTCACTACTGATTTAGGGCATGTGGTTTCGTCAAATGCGGAGAGACTCATACAGCATGCAGCGAAAGATGCCATCGCTGGAAATGATCATGGTGCCCTTGAATATATCCTTCCGTATGTCGAAGAGGCCCAAACCCGTCATCCCGAGAATTTTTGGCTAAATCTTCACCACGCTCGTGTTTTGCTCGGGTTGGGAAGAAAGCAAGAGGCGTTGGATTATGCGATCACAGTAGCTAAACGTAAGCCCAACGAATACTGGATTTGGGAATTATTAGGCGATTTAAGTCTTGTTGAGTCTGAGGAACTTGCAAGAAGCTGTTATTGCCGCGCTTTACTATGTGGTGCACAGGAAGGTTTTATCGGTAAGGTCCGCCTAAAGCTTGCCGCACTCTTATCCAAGTGTAATTTGTACGGAGAAGCTAAGTGTGAGGTTGAACGAGTCGTAGCTGATAAGGAGAGGCACGGGTACAAGTTGCCCGTTGAGGTTGAGAATCTTCGCAATAGTGACTGGTACCGAAGAACCGAAGCGGTGGATACCAACAGAGCGCTTTATCAACAATACTCGGATGAGGCTAATGAGTTATTAATATCCGATCTTCCATGTATTGACGCCACTTTCGGTGGATCCTGGTGCCCAGGGGATCGACCTGCTGTTCAGAAGTTCTATATTCAGCACGAGAACAGTGTTAGGGAGCTGTCTGACCTCGCAGCTAAATATTCTAGTCTGAACTTGAAACCAGGTGCGCCCATCAGTATCCGAGGTGAGTGGGTCAACGAGCACCATTTTCAAATTTATAAAGTGGTAGTGCGTAATGCTGGAGAGTACTGGGATGTTACACCGGCTGCTATCGGTATTGTCGACCACGTTAATTATTCGAAGAAACTGCTCCATTTCATCGTTGATAAAAAACAAGACGGAGTCATCAGATTTTCAGAATTAAAGGAAGAGTTCTCTGTTGGGGATCCAATCTCTGTCCGGTTGGCCGCATATCGAGCAGGAGAGGGTATGCGGTTACGTATACTGGAAGCGACACGAACTGAAAAACCACTGCCATCTCATCTACTTAAAACGTTTGAGGAGAAGGTGAATGTAATGGATGCGGGTTTTGGTAAAACTGAATCTGGAATCTTTCTGCCACCGCAGTTGGTCAAGAAAGAAGGTTTATCCGACGGTCAAGTTGTAGAGGGAGAGGCGATCATTAGTTTTGATAAAAAGTGGTCTCGATGGGGATGGTCGGCCTTAAGGGTGAGTAGAGCCGTTTGAAATAAGTTTGGATCAACTACTCCGTCGGTAGCGTTGTTCTTCAAATTCAATTTGGCGAGCCCATTTTTCGAGGTCAGCTGCTCGTTTTTGGCTCTGATCACCGGTTGGCAACGGTAAGCCCAACACTGGGTCATACTTGCCTTTTTCTTTGCTCAGACCAAAGAAGTGTCGTGTGTCATCATTTGGTTTGATTTTTAATGTTTTTCTCAACCATGATTCAGCGGCGCCTTGCCAATGCGATACGTGGTCGAAATAGCTGTGCATTGGAGTAGCCAACACGTCTTTATAAGAGAAGCGGCCTTTGAGAAATTTCTCCTGGAGGTGATAAGTGTGCTGGTACACTCGTATCACATTGTGGCCCCCACGTAACGCATCAATGATCAGCAACTTCTCAAATTCCATTACTATTACCTCCGTTTCTTGATCGTCCGGGGGAAGTTGAGATGGCAGCAGCAAATCGATCCTATCAAGGTCCAAGCTGAACTCTGATTCATGTCGCTTCAGTACCTGCATAGTGCTTTCCGGTACCAGGATTCTGACAGACAGCATTCGACCTGAATAGTTGTGCCAGAAATTGCTGCGGCCCCGTATGTGTCTCTCGTCCCACTCTTGAAGATTGAGCTCGGCAAAGATAGCTGGAGTTCTGAGTAACGCAGATAGCTTTTCAATCTGTCCGTAATTCGCCAGCCCCATTAAATTTGATAATATACGTCGCTCCTCACTTTCAAGGCGGCTCCAGTATCCGGTTTCTGCTGTCGGGCCGCAGCGTTCATGTAACCATTTCAGCAACATGGGCTGCTTGGATAGTATTGATACCCCTCTGTTTCGCAGAAGCCCCTGAATTACTACAAACTCCATATAAACTTCGGTCATACTGGTGAGCTTACTAAGCCATCCAACTAAGTTATCGGGCTTACATTCAGCAAGCACAGCAGGTATGTGCTCGTCTGTTTTATCTTTTAGGCTGGTACAAGTTGGCAGATTGAGTTCGTTAAATAGCTCTTGTGTTAGGAGCCAGTTCTCAGCGGCAGCCTCTGCAATCTCTTTAAACTCACCGTCCCAAGCAGCGCTTACTACGCGATACATCACCTTCCAATAACCTGAGAGGAAGCCATCGAGTTGGTCCAAGTGTTGAAATAGTGAGTTAGGAAATACGTGATTTTTAGGGTCGTCAAGGCTGGTGGCAGCACGTGTCAGTAGCAATTGGAGTATGGAATTGTCCTTCAGCGCCGTCTGATAAATCAGAGCACAAGAATACGCGACGGTCTCATCGTCTTTGTCTTTGTCCCAAGTGTTTTTTTCATCTATCAACGTTAACCAATCAATAACGGAGATATCCTCAATTAGGCCTTTTTCCAGCAGCGAGAGGATCATGTCTATACTCTTAGCTGGGAATAAGTGCTCGTTGCCGCGAACAGTAGGTATAAGCTGGCGTTTGACTATGCCGTCAGCCAATGATTGCATTCGGACGGGTTTACGAGCTGGCGGTGGCCGAAAGTTATACATCTCAGCTTCCAGCACCAATATTTTGGTCGAACCAGCGTAGAAATCGATCGGTGGTAAATTGGAAACGGAATACAACTTTACGATCTTTCGGCAGGTCGAGTTGTTGATCAGCGTCAATCTCTCCTCGGCCTGATACCAGCATTCGATTGAGCATCTCACTCTTTCCTGCGAAAGGTATTTCTACAATCGCTTGAAGTACCGAGTCTGCCCTCTGAAGTGCCAGATTCATGTTGAACGCGTAGCTCCCATCAGAGCTCGTATGACCTTCGACTACGATATATTGTACTTCTGCAGCTATGTCTGGATTAGTGAAGATCACCTCACCATATAGAGGTATGAATCTATTTAGGAAGTCATAGCCCTCCGGTTTTAATTCAGAGCTGCCGTATTCAAAAAGTACTGAATCGAGTACGCTGATGTCCCCCGATTGCGGGTCTATCTCTGCTTTGATTCCTGCATCCTCAAGGCTTTGTGTAAGCGCTTGGATGATCAGTATGCGAGTATTGTCTTGTTTCTCAGCGAACTCTCGCAGCTGAAATAGGGCGATAATAAGAATTAGTGCAAAAATCATTAGCAACGCCGACATCAGGTCACCGATAGACAACCAGGTGCCTGTTTCGTCAATTTCGGTGTCTGGCTCAAAGTAGGATTGAGACATTAGCCACCCACCTCTGAATCATCTGCTTTTCCTAGATTTATTTGCTGCATAGCAAGCACTAATGCATGTGCCGCCTTAACAAGCTCATTGTGAACTTTCGCTGCTGCATCATCGAAGTTTTCGAAGAACTTGTCGCTATGGTCATTTGCCTTAGTGAAGTAGCTGTCCATTGCCTTTGGAAGATTTTCTGTAAGCTCCGAGAAAGATTTCTGTGCCTGCTCGTAACTGGTCTGAAGCTTCCCTGTTTGTGCGCTGACGGATCGAGCAGCAGATTCCAGCTGATCGAAGATCGCTGATTCGGTAAGACCGACAGTTTTCACTAGCTCTTTTACACGGTCCGCTGATTTGCTCAGGTTTTCGTTGATTTCGACGATATCTTGAAGCTGCTTAGCTCGCGCCTCGTTCTCTTGTTCGAAAGTAGCCTTGAATTTGTCTACTACGGTAATCAAACCATCACGTTGCTTTCCGAGAGTTTCCTCAAGCATATCTTCTTGCTGGCGGAAGAACGCCTCAAGGTTGGCCTGATACTCTGTTCGGAACACCTCAAGCTCTTTCTGCACAGTAGACGACATTGATTTGATCTTATCGTCGATGGCTCCAAGACCCCCCAGCAGGTTTTGTTTGGCATCCTCCATGAGTTCGGCCGCCTTCTCACCGACTGACTTCAAGGTATCATTTTGTACCTCAAAGGCTGTTGTAGCGCGCTCTGTGCTGCCCTCAAAGGCTGTACGCTGAGCCTCCATGCCAATAACAGCCGTCTCCATTGTTTCTTCTATTGATTTGCTTACCCGTTCGAAGGTTGACTGCATCAACAGGTTAATTTCGCTACCGATAGTTTTGAGCGTTTCATTCTGATCTTCAAAAGCCCTAGATGCTTTCTGTGCACTTTCCTCAAACGCCTCCCGCTGTGCCGACATTCCTGTCTCTGCAGTTTTCATAGCGTCTGATATTGAACCGGTAATTTTTTCTAGCGATTGCTCGGTGTTCTGCTGAAACTCTTCTAAGATATCTTTCAATGAATCTGCGAAACCCTCTAGCCTTTCCATGGTGGTCTGCTGGAAGTTGTTTAGGGTCTCGGTTGTATCGCCGAGACGTTGAATCACCGTTTCAACGCTGCTGGAAAGCGTGTTCACTGAAGCTGTCGAAGTCTGAATAGCCTCAGAGGTTTTAGTAGTCTGCTCCATCACCGGAGCTACGACATCTTCCTTTATTCTCGTCATCAAGAACTGGATCAGTTTTTCGTTATTATCTTGTTTGATGTCTTTCAGTTCTTGAATTAGAGCTGGAAGCGTCTCAACTTTTGATAGAGATCTGGGAATTTCTTCCAGGGTTGGGCGAAGCTCTGTGACGACAACCGATTTGATAGCCCCTGAAATGCTGGTTGAGATTTTCTCTGCACTCAACTCGGACATCCCAGCCTTGAGCGCTTCCATAGTCGCGGCAAGTGATTCATTGGATTTAACCATTGCCTGCGCAGCTTTGAGCTGTGCGACAACAGCCTCGTTCTGGGCCTCAGGACTCATACGGTAGAGGAGAGCAGTCGGCGATAAAGGCATAGTCACAGCAGTCAATCGGTCTAGCATGCTGTTATACATTTTCTGCCTGGTTCGTTGGCTGAACCAGAGAAAGAGCATAAAGCCGGCCCCTGTTAGCAAGCCGATAATTGAAGTCCAAAAAGCGCTCTTCATACCCTCAAGCAGGCCCGATACTGAAGACATTAACGCACTTGAGTCGCCTGCAGGATCGAACTGACTCAATCCAACGGTGATGCCACTGAAAGTACCCAAGACGCCAAGCGAAGTCAGTAGTGCGGGAAAAAAGCGGTGAGGGGAGGTCGGGAGTCTGGGAAGAGCCTCCGATAAAGACTGACCCATGTGAGTTTTGCCAGCGCTTTTCGAGAGTCGGATAACAGTTTCATCTCGCTCAGCGATAATGAAAAAACGCTCAATCAGGTGAAGCTCACGAGCACCAGTGGATATTTCATCCAGCTCTAAACTGCGGCGAATTTTCTCCCAAGGTGTGAGAGATTGTTTGTAGCGGTTCGATAGTCGGAACTCTCCATAAATGCCAATCAGCAATGATATGCCTATGAAAATTAGACATATCTGAACGATGAAGTCTGATTGAAGTGTTTCTTGAAACAGCTTTAAAAAATCAGTCATCGGCAAGAGTTCCTCTTAGCTCTGGTGGAATTAGTTCGGAAGAAAGGTTTTCAGCGAGTAAACGAAGCGGTATGTGATTGGCGTCTGAGCGCAGAGAGCCACTGTTAAGTTTGACGGGTTCCCTGAAGAGAATACCGACCTGTGGTTCATCAAACTCGCTGTTGAGGTCGAGTCTGAGATTTATGGAATTATAGAACTTCTGTATCAATTGGATCTGAAGGTCTGTTTTTCGATTTCGAAGCATATTAGCGACTGGTGAGCCATTACCGTATTGCTCAATTGCTTCTTTCCATGCGCGATTAAAACAATCAATCTTTGAAAGGTAGTCTGGCAGCGTCGGTTGGTGAATATCCATACTGACTCTCGCTCAAAGTCGTTTAGAGTTTGTAGTCGTTTAAGTCTATACCAAAGATCTTGAATATGGCGGGAAATGCAGTCTGTCTTTTGGGTGTTAATACTAATAATTATATAAAACAATAGGTTGTATGCATTAATTTACCAAATGCGTTCTGCTTTCGTGTTCGAAAAACACGATGTGGCAAGTGGATAGTCCAGTAGGCACATACTAATCTTAAGTGGGTCGGTTAGATTGAAGATTGCCTTCAGATCTAACCAAATTCTTGCGGCGGAACCTTACAATGAAATAAAGGACCAGAAATGTTCGAGCTTCTTTCCATCCTACTACCCGATTTCTCTTTGCTTTGGACTGATGAGTTCGAAAGGGAAGAGCTCGCTGTCTACTTCCTCATCCTAATGGGGATTATCGTGTTTGGTGCCGCAAAAGCTATCCACTATCACTACCGCAACTTTAATGCTCGGGTATCAGCTATTGAGTCGCTAGTAGATACTGAAGCCCGTGCACAGTTAGCGGTTGACCGTCAAAACACGTTGGAAAAAGCCCTCAATCTAAGCAACCAGGATGCTGGAAATTTGTGGAGAGAATTTGATGAGAGCTTGGTTTACTCATCTGACAAGAAGTATCTATACAACACACTTGATGCAGAGCACTTTTTTAACAGTCATTCACTTGCGACCGGTCTTACCTCCAGCCGATTACTGGCTGCGACGCCATCGTTTCTTACCGCCATAGGGGTACTGGGAACCTTTATTGGTCTTACGTTAGGCCTTCAAAAGCTAAATGTGAATACGAATGACGCCGAGGCGTTGAAGGCTGGTGTAGCTGTTGTAATTCAAAGCGCAGCAGTCGCTTTTATGACATCCGTTTGGGGGGTCGGGTTGAGCCTTTTGGTCAATTTTGCTGAAAAGCTTATTGAGCGGACTGTCCTGACACGAATCACTGTATTGCAGCGAAGAATTGACTATCTTTACCCACGAATACCAGCTGAACAGTCGTTGGTCCACATCGCAGACGCCACAAGAGAGAGCAAAGATGCCTTGCTGGAATTGCATGAGCGGATAGGCGATCGACTCCAAGAATCGGTCGACAAAATACAAGTGTCGGTTGTAGATGCACTAGGGGCTGCACTCGGTCCTGCGTTGGATAAGCTTGCAGAGAGTGCAAACAAGCAGTCATCAGAAGCGTTGCAGCAGCTGATTAATCAGTTCTCTGAAGGACTTACTGAGAGAGGGAATAAAGCTAAAGATGACCTTAACTCAGCAGCTGATAACATAGACAAAGCGATGGGGGGGGTGTCGGCACGCTTGAATGATGTCGTTGCAACGGCTGATGAACTAGCTCAGAAACAGCGAGACGCCCACCAACAATCAATGGACGAACAGCGGGTTGCTAACGAGAAAGCTATAGAAACTCAGCGTCAGTTGTATTCAGCGTCCTTTGAGGAGCAACGTCAGTTGAACGCAGAATTCTCAAAAAGTCAGCAGGAATATCACCAAAAAGCCATTGAACGTCAGGATTCATTATCGCAGACACTGGCCGGTCTTGAGGATGCACTAGCTGAAACTACCGAGAACCTAGAGGCAACGGCTGAAAAGCTCGTTTCAGCGACAGAAGGTATAGGTAAAAGTGCATCTGCATTTGACGATGCTGCCGAAAAGCTCAGTGGCATAACGACTAAGATGGGCGAATATTTACCGCAGCTAACGGGTGACTTGGCTGAGGCAGCCGCGATTGTTGAGGAGCTTACAGAGACAAATGCGGCTCTTACAACAGGCTTGCAGCAGTCGGTTGCTCAAATAACTAAGACTGTGGAGGCGCTCCAAGCCACCTCACGTACTGCAGACACAATATTTGCACGTTTGAGTACCCACAACCAAGAGTTCCACGCTGAACTCAAGTCACAAATCATTGATATGGTAAGTGCTCTCGAGAAAACCTCCTCTAAGTTAGTTAATCAGTTAGGTAATGAAGTAAAAACGCTCGAAGCGCAGCTCGACAAATGGCTTCAGGGATACACTGATAAGGTATCTGATCAAATACAGCACCGCATGAAGACCTGGGATGAAGAGTCGCTTCGTTTTGCGAAAGAGATGCAACGCACGACAAACGCCATCTCAAATTTGGTCGATGAAATCGACGGAAAGTTTTCGACACCGGTCAATGGAGCCTGATAAATGAGAACTTTCCGACGTAAAGAGGGTTCCATTGATGAGGATAACATTTATTGGATCTCCTTTTCCGACATCATGTCGTCATTGCTTATTATTTTTATACTCGCGGCGATTGTACTGATCATGCAGCTCATAGCAGCGACAGACAGTGCAGAGAGCTCAAAGAGAGAATACGAGGCTCAAAAGCAGGAGTATCGGAAAATAGTTATCGAGCTTCAGCAGCGAGAGGCTCAATTGGACCGCGCTCAGGTTGAGCTGGAAAAACAGAAGCAAGAGGCTGAGGAACGTAAGCACGAAGCAGAAGAACGCAGGAAACAGGCCGAACAGGTGCAGCAGCAATATGCGGCATCCCAAGCTCTCTTTGATGCGGAGAGAGAGCGACTTAGAGCTGCTGAGCGCATACGAAAAACGATACTCCAAGAAGCTGCGGATGAACTGAACCGGTTAGGAATAGATGTCAGCGTCAGTGAAAATTACACCGTATTAAGTATTCCTAATGAGATACTGGGCTTTGAATCTAGCCGTTACGAGCTTCAAGAACAATATCACTCTGCAGCTAAATTAATAGGGGAGGTTATAAGTCGTGCAATAGGCAGGAACGATCGAATTGTTTTTCTAGATACGATCTTTGTTGAGGGCCACACCGATAAGATCCCTTATGGAGGTCTCATGGGCACGGGAAATTGGGGTCTATCCTCTTTTCGTGCAATTTCTCTTTGGCAGTTTTGGATCGGGAATCTGAGCCAAGGGAACCGGCTTGATCTACTTAAAAACAACAATGATCAACCCCTTTTCTCTGTTAGTGGCTATGGTCCAACAAGACCAATTAACCAGGCTCAGAATACCGAGGCAGAACTTCGTGCCAACCGCCGCATCGATATTCGATTTACTATCCGTCGCCCATCTAGCTCAGAATATGACGCTATCAAACTCAGAATGGGGGATTTGTGAGGTTTCCAATCATAAGATTTGCCGATCCAGATGCTGGTATCTCCCTCAACAGAGTTGCTTGGCGAGCATTGACTGACAAAGCAGAATTACTCAATGCAGGTGTAGGGCGAAGCGTTGCGTTTGAAGAGGCGATCGCGGACCTGCTATCCATGGTTGCAAATCGGCGCTTTGAGGGTATCAAAGCTAAGCTCAAGCGGAGGGTATTCGCCCGAGCCCTTACTCAATTATGGCTAGAAGATCGCGATTTCCGTCACACAACTCTAACCGGCAGTTTGCTTGAAGCCTTGGTTTCAAGTCAGGGTGGAGGGCTGGGACTGCTTACTCTTTACAATCTCATCGCACTCTATTTCCAAGAGTTCGATCATCTTAGTCAATACAAAGGACGCGCGGCTCCAAGTAGCTTGTTAGAGGAACTTTCTACGTGCATCTTAGCGCAAGTTGTTGAATCGAAAGGACCAAAAAACGACGATTCAAATGTCCTTTTGCAGAATTTACGTGAAAAGGGCCACGAACTTCTGAACTTAAATGGCCCAAATAGGATCGTGAACTCGGCTAAGTATCAAAATTTGGAGTTGGAGGTTTACCTTCAGCGTCTCGGATTAGCCGATTTTATATCTGGAAGGTACGCTGACGTTTGTCGATCGCTTTACTACTTGGAGACTCTTCGGACAATTCCCCTTGGTGCTCATACTAAAGTGTTCAATGAACTCCTCAAACCCACTGTCTATTCAGCACTGTACAGCGATAGTTTGACCATCGGTCTCGCAGCTCTTGAGATAATAATTGATCGTTCGCATACGTATCCCGGCCAGAATTGGCAGAATTTTGTCATAGATTTAGCGGGGGATCCTCGGATCGCTAACCGTTCAATGGGGTTCAAAGATTGGTGGGAACCGCTAGGTGAGTTCAGGCAAGCCAGGGTGAAGTCCTGGTTAGCCAAAGAGGATTTGAGTCTTTTTCTTCGTGCTGTTGAACAATACGGCTTGTCATCCGGGGACGCGGCTTTACAACGAATGTTTCCTGCTAGGAAACGTTTCCTTGAAGGACTATTGGAACAAGGTGTTGTTAAAAGCGCGAGGCTAATGCTCGGTGCTGATGCGAAGAGTTCAGTTCTTCAATTTATAGATAAAAAGCTTATTGATGCGAATGTAGCCCTGGACGGCGGGATGAGTGATAAGGCCGTCATCTATCTTAATTGCGGAAAATTCCACATTATCGAGGGTTCTCATAACTTCAAAATTTGGGTTTATCTCTCGCAGCCTAGCGAATTACTGATGAACTATTCGGTTAGGTCACTGACTTATTCTCAGCTTATTCATACGATACCTGAGCAATATACAAAATCTTACCCAGGAAGGGCGATGTTCAGCGTGAGGCACCAGGGCGAATGGCAGAGCAAAGTGATTCTCTTTCTACATCGTGAGGGGGTCAACGTAGATGTGGAGAAACTATTGACCCCTGCTGCTTATCGCCTTTTCCTTTCACGACACGGGGTGCTTAGTTAGGTATGCGTCCGTGTCACAATAAATGGAAGCCGAATAATGAGCCTACGTAGTTTTCTGCAGAGCCTGATCGGTTCGGTGGCTGTTGAAAATCAGCCTGAGAATATGGGCTTCAGTAACATACCAGACTCGTCTGGAATAAACATCTATACCGATAAAACGAGGTTTGATGAGCTGAAGTCTGGCCGAGGATCAGGGCTCGGGCTGATCCAACTAGTCTTGCTCCAAATGCTGCATGAGCAGGGCGTTGCAGAACAGTTACCGAATGGATATCGACTTGCCTCGTGTCATGCAGCGGCGCTAGATAACGAGCAAGCGAATATCCTGGGGCTTCCTGAACGTTATGACGGACTTTTCGAGTCTTATGTGACTGGTCGTACAGGTGGAGGTGCATTCCGAATTGATCTTGCCATTCAAAAGGAAGACAAGAGCCTACCGTTTTCCTTCAAAGGGCCAATTATGAGGGTCTCGGATAATGAAAAATACCTCCTTGATCCACCTCAGCTTTTGGCCTTGGAGAGTATTAAGCAGCACACGGATATGTCCACAGCTCAGAGAAATGAAGCTGCAGATTTGCGATTGTTAGCCAAGCTGCAAACTGCCCAGCGAAGTGGGATGAAAGTCGACCTGAGCCACTTCGATAAATTTGAGATTCGCGTGCCTGACGAAATAGGTGTAATTGCCACGCAACTGCCTGACGGGGGCATTCGTCTTTGCCCCTCGTTTGGCGATGGCAGTAGCCCCGAGACGCTTGATAAACGATGGGGGCAAATTGAATTGTCTGAGGATAACGGTGTTCTCCGAGTTCACAATAAGATAGTGCTTTTTGAACCAGAGCGTATGAGGGCTATTCGTGAAGTAATGCAGAATCGATATATTCCCGAGCATAAAGTAGAAGACTTCATAAAAACTCCGACGGCGTTCTTAGATGCTTCATTGGTTAACCTCGACATTGGGTTCTCTATTCGAGTGCTTGGAGTTGGGGCTTTAAGACACATAGATTTTGGAGCCGATGATGCTGTCAAAAGTGATTGGTTTTCCGCTGAAGGCGTACCTGAACCTATTGTTGTAATCGAGCACCTCGTTGAGTCTGAGGAGGATCTGCGAAACCTTGAAGAAAGAATTGTAGCTGCCAGAGCACATGGAGCCGCAACGATAACTTTTGAAGATCACTTACTGGATATTTCTGACGATCAAGCAAACGAATATGCGATAGATAAGACTAGGGAGCAATTAGCTACGCGCTATCAGAGGAAAGAGCCGGAAACTTGCAGTAAAGAGAAGTTAGTAACTGCTACCGTTATTCTCAAAGAACTGGATGAAACTGCTTCAAACCTTCTTGAACGCGCGAAGGCCGCTGGAAAAAACCACTCTATCGATTGGGAGGGCCTCGCACGAAGACCTTTTCCTCATCAAGTTGAGGGTGTGGCGTGGATCTCTGGTCTATTTAAAGCTGCGAGACGTGAATCGAAGACAGACCCCTATCGCTTGCAAGGCGGTTTGCTGGCAGATGATATGGGGCTGGGCAAAACATACATGACCCTGGCTGCAATGAGCGAGTATTTAAGAGGAAATGACGCCAATGCCGCAGCCGATGCAAAGCCAATTCTCGTTGTAGCACCGCTGAGCCTGCTAGAAAATTGGGAAGATGAGGTTGCTTCCACTTTCAAAGAAACTCCCTTCAAAGACATTGTTGTACTTCAAGGTGGTCGAGATCTTAAAAAATACCGAATCAAAGGGGCAGATCGAGAGTCTAAGCAGCTAGCTGAACTGATAGAAAACGACCAGATAATACACGAAGCAGAGGTGCGTTATGCACTCCACATTGGCCCCGAAGCGGGGCCAAATCGGTTGGACATGAACCGTCGCTTGGTGCTGACAACTTATCAAACGCTTCGAGACTATCAGTTGTCACTGTGTATGATCGATTGGGGCTTAGTTGTCTTCGACGAAGCACAGAATATCAAAAATCCGAACACACTCCAGACCAGGGCTGCAAAGGGCCTAAAAGCAGATTTCAAACTGTTAGCTACCGGAACTCCAGTGGAAAATAGCTTAGGCGATTTTTGGTGTTTGATGGATACGGCTCAACCTGGTCTTCTCGGAAATTGGCAAACGTTCAGAGAACGTTGGATCGCTCCAATAGCGGGCGCATCTTCGGAGGACAGCTTGAATACGCGGCTTCGAGTTGGTGCTGAATTGCGTGCTGCCGTCGGTACATTCATGCTTCGCCGAGTCAAAGAAGAGCAGCTTCAAGGCTTACCGGAAAAGGTCATCTACAGCGGTGTACGACAACCAGAGAACAGTTTGATCGTTAGCGATGATTCGTTATCTGAAGAGATGAAAGGCGTTCAACTCTCAACCTATGATCAAGCCCTGCAGCACTATCGCGAAACTACATTAGATGATGCTAAACAGAACGCGGCATTGGCAACACTTTTCAGAATTCGTCAAGTCTCGTTGCATCCGCGTCTCGATAAAGAAATGGACTTAGTCACAGAAAACGCTGCGTGTGCGCGCGCTATAATGGATGAATCTGGTAAGCTGCAATCGCTGCTACGGATTCTTGATTCGGTTCAATCTCAGGGTGAGAAGGTTATAATTTTCTTAATTACTAAGAAGCTTCAGGCTCTTCTGAAACTCTGGCTCAATCAGATATATGGTTTAAATATCTCAGTAATTAATGGTGATACAACAGCAATTCAAAGGAACCAGAATCAGCTCTCCCGGAAAGGACTTATTGAAGAGTTTGAGACTAAAGTAGGGTTTAACGTTTTGATCATGTCGCCAGTTGCCGCCGGCGTAGGACTTACAGTAGTTGGTGCTAATCATGTCGTTCACTTGGAGAGGCACTGGAATCCTGCTAAGGAAGCTCAGGCTACCGACCGAGTTTACCGGATTGGTCAGACAAAGGATGTGAATGTATATATGCCGGCTGTGACGCACCCAAAGTTCGATTCATTTGATGTTCACCTAGATCGATTATTGCGGGGGAAATTGGTGCTAAAAGACGCCGTCGTTACTCCTGATATCGTTAGTGAAGCAGCACTGATTGAGTCGCTCGGGATGTAAGCCAGCAGAGTATAAGTCGCTGAACAGTTTATGCAGGCCCCGTTTCATGGCCTTTTTAGTATAGAAGCATAGTGGTCAGTGAATGCTAATTTTGGAAACAAAGTCTCCCCAACTTGTCCCATCAAGTCGCGACTGTCTGAATTCAGATTGTTGGACGGCAGCTCGTATCTGTTGTCTTTCAGCAGTTCTGATAGCGTGAATAACTTCTGCTCTCTCGCGGGAGAGCAATTCAAACCTCGACCCTTTAAGTTTTTCGAGTCTCAAGCGCGCAGTGAAGAGCGCGTCGCGAACTTCATTGATGCCTTGCTGGTCTAGCTTTTCAAAGTCTATTTGCATGTTAACTCCAAAATAGATGGCATATTCTTGCCTACCGCTAAAAATTTTTTCTTCGGGCGGTTAGACTTCAGCTAGGATCGTGCCAGTGTAATAAAGATATATAATTTCAATAAGATAAGATGATTTCTTTTATTTTTCGGCGCTTGAACTATGTTAATTAAGTAATGAAAGTTATGTAGTTGTAATAAAGTTTACTAGGTGATGTATGAGTGGAGTTCTGCTTTCTTGGATTGGTGGGCGAGACTTAGATGGGATGACTGATGGAGCTGGTGCCACGGGACCGCTGATTAGCGCACTTCGAGAGGGTAACTATGATACAGCTGAGCTTCTTAGTAACTATGCTCCTCAGAAGACTGATTCTTATATCAATGCGCTAAAGAACCACTTCCCCAGTTTGGAAATAAACTGTACACCTGTTGATCTACCCTCTGGACCAACGGCATATCACGAGATCTACCCTGCGGTTGATAATTTTCTGAACGGAGTCTTCTCTAAATACCCAAAAGAGCAAATAACCGTGAATCTAAGCCCAGGCACACCAGCGATGGTTGCGGTATGGATTCTTCTAACAAAGACACGATACCCCGTAGCGTACGTCGAATCATACATGCTCAGCGATAGCCGCAAGGCTGTTGTAAAGCCTGTATCGCTTCCCTTTTCGATAAGTGCAGAACTTTCTGAGCAGTCCAAAACCCGGCTGGCCACACGCTACACCCAGACCGCTGCCAGCGAAGTTGGAGCTACTGCAAACTTTGGAAATATTTTCGGTACATCAGAGCAAATGTTAAAGGCTAAGAAGAGAGCAGCTAGATTAGCCGAGCTTGATGTACCAACTTTAGTACTCGGTGAGACCGGTACAGGAAAGGAGCTTTTTACGAAAGCAATTGCGAATGCAAGTAGTCGGGCTGATAAGCCATTTCGAACGGTTAACTGCGGTGCAATTCCACCGGAGTTAATTGATTCGGAGCTCTTTGGGCATGTTAAAGGTTCATTTACCGGGGCGTCCCAGAACCGAGAGGGTCTATTTCAAGAGGCGCACGGCGGGACAGTATTTCTTGATGAGGTCGGAGAATTGCCGCCGGATGCCCAAGTTAGATTGTTACGAGTTTTACAAGAGGGTGAGATCCGACCGGTCGGGTCTGCACAAACTGTTCATGTTGACGTGCGGGTTATCGCAGCCACGCATCGTAACCTCATGGATATGGTTTCCAAAGGAGAGTTTCGTGCAGACCTCTACTATCGACTCGCGGTGGGCATACTAGAGTTACCGTCACTGCGTGACCGAGAGGGGGAGATAGGCGCGTTAGCTGATTTTTTGATGGATCAGATCAATCAAGAGCTGAGAGATCAGCCCAACTATGAGGGTAAAAAGATCTCCCCGGATGTGAAGAACATTATCCTCGGACGTCGTTGGCCCGGAAATGTTCGAGAGCTTCGGGCTGCGCTGGTAAGAGCGGCTATATGGTGTGAGTCGGATGTGATTACGGTGGATGAATTTTCTGAATATTCGGGCAGCGATGCGCTTACGGCGAAAGACCAGGCGGTTCCAGAGGTTGATCATTCAGTTGATATCAATGAGGTGATTTCTGCTGTGGTTAGACCCTACATTTCGAACGCCGTGCGAAGATTTGGTGGAAATAAAACTAAGGCCGCACAGTTTTTGGGGCTTAACAGCCAGCAAGTATTATCAAAGTGGATTGATAAGCACGATGTGGAGATTTAGGCACGTGCTTAAAATTCGCATCAACTAGTAATTAATATTAATAAAAAGTAATTAATCTTATTATTTATATCTTTTCTACTGGACGGTTGCGCTCTAAGTAGTTGAAATTAATAGAATAATTATTTTTGGCATCTCCTCTGCATAGTACTGGGCATACTTGAAATGGAGGGCTAGTGATGAGCCAGATATGTGGTAATGCAGCAAAAACTATCGATGGAATTAACTCCTTCTCAGTTTCAGATCACGCGCGTCTGCGAATGGGGCAACGTGGTGTCAGTGAAGAAGCGGTTGAGTTAGCTTTAACCTACGGTCGAAAAATACACTCTCGCGGTGCTGTTTTCTATGTGATTGGCCGCAAGGAAATCTCCAAACTTGAAGATGACATGCCCGAAATCGCCACCCTAGATGGCGTACAGGTTATCGCCAGCAGTGATGGATCTGTCATTACTGTATACAAAAATCACGATTTACGCGCTATCAGACCTACAAAGCGCTGTTGCCGTCATCAGCATTAATTTACCTCTTAAGGAACGAAGATGCCGAAAATATTACATACATCCGATTGGCATATTGGCCGGTTATTCCAGAGCCACTCGCTGCTCGATGATCAGGTAGTTGTTCTCAACCAGATCAAAGAGATCGCTGTGAGTGAGCAGGTCGATGTGCTTATCGTCTCCGGAGATATTTTTGATAGGGCGGTAGCGCCTGCTGAGGCGGTGGACGCACTGGATCGTTTTATCGCGGATTTTATTCAAACCGTGAAAATCCCGATCGTTATGATTTCAGGGAACCACGACAGTGAAAAGCGGATTCGCTTCGGTTCTGGATTAATGTCAGCTGCTGGTCTGCACATACTGGGTGACATTACAAATGTTCAGGAGCCTGTGACCATAACAACGGCGACGGGAGAGGTAGATATCTATGGCATTCCTTTTCATGACCCGGTCAGTGTTCGGGAAAAATATGACGTTGATGTTCGATCGTACGATCAAGCCCACACGTTTTTGGTTGAGCAGGTTAAAACAGCCGTCAAGCCCGGTCGTACATCAGTGTTGATGAGCCACTGTTTCGTCAGCGGTGCCACGGAGTGTGATTCAGAACGTCGGCTCTCAGTAGGCGGCTCAGATGATGTGTCGTATGAGCCTATGGAGAGCTTTGATTACGTCGCGCTTGGCCACCTGCATGCTCCACAATCAAAGGGCGCTGAGCATATTAGGTACTCGGGTTCCCCACTAAAGTATTCCTTCTCTGAACACGCCCAGAGTAAGTCAGTAACGATAGTGAATTTCACTGAGCAGGGATGTGAAATCCACGAGATCTCGCTTAAGCCTGTCAGGGATCTGCGTGTTATCGAAGGACAGCTTGATGACTTGATAGAGCAGGGATTAAGCGACCCGAACAAAGAGGATTTCATCTTTGCACGCCTGACCGATCAAGAGGACCTCCTAGAGCCTATGAGCCGGTTGCGGCAGTCTTATCCAAATACTTTGCAGATCGAACGAACACAGTATTCGCTCAAGCCCAATGGTGAAGGGCTTCGTGCAAAAGTTAGCTCGGGAAAGAATGAGCAAGAAATTTTTGCCGATTTCTTCAAGCAAGTAATGGACGAGGATATCAACGCGGCTCAGTCGGCCTTACTGCTCGACGTCGTTGAACAAGCTAAGAAAGAGATGGAGGGCCACGAATGAAACTCATCGAATTGCATATTCAAGCCTTCGGACCCTTTGCCAAACGTCAGACGGTGGATTTCACAGCACTCGGTAATAACCCCCTGTTTTTGATCGATGGGCCTACAGGTGCCGGAAAATCCTCGATTTTGCATGCCGTTTGTTTTGCGCTCTATGGCGAGACAACTGATGTTGATCGGAAGGATATCGGTGTTCGCTCGGATCATGCAGATCAAAATGACCTGACTGAAGTCTCCCTCACATTTATGACGCGGGGTGAAACCTACCGGATATCTCGGACGCCAACACAAGAGCGGCCCTCGCAACGCGGCGGCGGTACAACGAAGGCACAAGCTAGCGCCAATTTGGTACGTATTAACCAGGACGGTTCTGAAGAGAGTTTGGTAACTAAGAAAAAAACGGAGGCTGATCGTTATATCCGGGAGATTCTCGGTCTTAGTGCAGACCAGTTTCGCCAGGTAATGGTGCTTCCACAGGGTAAGTTTCGAGAGCTGTTGCTATCGAAATCTGATGAGCGCCAAGAGATTCTGTCTACTCTTTTTCAAACACATATTTTTCAAAGAATTGAGGAGATTCTTAGACAGAAAGCAGCGGTGATTGAAAAACAGGGCGAACAGTTTAATGCTGAAAAGTCTGAGGTGCTAGCTGAGCACGAGGTTGAATCAGTTGAATCGCTTAACGAAAAATTGACTGCTCAAAAAGTTGCGATGGATGCTGCTGAGCAGGCGGGGAAGGTGCGGGCCGAAAAGTACCAAAAGTTGATCGAAGAACTGACTAAAGCCGAAGGTTTGGAAAAGCTATTTGTTGATAAAGAACAGATAGTAACGGATCTTGCACGCTACAAGGCGCAAGAGGATGAGCATGCACGAAACACCAGTTTCTTGGCCTTAGCGGATCGAGCATGGTCGATAGCACCGCTTTGGCGAGAGCTGGAGCAAGCAAAGGCGGCGTCAACGCGATTACAGAGTGATTTAATCGCGGTGCAATCAGACCAGTCGTCCGTGAGTGCTTTTTTAGAGTCCTGTGAAAAAGTATTACAGCGTGCACAAGAAGCAGCTAAAAATAACGATGCAAAGAGGATCGAACTTGAGAGGCTGAATGCTGTCGATCTGCTATTGGCACAACTTGCTGAAGCTTCTAAGGAGGTAAGCATATGGAGTACGCAGCTGGCCGGTGTTGTCGGGCAGATAGTTAAGGCTGCCAAAGATATAACTCTAACTGAGGATGCGTCTAACGAGGCAGAGCGCGTTCAAGCTGCTAATTCAAAGCGCCTACTTACTAAGCCTGACCTTATCGGTCAGCAGGCTACATTGCGACATTTGCTCCTTCAGTTAAAGCAGCGTGATGCCGTACTAGATCAAATTAGTAATGCGGCTGTGTCTGTTGGGCAGAGTAAACAGAGCGTTGCGGACGCGTTGGAGCAAGTGCAAAGTGCCGAGAGAACGGCGGATCGGCTTGAGCTAAAGTGGTTACAAGCACAAGCGGCTATTCTTGCTGAGAAGTTGGAAGAGGGCGATCCATGTCCGGTTTGCGGTAACTGTTCGCATCCGAGCTTAGCTTCCTTCGATTCAGAGTCAAGAGTCGATAAGGCTATGGTTGATACAGCTCGAACTGAGCTAGCGCAATGCCGTGAGAGACATAGCCAAGCCGTATCTGTTCACCAACAGGCTCTTAAGCGAGCAGCGGATCTTAGTGAGCAAAGAGATCAGATGGAAGTGTCTCTGGGCGATGATTTCACTGTTTCAGTTGATGATTGTGATCAAAGGCTGCGGAAGCTCGAACAAGATATATCAGATCTGCTGAAGCTCGAAACTGAGCAAGAAAAAATTGCTAACCAATTGTTGAAATTGAAAAAAGCTCTTACCGATCAGCGTGTCGAGTTAGAAACACTATCTAAGACAAAACATAGCGCCGAGATAGAACACACCAAGCACCAGACACATCTGACAAATATTCTCGACCAGATTCCTATCGAGTACCGCGATAAGGCGGTCGTAGATGCGGCTATCAAACGGCTTAACAATGAAATAGTGAGTTCAATAACTGCGTTGTCTTCTGCACAGGCCGACTACAAATCTGCAAACGATAGACTCATAGCTAATTCGGAACGACAGAAGACTCTTGATGAGAAGCATAGAGAGGCTATCGACCGACAGAACTCTTGTGAAGTGTCGTGGAGCGAAACACTTAGCTCCAGTCAGTTTGAGGGCCAAGAGGAGTTTTCAAGCGCGTTAATTGCTCAGGAGGAATTAGACGCCCTAAGGGCCGCTATCCAAGCACACCGTGATGCGATCAACGACTTGAATTCGCAACTGACTGCACTGGATAGACAAATTGCGGAGAAAAAACGCCCTGAATTGTTGGTCTTGCGAGACCAAGTAGCAGCGGAAAATTCAAAACTGGAAAGTGAGCGGAAGCTGTACACCGACTGTCGTGATTTGTATCGAGCAATCCAGGTCGGTGTCGACAAGATTAAGCAGGTTAATGAGCAACTTAAGGCGATCCAGGACGAATATAACGTGATTGGCAAGCTTTCCCGAGCAGCTTCAGGACGCGGCAAGTATCGCGTTTCGCTTGAACGTTTCGTCCTAGCAAGTCTCCTTGATGATGTACTGAGCTTGGCAAGTAAGCGACTGCATTTGATGAGCAAAGGGCAGTATAGTTTGGTTAGAGAAAACGAAACGGGCGGTAATAAACAGCGAGCAGCAGGTTTAAACCTTGCGGTTGATGACGCCCATAGCGGAAAGGTTCGACCTGTATCGACTCTTTCGGGCGGCGAGTCATTCATGGCCTCTCTGGCCTTAGCGCTCGCATTATCTGACGTTGTTCAACAGCGCTCGGGAGGCATTCAAATGGATACGCTGTTCGTGGATGAAGGCTTTGGAAGTCTCGATCAGGATTCGCTTCAGCTTGCGATCGAGACCCTTGTGGATATTCAGGCTACTGGCCGCACCATAGGGATCATTTCCCATGTCTCTGAGCTCAAAGAACAGATGGCAAAACGCATTGACGTTGTTTCAGGAACAAACGGCAGTGAAATCAAAGTTGCTGCAGTATAAGTAACGCAGTGCTCGCAACGTTGGTTGCTTCAATAGATAAGTATGAAACTTTAGGGGCTAAAGGCACAGGATGATGACTGTTTTATGCGAAGACAAAATCGTACAAGCGATTAAAGAGGTTGGTTCAGCAAGTGCAGTGGATGAAGTGTGCAAACGCCTCGGAGTTAATCGAACTGAACTAATCGCGTGGCTAAAAAGGCAACAGGGCGCTGGCTCATTTACTGGTGAGAAACTACGCATCTTAGAAGAAGAGTTAGCCGGGCTTCACCAGATTCTGCAGCAAAAACAGCGTGGTATTGGCGAGAAGACGGAGCGGATTCGTCAGATGACTGCAGATCCTAGTGCGCACTAGGTTTAAATAAGAGCAAATAGATAGATTAAGGCTAGGCTGTAAAGTGTAGACCGAAGTAAGCCGAGACAGGCCAAATCCTAAGAATCAAGTTGGCGATAATTAATGGGACACATTACAAACATTACTGTTACTGATTTCCAGCGTCTGAAAGGAACAGTTTCATACTCCTTTGAGGGAATAACGCTTCTCTGTGGACCGAACTCGGCCGGGAAGAGTGCCATTGTGGATGCGATAGCGCTGCTGAGAAGAACAGCAAATGAATTTCCGTTGCTTGGTTTGTTTGATTCCTTAAGGGGCCATTCATTTGACATGTCAGTGAAAATGGAGCCAAGACTAGGCGATTCATGGTCAAGCGAGAACCGAAATCTTACAGTATGGAAAGAAAGGGCCTCCGAGGATTTCGAATTTACAGATTTCTTTAGACGAATTTTAAATTCTAAACTAACGCTGTCGATTAGCCCCTGGCGCGTTGGGATTAGTGTGGACAATACCCCGTGGATTGAACTCTCTCACATAAACGAGTTGAATTTGAAGGACGGTACCTCCGTGTGGGCGGACTGTGACTGCCAAAATGCATATTACGATACCTCGATAAAGTGTTGGTCGGATCTGGTGGATGCTGGGCTAATCGATTCCGAAGTGGAAGATGAGTTCACTAACTGCCCAAATTTTGATCAAACAGTGCTGAAAATACCCGCTGCAGATATTTCCAATATACTAGGCGATCATAAATATCCTGTCCTGCATCAAGACGAGCAACGAGTTATGATAGGACCGATCGACTTTTCACCATTTTTCGGACCTCCAATAGACTGGTTTTATCACGACTGGCGGCTAAGGACTCTAGCACTGATTTTTGAAGGTGTTTTTTTAGCGTTTGATTCGGCTGAATGGCCGTCACTTGTACCTGATGATCGAAGAATGCTCAGTTCACGTGATAGCTTTTACTCGGGCAATTTCTACTCACGTGGGCCCGACTCTGAGATAGCTGACCTATTTAACAAATACATCGATAAACATGCGCCAAAAAATTGGACAACAGATTCATCGACTGGGGCTACTTTCCCAAATCACGCATTCATGAAACTTATGACAGCGTTTACCGGGCATCAATTGGTTATTGAAAAAATTGAATCTAATAGTACCTATAGTTTCAACGATAAGCCGACTGAACTGGAGTTTTACCTTCGCCCTAGTATATCAGATCAATATCGATGCTGGATTAGCGTTGCCTCAACTGATCATGAAAATGGTGAGGAGCTAGAGCTCAGGGGGTTCGAGGATATTGGTAGTGGCATGAGCTATTTTCTACCCGTGCTTTTAGGGCTTGATGTCTCTAGCTTAGGTTTATTTCAGCAACCAGAGCTTCATCTTCACCCTGTGGCACAATGCGAAGCGGGAGATGTGTTTATTTCAGCGTACAATAAATATGGGTCCGTTGCTCTAGTTGAGACACATAGCGAGCATATGATCCTCAGAATGCTTCGGAGAGTGAGGGAAACCACTGAAGGCGCTGACATACCCGATGAACTCAAACTAAAACCAGAGGATCTTGTTGTGATGTACTTCGAACCTGTCGGCAGCCTGACCGAGGTTCATAGAATAAGAGTGGATAAGTACGGTGATTTCCTCGACCCATGGCCGCGTGGGTTCTTTTCTGAGAGAGAGAACGAACTCTTTCCGGGTGGGTTAGGCTGATATGAATGATCTCTTCGCAGTTGATCCGAATAGCTTGGCTGAAGACAACGGAATTTGGTGCAAAGCCCTCTACGATAAATTTGGTTTCCATACCGGTATTTTTATGGCCAACCTCCCGGTGGATTGGAGAGCGCAGGTAAAGCGAAATTACACCACGAATGGTCTTTCAAAGTGCTGCGGTGAGTTCCTAGCACAGGCTAAGCGGAGAAAGTTTGTCATACCCCTAGATCACCAAGAGGGCCTAGAAGACCTCTCTGAGATCCTGGGCATGGGGCAGCTTGCAGGTGTTGTGGGAAACAGCCGGTTTGCCGCGGCTCCATCAGTAAGGGATGTAATTATCGGGGAACGCACAGACTTACTAGCGCCTCAACCAGACGATACTATACAAACTCAACCAGCCCATTTTATTGATACATTTAAACCACTGATTCTGACTTCATCAGAATTGCACCTTATCGATAAATACGCGTTTGGTTTCGCTCGGCGTAACTTGGCGGTCAAAGAGAGTTGGTACGAGTTTTTCCGTTTGGTCAAAGCCCTTGGGGAGATATCTCCTAAACCTCTGTATCGTTTCGTGATTCATTTATGGGATTCAGTAACATCAATTCCAAGCCGCGAAGTAATTGCTCAGGGTTTAGATGATCTTAACTCTTACCTAGCCAAGCAGAGAGGGCCCGATTTGGAAGTGTTGGTGATTTACTCCGATGAATCCGTTCCCGATGATCAACATGACCGTTTCCTGTTGGCTGCCCACGGTGGCTTATCAATCGGCTGGGGGTTGCACTTCTCAGATCGAGAGTCGACAACCTATGTAAACTACCTTAGCGAGAAACAGTTGCTTCAGCAGCATAAGAAGTTCATCAGCGGCAAGAAGTTTTGATGGCATTCTATTCAATCGCGTTCGTCTACTTTTTGGTTGGCCTAGTTCTCTGGAAATGGGGTGGACCTGCTCAGGACCTCAAGAGTGGCTTAAGGGAAATTGAAGCGGAAAAAGATTCCAGCAAGCTTACACAGCGTCAAGTGCAGCAACGGCTATTTTGGGTGTGGATTTTTTTGTTCTTTTTCTGTCTGCTTTTTTATCCGGTGTTCTACGCAATCAAACTCTACGATTTCTTTTTCTACAAAGGCACTGGTTCAATCGTGCTGGATTTGGATGCGGATCCCAATACCTACTTCTTCCACCTTGGTGGTGCAGGAACTATTTGGTGTCGGGATTGTGGACACGCCGAAGAGATCATCAGTTTTATACATGGCGCCAAAGACTCTGAGACTGGTGTTCAGTGTCAAAAGTGCGGCAGGTTTTCTACCTTAAGTGACGCCGATTTATCAAACTCAGGCAGCACATGTGAGTGCGGTGGTAAACTCGATAGGAACGCACCAGTATTCTGCCCTACCTGTAAATCGAGAAACATAGAATACGATCTGCGATATATAACCTGAGGAAGAGCTAGCGAACGCCGTCTAATAGAGACTGTAAATTCTTCTGTGTAAGTGGCGGTTTATCACAGCGATATTCTGTCACCGAACAAGATCATAAATTGGCTCATCGCCTGTTTCCAATCCCGTAT
>Ga0209955_1000135_pt1 | contig 30085 bp, 9 predicted proteins | sample SalPonA_A_H2O_MG_FD_185716 | JGI IMG/M metagenome (GOLD analysis project Ga0209955, IMG submission 185716) | Water microbial communities from South San Francisco under conditions of wetland restoration - Salt Pond MetaG R2A_A_H2O_MG (SPAdes)... | ecosystem: Environmental > Aquatic > Non-marine... | reverse complement strand
ATTCACTGAATCCTAATGCGGCTGGTGGGCAAGGCGAGCAAGCTGATGATGATAAGGGTGACACGCTCTACGGCGGAGCTGGCAATGACTATCTTTATGGCGATGAAGGCGCAGATCTTCTGGATGGCGGAGAAGGGGCAGACACTTTAACTGGTGGAGCTGGCCGGGATACTTTTGTACTTCGATCAGGTAATGGTGCTCTGCTGTACTCTGGTGCTGACGTAATTACTGACTTTACGGATGGTGAAGATAGTTTTGGGCTGGCAGTCGGTCTGTTGTCAAGTGAACTAACGATTGAGCAAGGGGATGGGATAGCTGTTTCGTCGAACAATGTAGTGATAAGTAAAGCAGACGAGATACTCGCGATTGTAGAAAATGTGACGACAACGCAACTCACAGCTTTGGACTTAGTATCCTTATCTACCGATCCGATAATCATCAATGACGGCAGCGGTGATTCAATCCTAATTGGTGGTTCTGGGAGCGATCTCATCTCAACTGGAGCGGGAAACGACTCAGTCGTCACATGGGCAGGCAATGATGCAATAACGATAAATGGCAGCGGAGACAAAGTAATAGACGCTGGCCTAGGCGATGACGAAGCCATCATAGCTACTGAGTCATCTCCCTCAGATATGCTGAACATTGCTTATGACCCATTAACCGCAACGACCACTCTTGTTACATCTGATGGTTCGATTTTATCGCTGAACTCTGTAGAGGTTATAACGATAGGTGTTGAGACCTACAGCCTAGTGATCAGCGATCGAGCTAATACGACGAGTTTGAGAACTCTAGATTTCGACTTGAATTACCATGGTGGCGTCCTTTACTCACCAGATAACAACAACGCCTACTTATTTGACAAGGGTGACGGGTTTACGAATTTCACTATCGATTCCTTAGTTTCTGTAAACCAGTTTTATCCGGGCTACGGACTGACGGGCAGTAATGCACTCAATCTAATAGGCTCTTCCCTCTCTGACATAGTAATGGGCGTTCAGGAGTATGGAGATTTCTCGGGAATTCTGAACGTCCAGCTTGGCGAAGGAGATGATCAAATTGTTCTGCCGCAAAGGGCAAATACTGTAGATATGGGGTCAGGAAATGATCTTGTATTCGTGCAAACAACAAATTCTATTATAGCAGATGCCAGCATTGATGGTGGAGCTGGTGAAGATACTCTTGGCTTTGGTTGGTGGGATGGCGGTGGACAAGCGATTAGCTACACATTGAACACTGGTATTACCAGCAATTTTGAAAATTTAGTCGGGTCGCTATATGACGACACGCTAAGCGGCGATGCGAACGGCAATAAGATATTTGGTGGTGACGGAGCGGATATTTTGTATGGACTGGGAGGCGACGATTATTTATATGGTGGTACGGGAGGAACAGCACTCTATTCACTGAATCCTAATGCGGCTGGTGGGCAAGGCGAGCAAGCTGATGATGATAAGGGTGACACGCTCTACGGCGGAGCTGGCAATGACTATCTTTATGGCGATGAAGGCGCAGATCTTCTGGATGGAGGTGATGGTTCGGACACGGTAACAGGCGGAAGTGGATCTGACACCTTTGTTCTGCGGGTGGGCGATAGTGGTAACGATACGATCACGGACTTTACTGCCGATGATCTGATTGGGTTATCAGGCATGCAGCTCACAGATATTGTGATCAGCACAGAAAACGGCGACAGCCACATCTATGCCAATCAGGAACTTTTAGCGATCCTTGAGGGATATTCTGCACCCCTCATAGCAGGCGATGACTACATCATATACGAGCTATAAAACACGATCGACTCGGAATAACGTCTGTCCAGTTAGTAGAGAAGTTGAACAGTTTTGCTGGGATCGATGATTCAGTAACTTGGCGCTTACAGTAGAAACCTGTTCTAAACTAAAAGAACAGCTTTATTAAACAAAACGAAAGGTTCGATCATGGCAAAAATTTCAGCGGCTTATGCTATAGACATGTCTGCACTGAATCTGAATCTACTCTATAGCTACCAGTACGATAGTGGTTTTTACGATGACATTAACACCAGCTTCAATTATCGAAATTATCAAGACTTGATTTGGGTAGACTGGTACTACGGCGGGAACTACTACGAGAGTGTATTCGGTGGCAGCAGCCTTACTGTAGATACTTACGGGAATGTTACTGGAGGAACTGTTACCGGATATATTGAAACATATTGGACAGGAACGCAATATGAAACCGCTTTTGCTGTAGAAGATATTGACATATCAGCGACATCGATATGGTCGGCGGCGTTGACCGCCTCGATTGCGGATGATTTAGCGGTTGTTTCCACTGCATTAGCTGGTGACGATACTATTGTTGGAAGTATTTATGATGATGTGCTTCTAGGTTACGACGGTAATGATTCGTTCTTCGCCTCCAATGGATTAGATGAGATATACGGCGGCTCTGGAACTGATACCTATCTGATGACATCTCTCGAGCGTGCTGATATAGCTCTGGTGGAGTATGGTAATGGTTACGCGCTAAGCAGTAGCTATGGTTTGCAGTATATTGAATCGGTTGAGCAAATAACCCTCAGCGATGGAACCTTCCAAACCTCAAATTTAGCTCCAGCCCTTACTACAACCGCAAGCCCCGGTTACCGGTATTTCGATCCGACTGGCGACGATCTTATCGATGCGATGACCAACGGATACGCGTGGGACTTGGATACTGATCGCACGATCGACTTCGCTATTGCTAACGGATTTTATGCCGAATACTGGAACGATCCATCATCCGTGTTGGAGCATTTAGACTATGCGTTGCAATTAATCTCTTACTACACAGATGTAACATTTAATAATCTAGGTTTTTTTGTCAACCCAACCGTTGCACATACATATGGTGCCGAGATAACTCTATCGCTAGATGCTAGTTATCAATTTTTCTCGTCCTCCTCTACCTTAGGAAGGGCATTTTTTCCAAATTCTAATTATGACCAAACGCTGGGGGGCTATGAGGGAAGTGGTGGCGATCTTTACCTTAACGTTGATAGTTCAGCGAACTATTACCCAAGCTATGAACCCGGCTCTCAAGGATGGTTTTTGCTTCTTCATGAGCTAGGCCATGCCCTTGGTTTGAAGCACCCCCACGATGATGGCGGTACAGGGCGACCCACATTTTTAGAATTAGGGATCGAGGTATTTAACGATGATATAGCTACCATCATGTCGTACAACGATACTACCGAAAGCCTTAATCAGGTGTCTTATGATCCTGCGACACCGATGGTGCTCGATGTGCTTGCTCTCCAATATCTTTTCGGAAAGAACACATCAACCAACTCAGACGATAGTGTCTACGACTTAAGTAATAATGAAGGCTATTACCTCACGATTTGGGATGCCGGGGGTACTGATAGGATTGATGCCTCGTCTACTTCTCATGGTTGGGGGGTTATTCTTCCTTCTGATCTGAATTCAACTTTGATTGATACTAATGCGGGGTATTGTTATTCGCTCGACGCGAACGGACTTGCCGATGAAAACACGCTCGTCTGGCTTACAGGTGACATCGAGAATGTCACGGGTTCAGATTTTGATGACCAGATTCAAGGCAATTCTCTTGCAAATTCTTTAATTGGAGGCGCCGGTGATGATCTTATCTACGGAGGTGGCGGTGATGATTGGATTGAATCGGGGTTAGGGTTCGATTCGATCTATGGTGAAGACGGTAACGATACCATTTGCATAACACTGGAAAACGATCAAATCATAGATGGTGGATCAGGACTCGATATGCTTCTTGCTGGAGCAGATGGAGCTACAGAGAGTGCCAACTTCACTGTGAACTTACTGGAGGGATTCAGTTATTTAACAGCTGCTGGTGCACCAGTATCACAAACTATTTACAGCATTGAAAACTGCACTGTGAATTATCTAGGTGACTGGTTCCTAACCGGTACTGAATCCGCAAACACTTTAATCTCCACCAAAGCTAACTCGACCATGGTTGGGATGGGTGGAAATGATAATTTAATTGGCGGCACTGGAATAGACTCCCTTGATGGTGGCGACGGTCAGGATATTTTGAATGGCGGAGCAGGCGATGATTGGATTAATGGGGGCGCTGGCAATGATGTGCTAAGAGGAGGTGTCGGGCTAGACACCTATTTATTTGAGGGCAGCTTTGGCCACGACACGGTATATGGGTACAACGTGGAAGAAGATACACTGATATTTAGCGATGCCTTAGGCAACGAAATACCCATTTCCGATCTTGTTATCTCGACTGATTCATCAAATCGAACAGTTTGGAGTCTTGCTGATAACTCCGCCAGCGTGACCTTTGCCTATTTGAGAGTGTTCGATAAAGATACAGACCAAGAAATTACGGATGGTACAGTTTCATATTATGAGTCCGGAAACCCTGCCAGCACTGTGGTACTTAGTAGTTTTGCTGCTACCAATAGTACGATTTTCGCGGAATATGCGGCTTCGACGGAAGGCGCTGTTGGGATCTCCGATGTAATCACACAATTACGTCACATTGTTGGATTAAACACACTTACTGGAGTTGCGCTTGGGGCTGCAGATAACGATGGGGACGGAAGTGTGGCTATCTCGGATGTTATTAGCTCTTTGAGACTAATTGTCGGGCTGCAGGAAGCACCTAACGCAAAATTGGTTACTTCATCTGGGCAGTCTGAGTTTTTATTTGATGATTCATTAGAAGAGCTATATGTTGTTGCTCCTGGAGACGCGGACTTAAGTTGGTCCGCGGTAGACTTGGTGTAACACGATAGTTTTAATTACCTCGCTGTGACGAAGTACCATTACGAACTTTGTGCGACGTTCAAAGGAAAGCCCAGCACATGCTGGGCTTTTCAACACTACAAGAGCAGATCAGTTCTTAAAGTATGTCTACGGATACAGGAGCTACAACCTCGTAGTCAAATTCATTTGTGCCGTCAGAGATTGCAAGCGTTACCTCCTCAGCAAAAAGAGTGAAATTGGCGAGATCATCGGCAAGATTTATAAAAATGGTGCCTATTGTAGCCTGCGAGCCCGGGAATCCGGTTTCGGTGTTATTGTCCACAAGGGGCACCCAATCTATTTCCTTCTCGATCTGGAAGTAAGAAATAGCTCCGAAAGATTCGTTGAGAGGATCGCCCTCTGCATAACTTGCGAGTGAGCTGCTTGTGTCGATAAACTTTGTTTCACTCACTACGGCTTCTAGCGACGTTAGGTCATAGAGTGATGACAACTGAAAGTTAGCTGCATAAATTTCGTACCCGGTGGGCAGCGCTTCAGCGTCCAAGATTACATCTACTGCATATATAGTATCTTCTGCATCTCCTAGGATAGATTTTTTCAGCTCGGTTTGAGCAGCTGCAACGGATAGTTCCCTTACGTTAAACGTTATAGGAGATGGGGTATCAAAGTTCACAATTGAAATTGCGCCCTTAAGCTCTTCAGCAGTAACACCTGCAAAAGTCATTACACCATATTCTTCTTCGGATACGCTGGTTCCAGAATTATACAGGTCGACTGTATCTAGAAGATCTCCATCCTCATTCTTATCAAAGAACACTTGGGTGTAGTTAACGCCACCCTCTGTGTCCTCTACGAATGAGAGCGCTGACATGTAATGCCCATATGCGGATGCATTACTATCCATCTGGAACAGAAGTTTGTCTTGAGTTGGGTCGAAGTCACTGACGAATAAATCACCAAAAACAACATTGTTCGTGTCCCAATCTACCAAGATCCAGTCACTACCAGCGCCTGTCTCTAGATCCACGATCGCCTGAGTACCCGCCTGGCCAAACTGACTGGTGATGAAGATATCGTTCCCACTGGTACCCATTATCTCCGATATCGTGTCTCTTGCTGCTCCCAGAATTGTACCTGAAATGCCATCTGCTGCTCCTATTGTAAAACTAGTGCCGGGGAATAGGGCGCTAAGTGCAGCCGCGTTGTAGTAAGGGTCATCTATATTGGGGGTCAAGATGGCGGCTAGATCATCCCGGGTTATGTCGATACCCGAGATGCTGAACACTAAACTATCTTGTCCATCTACAGGCCGCGTAACTGTAAAGCCCGAAATAGTACCATCAGCCTCGGTCAGCGTAATGGTGTTACCCGAACCGTTAGTGTCGGTCTGCGTAGCAGCTCCAGCCGGATTGAAACTTGCAAAGCCTAGACCCCACTCGATCGGATTAACTCCGTCCTCTATAGTAAACTTACCAACGGTGATTTGGGCCGGAGCCGTATCCAGAACCACGTCCTCGCTCACTACACCACCGAATCCGTCATTTATGGAAACGGTGACTGTGTAATCACTTTGACGTAGTTCCTGATCTTGCGCCAGAACAATGTCATAGGTACCGTTGTTGTTATTAACCAACGCAAAACGCTCGGTGGCTGTCGGTGACAGGTTATTGGAGTCTGTGAAGTCGGTATCCAGGAATGTCTGGGTGACGCCGGTTATGCTGAGTGACAGTGAGTCGTTGTTAGCGTCGCTAATAGTTAATCTAGCTAGCTCGCTGCCTGGCTCCTCATCGTTGTAGCTTCGATACGTCTCTACACTCTCAACTACAGGTACGGCGTTATCGGCACCAACCGGCGCGGTGGCCGCCGAAGTAAGGGTTTGATTTGCCTCAGCGGCGTATGTTCCATCGTTAACTACAACGTCCACTGTGAAAACTTTGCCAACATCGTCATTACCGAGGTTTAGCGTCTTATTTATAGCGCCAGATACTTCTATGCCATTTGCTTTCCACTGATAGGTAAAGCTTAGGTCGCTGTTATCCGCATCTGCAATCGCAGAAGTGTCTGCTGTCAACGTGCCGCCACGAACTGCGTCACCAGTAATGACTACGTTCCCTGTCGGAGCATCGTTTACGTTTGCTACTTTGCTAGTCTCATTGGAAGTAAAGGTCTCCTCATTGCCGTCGCCATCGGTTGTTGTGATTTCAACTGAGATCGCTTTACCAACGTCGCTTTGCGTGAGCGCATATGTCTCTGACGTAGCACTGGCGATATCTACCCCATCCGCAAGCCACTGATAGGCTCTAGCGACGATTCCACCGTCCGCTGTATCTGTAATGTTATCCGCAGCAGAGAGAGTTTCCCCTTGCGCCGGTGTCTGGTTGATTAACGAGGCAGAACCTTGAGCAATGTCGTTAACCGAAGACACGCCTAAAACTGCCGGGAGTTCCTGGCCTTGGTATACGATAGTAAATGTAAGTGTGCCATTAAAGTCTTGGGGGGGCGTGTAATCGCCGGTCATCACATTGCCATCGGGGTCTTTAACTGCAATATCTGTTGGTAGTGCGCTAAGGCTGTCTGCAGCCGTCTGCTTTATAACGCTCAGTTCAAGAGGTGCACGTTTTTCTAAAGTTTCAGGGTCGATGATGAGGTCTTCAGGGATTGTTCCAAGAGGTATTGCGTCTACCACGGTGAGACCCAGTGTTCCACTCGCAGTACCTCCGTTGCCATCAGATACTGTATAGGTGAGTGTTACGGCTGTGTCTTTCTCTACCGCCTGAGGTTGGTAGGTGAAAGTACCATCTTCGTTGTCCGTTACTGCCCCGTTTCCGCCGGCAGTGACCGATACGCTCTCCAGTGAAAGCGTATCGCCATCGACATCACTGATTAGCGAATTTACAAAAGCCTTATTAATTGTGAGCGAAGTAGAGTCACCTACAATAATACCATCAGTGTTATCCGCTACCGGAGCATCGTTAACGTTGGCTACAGCAACTGTTGCAGTGCTTTCAATAATTGATGTGCCGCCTTCCGCATCAGTTGTGGTTGCAACCAAGCGCAGGTATTTACCGACTTGGCTCTGGTCAGATGCGATTTCGTAGGTGGTTGAGGTTGCTGCGTTAATTGCACTCCACCCGTCTGTGCCGTTATCGGAAATTTCCCATTGATAGGTTGTAGATACTATTCCCCCATCTACATCCAACGCACTGAGCGTTCCAGTGAGAGAGCCCCCTTCTTGAACAGTACCGGCTAGCGTCAGAGTACCTGTTGCTTCATCCTCTACATTTGCAACGTTAACAGTAACGGTTTGAATATCACTGCCGCCATTGCCATCAGAAACAGTCACAACAAACGTGTCGGTGCCATAGTAATCTTCGTCTGGAGTGTAGATAAAGCTGCCGCCGTCATTCGAAACTTCGCCATGGCTAGCTTCAGTTGTTACCGTATAAGTTAGGTTCGCACTATCAACATCCGTTGCACTTACAGTGAACTCAGCCGGAGTATCTTCAGTAACGCTGATAGCTTGTTCGGAGACGCTCATCACGGGCGCATCGTTAACACCGTTGATGGTAATTGAGATAACTTTAGGGAGAGAGGCTGTTATAGGATCATCATTTCCGTCTAGAAGAACAGTGCCTTCAGCATCAACTTTAATCAGCGTAACTTCAAACTGCTCTACATAACTGATGTCTGCATTTTTAAGCTCATCCGCACCTTTATAGGCAGGAGACTGTAGCTCATTAATTGCGGTTAGAGTTGTTGCGTCGCTAAGTGTGTATGTCCAAGTTAAACCATCATTTGAGAAAGTGAGCATGCCAGCAGCGTTACCCAGTGCGTTGACGCTAGAAGCGTCAACAATCCAAGTGCTTCCGTCCTCACCTACTGCTGACTCTGCTATCGCTAAAGTACCGGAGGTGCTGATGGAAGCAGCGGCATCATCGCCCTCCAATATGGTTTTGCTCTTACCTGTAACGCTTACCAGCGTCGAGGTGAAAGTGGTCACTGACGTTGTGTCAGTGGTATCAATAGTGGATAGCGCAGTTGCTGAGCTTGTATCGGTAGTCGATGTAATAGCTGCTTCTACAAGCGTTTCTTGAGCGAGGTTGAATACTTCCTTTGCATCATCCAGAGATTCAGATGAGTCGACTACGACTGAAATCGCTTCGTTGACTTTCGCGATAGCTGTATCCACGTTGCTATCAATCGTCGTTGATGTTGCCGTTTCTACAGCAGTTACGACTGAAGCAACGTCTGTTGCGTCGGTGAGATCAATAGTGCCGATATTGTCGCCAATGGTATTAAGGGCAGTTGCCAGAGCCAAATCACCGTCACCGCCACTTGCTTCAACGGTCTGGGCAATAGTGTTCGCAACCGCTACAACCTGTTGCGCTAAGGTCTCGACCTTTTTCGCAGCATCTGTGTCGGATGTGCTGAACGGATTGAAACTGGTTAGATCCACATCTGACTCTGGTGCTAGATTCAATATGGCTTTGACATCGTTTTGGGCGTCGCTAAGTGCTGTTGCGATCGCTTCAGCCTTCTCTTCTTCTGTGAGTGCCGTGTTTGCGTTAATAGTGGCAATGTCTGTAGATGCGATTGTGTTAATAAGCGTTGTAAGTGGGGTAACAACACTTGATCCTTGCGGCGCAGACAGCGTTAGACCCGACAGTATGGCGCCCGACGACGTATCAATTGTGTTGTCGTTAGTTGTGACGACAATATCGCCTTCCAATTTGCTCGCATCATCAGTGTTGAACGCGTATTGGCCACTTGAGTTGGTGGTTGCCGATACTTCACCCTCGTCCAACTCTCCGTTACCGTTAAGGTCAACAAACGCAGTAGCCCCTGACAGTGGTCCTTTCACCGCGGTACCACCCAAGGTAAAACCGGATGGCGCTGTTGTTCCGCTACCACCACAACCGGTCAACCCGAGTGCCATAAGACTCAGGACGGCCGTTGATGAACTCGTGTTCAACTTTCCGTGTGTATGTTTTTTGAGTGATTCGAGGACTAGATCATAGGTTGTTGGTGAAACAGAGGATTTGACAGTCATTCTTAAATTCCTTGATGGGTCGCACTCAATAGAGAAAGCTATCCTCTGAATATAGTCGTTTTAAATCTATAAAAAAAGTATAGCGTCTTCGTTTTACTGATTTTTACAAGAGTACCGAATCTGCACGAGTCTGCACGAGTCGTGCCAGAATGGTTTTGTTTGTTTGCAAATGATGCTCATTTTGGATGACCTACAATGATTAAACCGAATTCCTTTCGGTCTTGGGTTATCGTTTTTCAGCATCGCTCGATAAAGCGCATTCTTCCCACAATCGAACGCTGCTCATTTCTAAACACAATAGTGCGAAATTTATTGAGAAAAATTTATCAATCAATCTCAAGTTATTTGCCTGTTTCATTTGATCCGTGGCTTATCGAGAGCTATGGTGGTGTAAGTCGAAATTTATAAATTTAGCGCTACGTGGCGCAAAACTGATCCTGACGAGGTGCGGTTCTTATGGCTGATTACAACCTAAGCGATTTGAGTGGTGATTACTTCGCCGGTACCGCTGAAAACGACACATTTACGGTGCAGACTGATGATCCCAATAACTACACTGTTAGAGGCGCTGGAGGAGATGATACAGCCACCTTTGGGGATGGTTATGATACTGCCGTATTCGCGGGTTCTTTGTATCAGAAGAACGATACTACCGGCGAGCTCGAGCTCATGTACGAAATTACGCAGGTTGATGAAACAACAATCGAAGTGCGTGATCTTTTCGCATCTGTTGAGGGTAATGACGGTACTGATACACTAATAAACGTTGATCGTCTTCGCTTTGAAGGCGATAACACAACCATTCGAGTGTCGGCAGAAACATGGGCTTGGAATTTCGTACGTTATGAATGGGATCAGGCGTCACAAACTGAGATTCAGCGCGATGTTCGAATGATTCGAATAGAAGGTGGAGTGTTCAGTGATCTGATATACGGCGAACAGGGGGCGGATTCACTAGAAGGTAGAGGGGGGAATGATGTTATTTACGCTGACGGGCTAAATGCATCTGAGGTGCCTGTATCTCGTCTCAATTTTGCTGGGGGTGATCATTGGGGGCAGCAGGTTGTTGACTCTAATAATGTCGTTGAGACAGATCTTTTATTCGACGCAGTTTCCGCGGGTCTACCCCTTGTAGATGTGGGGGTCATTGGTAGTGGTGGGGGGTACACTCGTTCTGTCTCTCCTGATGAGGTGACTGGCGCAAAGGTTTGGCTCAGTCTGCGCGACAATCCTGATTCGGATCCAATAGACTTAGCAAACTACAGTTCAACAAATCTGTCTGAGCTATTCGATTTGCAGTCCACAGCGAAGCTTCGCGGAGCCGATCTGCAGCTCTGGGTCGAGAGTGCTTCGGGTGAGAAAGTTCTGCTTGCATTGGAGTCTGATTCCAACCTTTACAGTGATGATGAGATTCGCGGTGGCGGTGGTAATGATTTTATCGATGGTGGTTTAACTCGTGTTGCGCCAGAGGGGGGCTTGAGCTGGCGCGGTAATGAGGCTCGATACGATGGCCTCCGTTCTGATTATGAAGTTGATCAATTCACTGTAGCGGCAGGAGGTCTCGATGACACGGCAGTACTCAGTTCAGGTCTCACAATAGCCGAATTTTTCGAATTAATTGGTCGTGCGGAGAGACCTGCCTCGCTTGATCAGGCTCTGGCTATCTGGGAAGTTGATCCAGCTCTATTTGACACAGGGTTAACCTATACCTTGGTTGCTGATACGGTCTCAAATCGAGACGGCGTAGATATTTTATTGAATATAAATACGCTGAGTTTTAGTGATCAAGGTGTAAATCTTACGCTAAAAGTTGAGCCCAAGTACTGGAGCGACTTGGATGGAAACAATTACCAGGGCTCGATTGTGAATGACGTTTTAGAAGGCGGTGACGGCTTTGACAACATAAGCGGCCGAGAGGGTAATGATCTCATATTAGCTGGCTCGGGTGGCGACTGGGTAGAGGGTAATTCAGGGAACGATTACGCTGACGGCGGGGCTAACGGTTCTTCTGACAACTCATGGGAGAATAGAGATCGGTTTCGCCTCTCGGGAGATCTGAAACGATACGATATCCAAGAGGTAACACTTGACGAGGTCACCGCATTCCTTTCATCGAATTTTGATCCTACTAACTCTGTTGTTACTGGTGTGTCTTATGATGAGTCGAAAAAATATTACTTAATAACTGATAAATCCCCGTTTGGTAAAACAGACGCGAACCCTTATGGAGGGGATGGGCAGGATTTGATCACAGGGTTCGAGCGTATTGAGTTTGCTGACACCGGTTTGGAGTTGGTGGCAGAAATCAACTGGTACGCGCAGGACTGGTCTAATACAGCTGAGCTTGGTGTCCGCGGGACGATATTCGCGGATACCATAGACGCCTCGGTCGAGATGGAAGCTAGGGTCGCTGAGTTTGATGTTGCCGTTATTAATGAACAATTAACGGTAGGTTATAACAAAAGCACTTGGGGCGAGCTCGGGGCGGGTGATGACGTTTATTTTGGTGCATCTAGTGGCGATAGAATCGCACTTGGCTCCGGCGATGATATCTATGTTGGTGGGGGTAGCGAGTTCATTCAGCATCATGAGTGGATTGGTCGTGACGAGGTTCGGTTTAATGGTGATCTTGAGCGCTTTGAGCTGATCGAGCTGTTGAGTGGGAATAAATACACGTTCAAGGATGGTGATGCCGATGTTGTAATTGATCTGACTGATCTCGCAGCCGGTGACTTTGTTTTTAAGGGACAGAGCTATTCGCTTGGTTACACGCCTGACACCGTTATTGTTGTGAAAGATCGGTTGCCAGTCAGTTTAGGTGGGGAGGGTGTTGATCTCGTCATTGATGCTTCGGCGCTAAGTTTTGATGATCAGTGGTTGCCGTTAGACTCGCAGGTTAATTTCCATACCCAGATGATTAATAACCCCGATTTGGCCGACGCGGAGTCTCGCGTTCAGGTGATGCGTGCCCACGTTAATGCGGGTTTCTTCGGTGGGTTGCTTGACTTCACTGAGGGCTTAACGGCCGAGAACCCTGAGGGTGTGTCGGTGCCGGTCGTTAGGGGGCACATCAATACAAGCGATGGCAATGACGATATTCTGGGGTTCAAAGAGGAGAACTTTGTATCCATTCGAGGGGGTGGTAACGACTTCTTCAATGCCGTCTCCAATTTTAACGAAGCGGGCGGGAGCGGCGTCGATGCGGGAAGTCCCTGGGAGTACTACGATCGTGTTGAGTTCTCGGGTTCCATAGATCAGTACAAAATTTCTGAAGTTTATGTCTCAGTTGGTGGGACCAGCTTGGCAAAACGCGATGCAAATACGGATGAAATTCTGGAGTCGTCTATCCAGAGTACTGACTTTGATACCAAGTCGATAAAAGTTGAGAGCTTGAGGGATCCATCCGATGTTGTTTATTTGGTCGGTGTAGAGGAAATTGGCTTTTCTGGTGGCGAGGATTGGCTGCGGTTTGGTGTCACCTATGACCAATGGTCGGATAACATTGAGATCGAAGATCGTCTCGCCGCGAATTTGGAGTTAGGAACTCGAAGCCTAACAGATGGGAGCGGTGTTTCTGCATGGAAAGGCTCGCCGTTTAATGATGTTTTAGTAGGGCGTGAAGCCCCTGACTACTACTCTTTGGGGGATAAATCACTTGATAGTCCCTACTTCGAAGTAGAGCTTCCTCAATCCTGGACTGCGCTTTTCCTGGATAGATTGCGAGATGGATTTCTGCTCGCCTATGACGACACCAATTCCGATGGATATTTGGAGATCGTTGACTCATCGACTGAGCTGGTAAAAGCAGGGAGCACCATTCAGTTCTTCCTGTATATGGACTCAGTTGAGCGGCAATTAGCACTGCAAAACAGTATTGATAGCCTGGTGGAGACGCCAGCGAGTGCCGAAGAGGCGGCAGCTCTGATGTATGACGCGTTCACACAGAATGCGGGAAATTGGGCCACTGATTGGGAGTTCCTCGATAGCGCTCCGATGGTCGGTAAAGTTGCGGGTTCTACCGTACTGCTCCCTGCAACGTTGAATTTCACTCCAGCGGATACTGAGCAGGGATTGTCTGCATCGGTTGAATTTTTCTCGCGGCTTGACAACGGCTCGGACGTTCTTAGGGGTAATGCAGGCGATGATACCCTCTTCGGACTTGGTGGCGGTGATCGTTTCCAGGGCGGTACCGGGGATGATATCTACTACGGTGGCGGAGATGCAATTGGTAATGTGATGCCTGTTTATCAGGCGCCTTGGGCCATGGCGAATAACGATATTGCCGAATACGAGGGTGTTTCGGCTCGGTATAGTCTAGCGAAGGTATTCGTTCAGATGGATGCTGGTGAGGTTGTCCGTGATAGCACTGGTAAAGTAATTACAAGTAGCGTTGCTCAAGCTGGCTATGAAGAGGTCTGGACCGTCACTGACAGTGTGGCTGATGCAGATGGTGGGACAGGCACTGATTACCTCTTTGATATAGAGCGAGTGAGATTCTTCGGTGACAACAAGACTATTTGGTTAGAGGATGCAGCGCGATTTACGATCGAAGATTGGTATCCTAATGGCAACTGGGCAATGCCAAGCGGTACGACGTTCCTTGCGGTTGGTATTTATGACCGCGCTCTTGGCGGAAGTACTGTAGATCTCAACTCTCTTTGGTCGCAGGCCCCAGAAGGGTATGCACGAACATTTACCGGAGTTTCGGGAAATGTTTTCACAATTGACGGGTTCGCCAGTGTACGTGCGTCCGACGGTTTTGATGTTGTAAAAGGTCTTGTTTCAGAGACTTCCAGCCTAGCTACTCAGTACTGGTTCAAAACTGGGCATAGCACTGACTACAACTTTTCGCAAGAAGTCGATGCCCAGGGGGAATCTTACGTTCAAGTGAAGCTGAAAGATGGTGTTGATAGAGTTGGCTTGCTACAGGAAGCGAAGCTCTACGATATCGATTACATTTGGTGGGAGCAGGAACGGTTGACGATGCTTGTGGACGCGGCCGAAAAAGATCACTTCGGACTATTCTTAGGCACTGGTTCCCATCTCGACGCTACGGTTTTTGATGACGTTTTCGATGCTGCTACTGTCAAAGCTTCAGTTGATCCTGACCAAGCGAATTTTGCGACAGTGTGGCTTGATGCTGGCGATGATCGCACTTACGCTGAGGGCAGTCACACGCTCTATCAAGAAGGGCGTGGTAACGACTTCTTTGATGGTGGCTCCGGCGTAGACATCGTCGATCTGTACAACACCGCCCTCGAACAGCTTACCATCGAATATTTCATCGATAACAATGGCGATGAGCGCTTTGACGCAAACGACACGGTCATCAGTCTTGCGGAATTTCAAGAGAACGGTCTCATTGGCTACTACGGCATGGGTACAGATGTCGCAAATCCGCTGACGGCGTCGGCAGTCACCCAACAAGAGTTTTTGAATCAGTACTCAGCCGAAAACTTAGTAACGTTCGCTGAGGGTGATACGTTAATGACCGAAGGCTTAGGTGGTTCTGGTGCGGGTTGGGTCACTTTTGCTGATGGATACTACATCTCCGTACGGGACTCCAGTGGTGAAAGCGGCAGTGGAAGCGACGTATACAAGGACATCGAAGCTATCCATTACCAAGATACCTTTATAGATATCGTCACAGGTGCGGCTTACTCAGGATTGTTAGTCCCATACCCCTGGGAGTCACTCCAAGAACCTCAAGGCACGCTTATCAGTGATGATTTCACAACCCTTCTGGGCCCTCAAATAGAAGAGGAGGCGGTGTTCACTCCCTTTAGCTTCGACGTTGATTATGGCAATTCAGAGATCCTTGATCTATTTATGGCAGGCTACAACTATGGCGGGGATAACAATGCTATAGCCTGTGAGTATGTCGATCTTTCAGGCGATTCGGTTTACTACGGTAACTCTGGAGTGGTGACCGTATCAGGAGATTTAGAAACTGCTCTAGTTGCCGAGCTGCGTGCTGCAGGTGACGATAAAGCGACAGTTCTCGCTGATCTTTTGGAGTCATCAGATGATCCAGTACCCGTTGATTTTGTCGAGCGTTTTATTGATGGCCGTGGTGACGATATATATGTTGGCAATGGCATCTTTGATCTACTGCCGACCACGAATAATTATCGTTATGGAGAAATGCTCGGTGTTGATGGGCCGATCTCTCGTTATGAAATAACCGCCGGTGTACTCGATGTCAACGGTAGTATTAGCGGTGCTCACTCAACCAATCAGACACTACTAGATTTTGCAGATGTCAATTTGGCAGGTCAAAACTACTTGATCGTGCGAGATACTCAGTCAGATCAAAATGGCGGGAATGGCGAGAATTTAGCTATTGGTATCGACTATATTGGATCGCTTGCAGATCAAGCAGGATACTGGTTCGGCACGCAGACTCGTTTGGATGGTGTGCGTTTACAACTGACTCAATACGCAGGCCTTTGGGATGTAAACGTTCAAACGAACGATAAGTGGTTGTCTGACTACGCCAACGACACATTCAAAAGCGTTGAAATCCGCGCCTGGGAGGGCGACTCCCTTTATGTTGGTTTTGAAGATCACGTATTCAATCGCGATTGGGATTACCTCGACAAGGTAAGGCTGGATACACTGTCCATTGACAATTTCGAAATAAGCTCAGTCTGGGTGGCGCAGAATGATGATTCAAGTTTCGTAAAAGGCAGTAACGGAAAACCAGTTGAATATGGTTCTGAAGCTCTTGCAAAGCTCGCAGGGGAGGCAAAGCTAGCTTACAAGTTAGACGGCTCAGGCTCTGGAGTTGGTATCAAATATGTTGTCGATATTGAGAAAGTGATCTTCAATGGAGACATTGAGGTTGATCTTGAGACGGTCTTCAGATTCAGAGACCTTACAGGCATTTCTCCTGACGTTCATGTTACATATGATGATGCTACGAACTGGGTACCTATCAGCAGCTTTAGTGAGGTTGAAATCAACCTTTCTGATGTTGATGGCTACTGGAATCCCACGTTAGCCGACTGGTTGACACTTGAGGATCAGGCAGTAGTCGAGGTTGGTAGTGATTTGTACATTATTGACCGAATCAGGGACGGTGCTGGTGATGATGTTGTGGTTGTTAATACCTACGATTACGGTGCGCGAGTACGATTGTCCAGCGGTGATGATTTTGTTCATTTCTTAGATCCTCAAAGTGACAATTTCCTAAGGCCAACCACGGTAAATAATGCAGTAGGTTGGACTAAGGAGGGTACCCTTCGTATAGAAATTACAGAGCACAGCTCGAGATTTGAAGTCTCTCAGATCTATATCAAGCTGCAAGCTGATGATGATCCTGTGCGTCGTAGTGATGGTTCTATTCGAGAATATTCAGCCGATGACGCGGGTGTGGTTTTAGCTACCAAGATTCAGGACGTTGCGCTCAAAGACTTTGAGCCAGGTTATCTTGGTACGAAAATTGTTGTCGGGGCTGAAGAGATTAACTTCAGTGATACCTCTTATAACATGGGTACTCATACATGGCAGGAGGATTGGGATAACGACGGTCAAATTGACAGATATGGTCTGCGAGGCAGTGAAATTGGCGAAGTGCTGCTTGGAGACTGGGGCGCTGCAGATTCGCGGGACAGAATTGAAGGCCGCGGCGGCGACGACGTGCTGATCGGTGGTGCCAACGGTGATGAGTTGAGAGGTGGGTCAGGCGATGACTTGTTAATAGGCGGCGCAAACGGTACGACCGGCCACTTCTGGGACGATCAGGACCGTGCAGACTACTGGCCACTGTCGCTTGACGATTTGTTGGTAAGTCAAGTTAGAGTAGCTTTTAACCTCATTACCAATGAAATTGTTCGCAGTTCTAGCGGGGATATAATTACCGCAGCCGATGAGTATGATCTGAGATCTGGTTTTGAATTAGTTGATGCTGTTGAAGTGGTTGATCTGACCGGTGCGCTTGGCACGGATATCCTGATCGGTATTGAGTTGATCAATACTTCTAATGGCCAGATCAGAACGAATATCAGCTACGAGTATCAAGACTGGGACAACGATGGGTCTATTGATCAAGTCGAAATGAGGGGTACTGACTTTAGTGACACTGTTGGGGGGGCAAAAGCCAAGGCCGATGTTACTGAGGCGTTAAGCAAGCAGAATGGAATCGATACAGGTGATGGTGACGATGACATCTATGCCGGCGCCGGTGGGGACTGGATCAGACCAGGCTCTGGGGTGGATTTCGTTGATGGAGGTAGGAACGGCAATCCTAATGAATGGGGTTGGACACCCACTGATAACGTGCAGTTCAGTGGTGAGTACGACCGTTATGTGTTGACCAACTATACTTTTGCCGGTCAGGCGCTCGATGTTACCGATCAATCCGGGAAGCTTCTCTTTAGTGTTGATGCCGCGGGTAAACTGGTGAGGGCCTCTGCACCCGAAACTTTATTATCTACACTTAATTTCGGTCAGGTTTTCACCACAGTCGAAGATAAACTACCTAACTTTGACTATCTCAGTGGCGACGGTTTCAATTTGTTGGTGAATGTTGAAAGTCTTGGTTTTTCTGATCGATGGTTGAGTCTAGCCGTGGAGCGTAATGTCACTTATGACGGTGACGGTAATGCCCTTTACGGCTGGATGAACGGCACTCTCGCAGCTGACACAATTAGAGGATCGAGCGCAGACGATTGGATCGGTGGATCCGATGGTGATGACGTGCTGATTGGTCTCAAGGGTAATGATAATTTTAGCGGAGGTGCAGGTGACGACCTGATCTATGGCGATGCCAAAGGCGAGATTTATGGGGGACGAGATAACGTTCGTTATGACGGTGACTTTGAGCAATTCTCAATCGTTAAGCGAGTTGCCGTGGTTGATGGCTTTGATTCCGCACAGACGATTGTAGAGGTTACTGACAAGCTTCCGGCGGAGTTGGGGGGGGCGGGCAAAGATACGTTAGTGGGTATTGAGTCTCTCTCCTTCAACGACAAATGGGTCCGTATTGGTGTCGAATCTTGGGATCAATTTGATGCGAATGGTGAGCTAATCAGCACACACTTCCAAGGTTCGGACTTCGATGATGTAGTCAAGGGTTCTCTCAATGGCGACCAGATATCAGACCAGGGTGGCAATGACACGCTTTATGGCTTCGATGGTGCTGATCAATTCCATATCGGTTTTGGCGACGATACAGTATACGGTGGTGCTGAAGGACTTACTCCTTGGGGGCAAGAGGGGGTCGATGAGGCGCACTTTAGCGGCAGCATTAGCCAGTATGACATAGCCTATTACGACGCAGCTTCAAAACTCACCGCCTCATACGATTCAGATGGTTTCGTAATTGTCCGAGATACGCGGGCCGAGGGGGGGTATGGCACAAATACTCTCTACGGTGTCGAGCGGTTGAGTTTTGATGATCAGCAAATCAATTTGGTCGGCCTCAATAGTGGGACTTATATCGTCGGTACAGATGGAAATGACATTGAATTAAAAGGTACTTGGGGTAGCTCTGTTGATTACCGCATAGAGGGTAATGGGGGTGATGACGCTCTAGTCGGCCAAAATGGCGATGACCTGCTCGAGGGTGGAGATGGTAACGACACGATTACGGGATCAGGTGGTAATGATGTTGCGGTATATGCCGGCAAATACGCTGATTTCGCAGTTACTGGAGACGATACCAGCGCAACGGTTGTTGCTTCCGGTGACAGCGCTACGCTCGGTACCGACACCCTAACGGGAGTGGAACAGCTGCGGTTTGAAGACGCCACAGTTAACCTCAAGACGGGCTATTTTGTACGCGACCTTGACAAAAATGGCAGTTTCGAAACAGCGATCTTCACAGGCATCTACTCTGGGAGTAACGAGACAGATGCAGGCTTTAAAAGCGTGATTAAGTCTCTGGTCCCTTCCCTCAATACAGCGGAGTTTGATGGCTTGACGCTCGATTATCGTGTAACGCTTAGCGACGCTGACGATACTTTTGCGTTGGGTAATGGCGATAACCGTGTCGTTTGGTCTGCTGGTGCAGACAGCCTAACAGGTGGAACCGGCACTGATACACTTGTTGTCGCTGATACATATTACGATGAGGCTGGCGCCGCGAAAAATTGGGTCGTGACCTCTAGCTCCGTGAGTGATGGTAAAAGCACCACGTCGTTTAGTGGTTTTGAACTAGTCGAGTTCTCTGATCAAACCTTTTCTTTAGTGGACCTCGTTGAGATTCGCGACTCGAATGGCGATGGCATTCAGGACTCTGGGCGAATGATTGCTGCATTTACGGGTTCGACTTCCTTCAATGTAACGGATCCAGCCTACAACACTGTTAATAGTTGGGTCTTGAATGGGGGGAATGAAGTCGATGTACTTACCGCTGGAGATGGCGATGATGTCCTTGTCGGTAGCCGCGGTGATGATACGTTGGATGGCGGGATTGGATATGATATTGCAAGGTATGTCGGTAGTTTCGAAGATTTTGACGTGAATCCGGGGAGCGTGACAGGGGAGTGGAGTATTTCGGGCGACATAACAGGTAGTGACACGCTGGTAGGTATCGAGGCAATTCAATTCAATGATGAGTTGGTTCGCCTTGAAGTTCTCTCTGATTTGAAAGAGGTGTTCGTCTTCGGTGAGGGGCGTGTTGAGCAATTGACCGTCCGCGGAACACGGTACAACGACGATCTTGAAGTTACCAGTACTGGCTCGTCTGCTCAAAATGTTGACGTGACGGTCACTGGTGGGGCGGGAGATGATGTGTTTATAGTCGATTCTGAGCTTTTGAAGTCTACCCGAATATTGGACTTCGAGGGGTTGGATACAACTGAAACGGTACAAGATAGACTAAAGATTGGTGGAACCGGTACTACCATGTCGGTCGCGGAGCTGTTGGAATCGGCTGATACCACGTCTAACCCCGGGGCTGTCACGGTTAATATCGGAGATGGAGAAATTGTTCTAGAAGGCATAGAACTTGCGGATCTATCTGAGGCTAACATAATTCTGCTAGACCTAGTCTAAGGCGACTCAAAATGGCGAATCTAACTCTAAAAAGCAACACGGTTTTGAGCAGCTCACTATTGGATGGTACCACTGCAGACGTTTTCGATTTAGCGCTCTCCACAGGGGATATCTCAATAGAGGCTACAAGCCTTCTTGTGACAGTTAATATGCAAGTTACCGAGGCATTCACCTCGGGTGAAGATTGGTCGTTGTGGTTGAAAGTTGGTGATAACTATCTGGAACCTTTAAACTCTTCCGATTTGACGACAGAATTTGATGAAAGCGGCTTTATCAGCTATCAATTTGTTGTTGAATCGGCGGGTGATGGTTGGCCAACCCTCACTGCTTTTGTGCAGACAGAGGCTGGGAGTGCTTTTTCTTCGTCGGCATATGAGCTTTCGTATACGACGCTATCTCTGTTCGAGGAGGGCGCCTTTGGTCGACTAGTCGAGGGGCAAGCAATTCAAGCCGAGGCGAGCTCAGAATCTGATGCAGATACCTTTGGCTTTTATGTCGCGCGTGGTGATGCTACTACGGCTACGATAACCTTCTCTCAAGCGGGTTCGGTGTCTATTTCTTCAACCAATGGACCTTTAGCTTCTGTTGGGCTTGATGACCCGACCGTGTCTAACGTATCTGTTGTTGCAGGCCAAACTCTCGAGTTTCGTTTAGATAGTTCTGAAACTTTCGTCACAGTAGATTACCTTTGTGATTGGTCGGCAGATGAGACGACTAGTATCAAAGCACCCTCTCAAGAATACACCCTCTCACTAGGCGGTGGGGCAGGTCGTATCGTGGACGCACCCACCCTAAGTGTTGGGGATGCTACTATACAAGACTCATCTGTCACTAATGCTGTCTCGGTGCTTCAGTTTTCGGTAGATCAGGCGTATCACTTAGATAATATTTTTAGCCTCTCCGAGGGGGTGGTGAAGCTGCAATTGATTGCCGATGCTGCCGATAAACTTTTTATACAACGTGGCGATAATGCCGAAATTGCTGTTTCCACCGACCCTTCTAATCCAACAACCGTGTTGCAGAGTGACCTTTCGATAACCACTATTCGTGCAGTCAGTGGTGAAGTTAATTTAACCAGTTATGCTGAATTGGATACTGCATTGGCACCAGAAGGTGCCGAGAGCTTGTTCAGATCCGGCGTTGTGCAGACCACTATAGAGTCTCAAGCCCAGGGTGTGTCTATCAGCGTCGATAATACTGCGCTGCAGGAGGGGAATGGCGGAGTACTAACACTCACATTAGATCAGCCCGCAGACAGCGACCTTGAGATCTATATTAATAACTCTAGTGGTGATCTAGATTTTGGTGAGGGAAGCTCTTTCACGACTGTAACTATTTCTGCCGGAGACGATTCGACAACTGCGACCTTTACGGCGATTGCCGCGGATGCAGACTTCCTTGCAAATGAAGTCGTCGAAATAACTGCAGAGGTCGCCACCGTTGCGTTGAACAACCTCGTCATTGAGCCTGTTCAGCTAACCGTTACGGATATACTTCCAGAAATCAGTGTATTGCGATTGAAGCAAGGGCTTTTGGTCTTAGATGGCGACCGCAATCAGTTTGAGCTTACTTTAGAGAACGCGAGCGACTTCGCAGCTAGTGAAGTGACGATTGATTTAAGTACAAATGAAAAGTTTGCCATAGTCGATTCCGAGGGTGTGCCACTTTCCACGTTAACGTTCACTCCAGAATTCTCAGCCCACAGTGTCTATGTAAAGATCAGTGATGAGGGTGTAGCGGGTAGCGAATCGAGCACGCTTTCTGGGACAGTCAAAGTAGATGGAGTAAATGCAAATATCTTACTGCCGAGTATGCCTCTGCTTCGAGTTGCCGTCACGGAAGTCGATGCGCCTTTCACGCTAACTGGCAGCATTGCTGACGATACGTTTTACAGTACAGCAGACGCCAACACCACGTTTGAAGGCAAGGCCGGAAACGATATCTTGGAAATTGGAGCTGATATAGAGCTGACCGGTAAGTTTCTCAACGGAGTTTTCAATGGAGGGTTCGGCACAGATTCGGTCAAAATTGCCGGTGAGAGGAGTGACTATAAGACAGCTTTTTCAGATGGCTCAATATATCTAACCCTTGCAAATAATACCTTGGAAGGGGGGTTGCAGTTAATCGATGTTGAAACTGTTGAGTTTTCAGGAACGTCCTACGCTGTATCGAGCCTTAACGCTGCTCCTACTCCGTCGGACCAGGTAAGCATAAGCATAGACATTAATGAGGGCGGGTTAAGTTCGCTCGATATCGCAACGCTCTTCACGGATCTCGATAACGATACATTAATTTATCGGCTGAAAAATGGTGGCTCAGTTGATGCAGTACCAGAGTGGATCAATATTAACTTATCGACATCAACTATAGATATTAGTCCAGGATATGAAGATGCTGGTATCTATAATTACACGATAGAGAGTACAGATCGTTCAGTGTTTTCAGGCACTCCCCCTTCAGTCGCGCTGACGGTAAATGTGGCAGATGTGAATCGATCTCCAGTTGAAAGTGCTGCAATTGGCCCGCAGTTCGTTGCCTCCAGTAATACTGACAACTGGAATTTGAACTTGTCTGATTACTTTGAGGACCTGGATGCAGATGGTTTAACGTTTGAGCTTAGTGGATCTACTCCCGATTGGATTGGATTGACAGATGCTACGCTGAATGTAGCGGGTACATCGATTCCGGTGGGCAGTGAATTCGTTGAGCTAGTCGTATCTGATGGGCGCGGCGGTAGCCTAGCCGCGTCCTTTAAGATCGAAGTCAGCGACTCTCCGGGTGTCTGGATAGATAGAGCTATTGCCGGCCGTGCCATACAGCTCAATACAGCGGAACTAGAGGCTGCCTACCAGCTGGATCCCGAAACGGATATATCGGTAGAATGGGAAACGTCCGCCGATTTGGAAACTTGGAATACCAGTGAATTAAGTACAGGAACGGTGCTTTCTGGATTGCCTTTGAATCAAAGTGGACCCACTTTCGTGCGAGCTACTGTGACTTTTGAGGTGAATGGTATCGAAATATCTAATATGGCAGCCCCTGAGCTTTTAAAGAGCGATGCTCCGGTGCATATAGATATTGCTTTCAAACCTGAGATCGATGTGTATTTGGCAGATGCAGTGGATTTTTCGGCCGAAATTACCAGTCAGTTGGGGTCCTCCAAAGTGTTGACAGGTGCAGGTTACGATTTGAGCAGTTTTTCTGCGGATGCTTTTCCAACAGGATCCAGTTTTGAAATCACTGCAAATGCTCAGACTTATCTTGCGCCTGACGTCGGAATCAGTGATGTGATTGCGAGCTTGAGACACATTGTGGGGCTCTCCACGCTGGAGGGGACTGCGGCGATAGCGGCCGATATGGACTCTAACAGTGAAATAGGCATCTCCGATGTTATTAGTCAGCTCAGGCAGATCGTAGGACTAGAGCAGAGCTCGGGTTTCAAGGCTGTAGCCGAGACTGCGGACGGATATACAGACCAGCTCACTGCGGGTATGTTAAACGTCGATCTGCAGTGGGTCGCGATGGGTGACGTCGACTCAAGCTACACATTAGACATCGTATAACGGTTGTCGCGCTAAATTTAGTACACAAAAAGGCCTGCGGGCCTTTTATTCTATTCTGATGGCCATATATATTTCTTTAAGATGACCACTTAGGTATTTCGTCTACTCTTCGCGATTTGCCGTCTATTCTGCATTGCAATATAAGCGGAGAGTCTGTAGAACGTAGGCAACAATACGGAACGGCGCCAACTAAGTCCTCTATACGAAGTAGTAAGCAGCGTCATTAAGGAATTGAAATGTTTAATAAGCTTGTACCGCTCAGCAAAGAGGCCCATAAAGGTCTAAAAATTAACCCTCCCAAGGACCTCGGTTTCGCTAAAGATACTCACCTAGTCGCGCTTATGGCACCAGAGTTTCCGCGTGCTTCTGCGGAATTGCCGCTAGTATTTGTAGAAGGAGAAAACGGGGATTTCAAAACGGTTGCGATGCTAGGTATTAAACCTGGCCAAAACCTCATGGTAAATGCGCAGGGTAAATGGATGGAGCGCTATGTTCCCGCGATCCTGCGGCGCTACCCATTTGCACTAGCTGCTGGGCCTTCCGCTGAAGAGTTTGCAGTATGTATTGACGAATCCAGCGCTGCACTCTCACGAGAGTCAGGTGAAGACCTTTTTAATGAACAAGGTGAACCTACAAAGCTCTTAGAGTCAGCAAAAGACTATCTGTTAGAATTACGCAAAATGGAGCTGCAAACAGATGCATTTTGTAAGCTTCTTAAAGAACACAACCTTCTGGCGCCTCTTAACTTGAAAATTAAAGAGGGCGAGGATGTAAAGAATATTACCGGTGTATTTGCCGTTAATGCTGAACGATTCGATAAGCTCTCCGACGATACATTTCTTGAGTTTCGCAAGCGTGGCTATTTGCCACTGATCTATGCGCATCTTGGTTCTTTAGCTCAGATTGATAAACTGATGCGCCGAGCTACCGAGTCAAGAGCAGAAAAAGAAGATGAGAGTGTTCACTAAATTTTAGATTTGAGTTTTAGATTTTGAACCTGTCATCAGTCTCAAAACATTTCTTAATGTGCGGTGCGCTCTGCATGAGTTTCACAAACTTGGTATTTGCTGATGTGAAAGCAAGTATTGAGGTGCTGAGTAACCATCCGCAGGTTCTCGGTGAGCGTGCCAAAGGTCTAGCGAGCGATGCCCGCGTTGCGCAACAGTCCGCTCAATGGTTGCCTAACATATCCATGAGCACCGATGGTGGTAAGCGTGTCTGGGGAAATACCGCAGACACTCAGGCGCGTGCTATTCGTGATAATGGTTATATCGATCTTGTAGTGACTGGGCGGCAGCTGCTCTACGATTTTGGCGCGGTGGACGGTTATATTGATGAAGCGAAATATCGTAGCCGTGCGGATAGTTACTTAGATGAGATAGCTTTGAACTCGCTGGTTGGCGATTTAATGCAACTTGCGGTTCAGTACCGTGTTGAAGAAGAGCGTGGACAGATTGTATTCGGTTTAATTGAGCCTCTAAAAGAACAGTCAGAACTCTCCCGCCAAAGGTATGAGGCGGGTGTATCAGGTGGAGATGACTACCGTCGTCTGCAGATGGATATCGATAGGCTTAATCGTGATCAGGCGGAAGTCGAACGTCGCCTACGTGATATCTCGCAGAAAGTAGCTGAGCAGTTTGCCCTCAATATCAATGATGGTTTGGAGCTAAGCGACTATTTATTGGCACAGTCCGGTGGTTTTGATAGCCAAGAAAGGCTCAGTGACAAATCTAGAACGTTGCGTGAACAGGCTGCGAGTGCGCGAATAGATGCCGCGGTTGCTGAGAGAAAACCGCGTTTTGAACTCGAGCTTGAGCTGCGCAGCTTTGATATGGAACAGAGTTTCTTATCTGAACATGAGCTCACCGGCAACTTACAAATGACAATGCCTTTCTTTGATGGAGGTGCCCTAGAAGCTAAGGCTCAAGTTGCAGAGTTCGAGCGAAGCGTTTTGCAACAAGAGCAAGCCTTCGAAGCACGCGTTTTGCGTGAGCGGACCGCCCAAATCGAGGAAGAGAAGAGTACGCTGGAGAAAGTTCTTCAGTCTCTCTCAGACCAACGCGATACGGCATCTGAAGCCTTGGAAATGGCTGTAGCGCGCCAAGGTGTTACTGCAGTAGAAATATCCCAAATCAATACCGGTCTAATGTCTATTTATCAGATAGATAGTGAACGCTTAGATGCGCGTTTGCGAACTGAACAGTTAGACCTGGAGTTGTTAACCCTCAATGAGCGCTGGCCTGCACTTATAGATAGAGCATTACAGGCGCTGGAGAAATAATGAGTACACAAGAAGCTCACTGGTTTTGGGGCGCGGTTAAAGCTCAGCGAAGCCAGTACATGCAGGTAATAGTTGCATCAATTTTTATCAATATTTTCGCTCTCGTAAGCGCCTTTTATGTAATGACCGTCTACGACCGTGTCATTCCAAATGATGCACGCGAATCCCTGCTTGCCCTTACGTTGGGCGTATTGATTATTATATTCTTTGATTTTGTAATGAAGTCACTTCGTGGGCGCTTTACTGACAAGGCTGGCGCCGCAATCGACAAAACAGTTGGTGAACGCTTGTTTGATCATTTGGCACGTAATTATCAATTGGTCACCCAGCGCCAAGTTGGCGCGGTCTCTTCAACAGTTCGTGAATTTGAGCAGTTGAAGGAATTTATCTCGTCAGCTTCGTTTACTGCATTCGTTGATTTTCCATTTATCCTTCTATTCGTTTTTGTGCTCTGGAATCTTGGCGGCCCGGTTGCGGCAGTACCCGCGCTAATTGTTTTGGGTGTAATAGCAATATCGCTGATTGTTCAGCCTCTGATCCGTCGTGTTGCTAAGCAGGGGATGATCGAGAACCAGTCGAAGCAGGGTGTACTAGTAGAGCTCCTGACTGGAATGGAAACTGCCAAAACATTGCCGGGTTTGGGGCTGTTACGTGACCGTTGGTTGGGTAGTGTTGAGCGCCAGTCCGATCAGACTACGCGCTCAAAGGGTTTTTCGCTGTTGGCAACAAACGCGGCTCAGACAGGTCAGCAGCTTTGCCAAGTAGGCATCGTTGCTTACGGCGTTCTATTGATAGCAGAGGGCTCCCTAACGATGGGTTCGCTTATAGCCTGTGTCATTCTAGGCGGTCGAACCTTGGCACCTTTGGCGCAGATAACCGGCTTGATCAGTCGTTACAGTCAGGCAAAAAGCGCTTATCAAGCGCTTGACCAGATGTTTCAGCTTGAGGATCGCGAGGAGCAGGCACGCGACTTTATTCGTCGTTCAGACTGCAACGGTGAGCTTGAGTTTCGTGGAATCACCCTAGCTTATCCAAAGGCCGGTCGTCCGGCGCTTGATGGTGTTGAGCTCAAGGTAAGTACTGGTCAGAAGATCGGTGTAGTCGGCCCTATCGGATCTGGTAAAACCAGTCTACTGCGCCTCGCCTCGGGCCTAATAGTGCCCACTGCCGGACAAGTGTTGGTAGGCGGCATTGATGTCACTCATTGGCATCCTGATGATCTGCGTCAGCAGGTTGGTATCATCAGCCAAACGCCAACGCTCTTTACAGGAACGATCGCTGAGAATATTCGACTGGGCAAACCAGACGCGACTGATGATGAGGTGGTTGCCGCCGCTGAGATGGCAGGTGTGGGCGATTTTGTAAACCAACTCGAGAACGGTTTAGATACTCATCTCTTCGAGCGCGGAGCACAGCTCTCAGGTGGTCAACGTCAGGCTATTTGTATTGCCAGAGCTGTAGTAGGCGACCCCAAGATTTTGATTATGGACGAGCCAACCAGTTCGCTGGATAACGCGTCGGAGCAACGCTTGGTTCAACGCCTTGCGCCCTGGGTTGCAAATCGTACGCTTATAGTTATCACTCACCGTGCTCCAATGTTGGCGCTCGTTAGCGATATTGCCGTTATAGAAGCCGGTAAAATCACGTCAGTTACCCCGAAATCTAAGGTAGTTAAATCAGCATGAAGCTAGGTGGTGCGCAGTTAACGTTTTTAGTTATTGCTGGTCTTTTTTCTGGCCTTTTTGTTTGGGCAAGTAGTTACCAAGTCGATCAGGTGGTACGTGCAGATGCCAAAGTCGTCCCAGTAAAAGATGTAGTGAAAGTTCAAAACCGTTTTCCCGGTGCCGTTGAAGAGGTGCTTGTCGAGTTAGGAGATCGCGTCAAAAAAGGGCAGGTGCTGTTTCGAATCGATCCTGAGGAAACGGAAATCGATCTTACTCAGACTCAATTGGCTCTCGTGACTAAAGAAACAATAGCTGCTCGTTTGAACGCTCAAATTAACTCCGAAGAACCAGTCTATCCAGCTGGAGCTTCAGCAGACATGCTGGCTAGCCAAAACTCGGTGTTAGCATCTAAGCGGTCTGAACTTGCTGCGCGCGCGCGGCTGATCGAGTCCGAAATTGATGCGCTAAACTTGGCGATCTCTGAAACGAAAACCTCAGCTAAGGCTGCACGACGCCAAGCTGAGCTTGCTCGGGAAGAAGTTGAACTGCTTGAGCCGCTCGTAAAGACCGGAGCTGAACCAAAGTTACGGCTTATTCAAGCAACCCGGGCCCTCAATGACCTGTTGGAGAGAATTGATGTCAGTGAGATTCGGGTGCAGCGGCTGCAAGCTGACTTGGAAGCACAGCGGCGCACTCTTCAAAGTGAATCGGAGCGATTTATATTGGAGGCTAGAGAGCAGTTAGCAGAAGCGCAGGCTGAAGTGAGCCGCTTACGCGGTGAGCTTGAACGTGCTGGAGAGCGCCGGTCGAAGAGCGAAGTGCTCAGCCCAATTGATGGTGTCGTTACGGCATTACCATTCGCAGTTGTGGGTCAAATAGCAGACTCTGGTACCGCGTTAGCTGAACTAGTACCGAGTGATACTCGCTACAAGGTAGAGGCTAAAATAATGCCCATGGACGTAAGTAACATTCAGGTTGGTCAGATAGCCCGCCTCTCTCTCGTTGCGTATGACTTTGCTGACTATGGTCATATTGAGGTCAAAGTGGAAGAGGTTGCGCAAAACCTAACTGAACCGCAACAAGCCGAACCTTACTACAGTGCTGAGCTCAGTATTGCTAATGCTTCATTCTCTAAAAGTGGTGATCCAGTTGAGCTTATGCCAGGTTTGATAGGGCAGATTGATATTCTAGGTGAGCCAGTTACAGTGTTAGATTACATTACGAAGCCGATTAACAGGGTAAGTAGCCGGGCTCTGACAGAGCAGTAAAAGTGGTTCATAGTAACCAATACCGCTGCTTTCCAACACGAGATATCCCATTCACCTTTGAACCTGATCTTGCAATTCGATAGCTATCAGCATTAGCACTCTGTGCGTCGGCATCCCGCAAATATCGTGGAATTGTGTGCATTGGTTCTTTGCCGTACCGAGCGCCTGGCGAGCTGCACGTCCAGATGTGACGCAGGAGCATCGCCAGGTGCGGTTCATGAGTATCTAGGGTTTTAAACCCGTCAGCACACAGCTCGAGTGTAAGCGCGTCATGTTCAAGTAGCTGAATAGCTTCAGTTGGACGTCCGTTTAAACCATACATACGAATCTTGCCGATGTCGTGAAACAGTGCGGCGACAACCGCAGTCTCAATGATATCTCGCGGCATATCTGGCTCGCTGGAGTTAATCATTCCAATGATGTTTCGGACAACTTCTGAGGTATGAACTGCGAGACCTCCGCGATACGCGTGGTGGTAGCTGATGCTTGCGGGTACCGTAAGAAACAATT
>Ga0209955_1000131_pt1 | contig 30482 bp, 27 predicted proteins | sample SalPonA_A_H2O_MG_FD_185716 | JGI IMG/M metagenome (GOLD analysis project Ga0209955, IMG submission 185716) | Water microbial communities from South San Francisco under conditions of wetland restoration - Salt Pond MetaG R2A_A_H2O_MG (SPAdes)... | ecosystem: Environmental > Aquatic > Non-marine... | reverse complement strand
GCGGCCGGATTAAACTCGGTCACCACGCCTCGGTTACCGATAATCAGCACACCGCTAGGCATTTGATTAATCAAACGACGCATGCGCTGCAGCGCCTTGTGATCCTCGTGGTGTTTCTGAAACTCCGACTCAAGTTCCTGAATATAGGCTTTGAGACGCTCGACTTCACTACTCATCGGCTGATCCCATATTTGCGCATCTTCTCAACCAGTGTTGTCCGACGAATTTTGAGCTTCTCGGCTGCGCGCGCGACTACGCCAGATTCTGAATCAAGCGCCTGCTCAATCAGATTACGTTCAATGGATTCCAGATGGGCTTTTAGGTCCAAACCTTCATCCAGCAGGGACGCCGGCACACTCGCGCCCGGACTCACTTCACTCAGTTCTGATATTTCACTCTCAGGTGGCACGACGGTTTCAGCGTAGCGTTCAGGATGGGGCTCTTCGACATGCCTGAACTTCTCGGGTAGCTCCGACACCCCAATAACGCCGTTTGGATGGATAATTGCGAGGCGCTCCAGTAGGTTGGCCAGTTCGCGCACGTTGCCACCCCAAGGGTGTCTGCGCAGAGACTCCATGGCCGCCGGCAAGAACTGCACACCGTCCATTCCATTCTGTTTCTGTTGGTCTAACAGTGCTTTAATCAGCAGGGGTAGATCCTCAACGCGCTCACGCAACGCCGGCATCTCAATGGGGAAACCGTTGAGACGGTAGTAGAGATCCTCGCGGAACTGCCCCACTTCAATCATCTGCTCTAGATCTTTATGAGTCGCTGCAATAATGCGCACATCAACGTCTATGGTACGGTTCCCGCCAACACGCTCAAACTGTCGTTCCTGAATGACGCGCAACAACTTAACCTGCATCGGCAGCGGCATATCACCGATCTCATCTAGGAAGAGCGTACCGCCATTAGCCATCTCGAAGCGCCCAGCCCGGCTCGCAATCGCCCCGGTAAACGCCCCCTTCTCATGCCCAAAGAGTTCGCTCTCTAAGAGATCGGGAGGAATGGCACCACAGTTAACCGGCACAAAGGGGCCCGGCGCGCGCGGTGAGGAGTGATGCAGACAGCGCGCCACAACCTCTTTACCTGTGCCCGATTCACCCGTAATCATCACAGAGATGTCACGTGGGGCAACCTGCGTCATCAGTTGCCGTATCTGCTCAATGGCGGGCGAACGCCCCACGAAACCCTCGAAATCAGCCATAATCGGCTTGGTAACCAGTTCACTCAGTAGCCGTTGCGCCTGATGCAGCCGATCCAGCAGATCCGCCATCTGGAAAGGCTCAGATAACTGTCCCAGAACATGAGAGCTAGCGTACTGTGCACTGTTAAGTTCCGGCCAATCGACCAACAGCAGTTTGGGAATATCGCGACCATCAAGATTGAACTGCGCCAGCAGTTTACTGAGGGCAAGCGGAAGATTACTCTCACCAAGGCAGACAAGCGCCACTCTCGAGAGATCCGCACTCTTTGCTTGCTGTAGCCAAGTCACAAAATCATAAGCCTGTGCGGGTACGCCAATAAAATCCGCGCACGCCTTCAATCGGGTCAGGCGAGAAGCATCATCATCGATAATGAGAAGGTCGCCGGGCAAGGTAGACATCGGAGCAAATCCACAAGTGACAATTTTCTGTCAAAGTTAGACAATCGCAGCCAATGTGTCAAACTTTTGGCATTAGCGCCAGAAAGCCGCGACGACCACCAAGAGCACGGCAGAAACGTGCCGCATGGAAAACTTTTGCGCGAATTAGATATAGCATCAAGCGCGCGCTATATCACGCACAAACAATGGCTAGGGGGGGGTAAAGCTACTTAGATAGAAGAAACCCGCCACTTGTATTGACCTTTCCCCTCGGTTTGTACCATTCCTTCGATGAGATTCTTGCTATTTTGAGGGGCTCCCAGTTTTAGTACCATACCCTACGAGACTGGGCTGGTTTCAGCGGCTTGTTGTGCCGCGTACTCATTGGGACTGAGATTATTGAGAGCCTTGTGAGGTCGACTACGGTTGTAGTCACTTCGCCAAGCCTCAATTTTCACTTTAGCATCCTCGTAGCTGTTGAACCAATGAAGGTTTAGACATTCGTCGCGAAAGCTGCCATTGAACGATTCTATGAATGCGTTATCGGTCGGCTTACCAGGTCGAGAGAACGCTAGAGTTACCTTGTTGGTGTAAGCCCAAAGATCCGTAATTCTGCCAGCGAACTCGCTGCCGTTATCACAGAAGATTCTGCTCGGTACTCCGCGGTCTCGCGCTATCTTAGTGAGTGTCTCCACTACGTTTTCGCTGCGTAATCTGGGACCAACCGTTGTTGCTAAACACTCTCTTGTGAAGGTATCGATAACAGTTAATACCCTGATCTTTCGCCCGTCATGTAGCTGATCTGCCACGAAGTCCATTGCCCAACAATCGTTTATGCCCTTTGACGGGGTTTGCTCAAACTTACGGTGAGATGCGCTCACGCTTCGTCTAGGGCGCTTGGGGCGAAGCTGAAGTCCTTCAAGACAGTAGAGACGATGTATACGCTTCTTGTTGAAGACAAAGCCTTCTCGTTTCAGCTGCACATGTATACGCTTATACCCATAACGAACTCGGCTTTGTGCGATCTCTTTGATCCGAGCTCGGAGCCAGTCTTGTGGATCTTTGGTTTTAACGTATCGGAACGACGATCGGGATAACCCCACCAACGCGCAAGCCCTACGTTCACTGATCGAGTGGGTAGTGATCAGGTGGCTTACAACCTGGCGTCGCTTCGATACGCCTACCACTTTCGACCCGCCACCTCCTGCAACATAGCCTTGTCCAAAGAGAGGTCTGCAACTACGCGCTTCAAACGTTCGTTCTCCTCTCGAAGCTGTCGTAGCTCACGCAGTTGATCTGGCTCCAGACCACCGTAGTCCTTCTTCCAGCGATAGAACGTGCCCTCTGCAATACCGAGTTTGCGGCAAATATCGGCAACTGTCGCGCCGGATTCATGCTGCTTCACAGCAGTGATAATTTGTTCGACCGAATAGCGTTTTCGTTTCATGATCGAAGGCCTCCTGTGTGCCTAATTCATGCCCAAAACTCTCATTCAGTATGGCACTGATTTGTGGGAGCCCCTCATATCTTGTTCAGAAAGAGGTTTTATAACCAGATGCCGAAATCAGTCTCGATCTTGCGCAGGACCTGACTCCAGAAATTACTCTGGGGGCTATGCGCTCTGGTTTTGAGTGTGAGGTTACCCATACGTTCGCCGCGCGAGGCGTCAAAAGTTACCGGAGTGTGCAGTGTTATTTGATAAACCGCGCTCTCTGGCACCCACCCTTGCTGGGCGCGCCTCGCGCGCAGGTCGCCGCCCGCAGCCTGTAGTAGCAGAGGTGTATTAACGGTTTCAGCAGCCATAAACTCGACCTCGCCAGTATCAACAACAAACTGCTCGGTGTCATACTCAGAGACCCTCTCGCCTTCGCCCCTCTCTGTCAGCCACGCACGATCGGTTTCAGTGAGGTAACCACGCAAAATCATCGTCTCAGACATCACTGATTCTATTAATTGGTCTGTTGCGATTCACACAAGATCATCACCGAGGTGTCACGCGGGGCAACCTGCTTCATAAGCTGACGTATCTGCTATGGCGGGAGAACGCCCCACAAAACCCTCGGAATCAGCCATTACCGGTTTATTTACCATTTCACTCAGCAAAAGTTGCGCCTAATCAAGCCGATCCAGCAGATCTGCCATCTGGAAAGGCTCCGAAAACTGCCCGAGAACATGAGAACTCGCATATTGCGCACTGTTAAGTTCAGGCCAATCGACAAACAGCAGTTTGAGGATATCGCGACCATCAAGATTGAACCGCGCCAGCAGTTTGTTCAGCGCTAACGGTAGATTACTTTCACCAAGGCAGAGCGCTCCTCTAGATAGATCAGCACTCTTCGCTTGCAGGAGCGTAAGCGTTCAGGGTCGTCATGAATTATTAGTAGCTCGTTAGGTAGGGTGGACAACTACACATACCAAGTGACAATTTTTGTCAACCTTAGAATGTGGGCGGGCCTACGTAAAATTCTTGGCGATCTAGCGTTGCGGCAAGGGTTTCCACCCTTGATCTCTAGAGCTGGATTTCTGATATTATGTTTGAGGTAATAGCTGAACGTACGAGTTAGCATGACTGAGAACAGCCAATACAGACTTGGTCTTACCACCCGTCGTGACTCGATAAGCTCATTCGGTGACAGCCTAAATATTTTGGAAGACTCCGAGTGGCTCTGCGATCCTTCCGAAAAAATTGAGCCATGCCAGCACTACTGCAAACTGCGTCGAGCTCACACTGCTCTCAATCATCCCATCGCCAATGAGTACTCGGTACAAATAGCCGCTGAAAGTACGTTACTAATCAATCTGACGATGGTGTTCCGGAGGGATGGAGGACCATGCCTCCGTAACATCCTTCAGTAAGTCTTGTACCTCCTCGATAATTTCTATCGAGTTATCCTTGTTGGCGACTAGCAACTGGCGAATCATGTATTCGTATAATCGATCTAGATTAGCAGCTAACTCACCACCACTCTCTAAGTCTAAACAAGACCTCAATTCTAAAAAGATGCTGCTGGCTTTATTGATTTGACGACTTCTAGTTTCAAAATCTTTACGTTCTAATGCGCCCTTAGCGACAGCCAATGCGCCTTGGGCACCTTGAAGCAGCATAGAAACTAGTTGATGTGGAGAAGCGGTTTGGACGCTTGCAGCTAGATCAACACTTTTGTACTGACTAAGTGCGCCTTTGCTCATAATTTGCTCAACCTCGAAAAACACAAAAAAGAATTTAAATATCAGCTTAGACGGGATCCGCTAATCCCTCTGAGCGGTAAACGGCAAACGATTTATTAGTCCGTCTAGGGAGCTACTTGTCGAATTCAAGCTGCTTATAATCTGCTCCATGGCCAAAAATTGCGCGCTTAGACGTGCTTCATATCGTTCCATTCTAGTGTCCAAATCCTCTAGCTCCACCTCGATGTCATCCACTTGATCGCTAAGGCTCTCCTCTCTCGAGTCAATAACCCCGGCGTCCGCAAGAAACCGATTAATGAGAGCGGACATTTCACCTGCAAAGCCACGCGAGAAAGATATTGATGAGTTAGAAACTGAGCTAGCACCCTCAGCAATCGTGAAATTCAACCCATATAGTTTGGAATCAAGCGAAGGAAGTAAAACAGAGCCTGTACCGAAACCTGCAACGCCATCTATTGTGCCTTGAACATCAGAACCATCTGTACCCACCAAAGCCGTACTTAAGCCTAGCGTCTCTGCTTGGACAGATGCAGACAAAATAGAAACAGTCGATGTATCACCAGCCACCCTTGACGTAAAAACAAACCTGTCGTTGTCTGAGTCATATGCAACGTCGAGCTTCGCGTTACTCGCTGACAACTTACTGTCACTGTTTATGGCTGCTTGCAGGCCCGTCCGCAGCTCTTCTATCGAAGTGAAGACTCCGTCAAGCGTTATTGTCCCTGAGGCGGCTCCGTTCAAGGAGATTTGGAAATAGTAATCTCCGCTGGTCGTGTCTATCGCCGGACTCAACGTATCAGAGACGCCATCAAACGACGCGTTTGTTATAGAATTCAGATTAAGATAGCCTCTAGAAGGATCAGAAGAAACCTCAACAGCGTACTCACCGGGAGTAGCCATAGAGGAGTAGCTACCCAATTTGGGTGTAACAAACGGGTTACTACTATCTATACCTGTCGCAAACAGCCTACTAATTTTATCGAAGTTATCGTTAAAGGCGGAGTCAAAAGTCTGTTGATCTACAGACAGAGTGCCGTCAAGCTTAGTCCTTATGCCAATATTTGTTAGAGCCGTGTATCCGTCACTCAGGCCAGGCACAGTACGACTGATAATCGATTTAATCTGATTTACCAGCGAGCGAGCAGACCCATCAGTTGCCAGATCTCCTCTCACGAGAGCGTTGGTCTCCGAGTCACGTGAATAGCCCACCAACGAGGTTAGTGTACTTTGCAAACCGTTATACCCGTCGACAAAATCCTGAACCGCCTGTTTCGCAGAAGCAGCATCTTCCTCTATCGTAAATGTCAGTTTCTCACCGGGGCTCGCTTGGCTCAGCGTGAAATCAAAACCAGGTATTACATCAGACAACTCGTTGGTGCTGCGAGAGACTGATATCCCATTTAGAAAAATCAAAGCGTCTTTACCGACTTGCCTCTCAGTTAAGTTATGCGACGTCTCATTGAACAAGAATCCATCCAGAGATACATTATCGGCAGTGATCCGCACCGCCGACGACTCACCAGATTCCGCTGTGATCATTAGCTGATACTGTCCGTCTATCGCCAAGACGCTTGCCTGAACACTTGCACCGCTTTGATTTATCTTGCCCGCAATTGTCTCTAAAGTGTCCGACGCGACAATGGCAATATCAATTGTGGAAAGCTCTTCATTACCCACAAATGACAAGGGGTCATTACTACCGTCGTAGCTCCACGCACCGAACTCAAGTGTCAAAGTTCCCGAAGCACTCAGTGCTAGAGTCTTGTCCGAAAACGCAGATGTAGTGAGAGTTTGCGATTGTGCAACTGCCTCCACCGAAACCTGGTATGTACCTGTCTGAGCACCTGATTCAATGGAGTTGGGCACCACGAGATTCGTATCAGGAAATGAAACCGAACGCGCCTTAAAGACATCGGAATTGGCTAGAGGGGATACGAGATCTTGAAATGTGGTCAAAGCGCTTTTCAAAAGCCCATAAGAGGAAATTTGAGACTCTAAAGATGTCTTCTTGCTGGTTAACCGAGCTTCCTCAGGAGCTTTCTCTGCGTTAACAAGCCCCTGTACCAACGACGTTGTATCTATGCCCGAACCAGCGCCCAGAGAAGAGATAACATTTGACATCTTCCGCCCTCCCTACTTTGTAAATTTGAGCACTACCCGAGCTACTTTATATCTTACTCTCAAAAATAATCCCCAGCATACCTTGTATGTGTTCTGACAGTTTTAAGGCTTCTTCATTGGGGATTTGACGTATAACTTCATTCGTCTCCGTATCAGTAACACGGATCACGACTTTTTCAGTTGGCCCATCGACAGAAAACTTAAGGTTGCGTCCCTCGCTGGCCATCATCCTATTTACACGATCCAGTGCTGCAGCAATTTTTTCTACATCAACTGGATTCGAAGGTTTGTCCTTCTGGGGTGTGACACCACCGCCTAGATCAGCTGTTCTTCCAGCTACAGTCGCGGGCTTTAACTGCACCGAGCTTGTGCTCGCGGAAACAGCTACGCCAGATGTATCTGCGCTCATGTCTCTAACTCCTACTAGCCTCTGAGTGAGGGATTTCCCAATTAGCGGTTTTACTCAACAAATTGCGTTTACGGACGCTATATTCTCTATAGCGACCACAATGCTTTAAACTTTAAACAAAACTGTAGCACACTGAGAGCATCAGACATGCAGAATGAGGGGTTCCGCAAGGAATAATTAAGATGTGCAAAGCAGCAGTTCCAGGAGATTTTCAAGTTTTGAGCAGAGATGCCTCATCAAGCAGCCTAAAACCTGGCAGGAAACGCGACTCCAACGAGCACGTTTATATGATACAAAACGCAGTAACTCGATATAACAAGGCTCGGGCAGAAAGGAATTAATATGTTCTCTGGGAAGACGATATTGCTTACAGGTGGTACTGGCTCATTCGGGAACACGTTCGTACCGATGACACTGGAAAGATTCAACCCACGAAAGATCATAGTGTTTTCACGTGACGAAATGAAACAGTGGGATATGTCTAAGAGTTATCGGGACGATTCCCGCGTGAGATTTTTTATTGGGGATGTACGAGACCGGAATCGTCTATACCGCGCACTAGATGGAGTAGATTATGTCGTACATGCCGCAGCAACGAAAATTGTTCCCACAGCTGAATACAACCCCTTCGAGTGTATAAAGACCAATATTGACGGCGCTATGAATTTGATCGACGCGTGTATCGACAAAAAAGTAAGAGGGGTGGTTGCACTTTCCACTGACAAAGCTAGCAGTCCAATCAACCTTTATGGTGCTACCAAACTAGCATCAGACAAGCTATTTGTGGCCGGTAATCACTATGCGGGCGGAAAGGGTACTCGCTTCTCCGTAGTTAGATATGGCAACGTAATGGGCTCTCGCGGCTCGGTTATTCCATTCTTTATGTCTCTTAAAAGCAAAGGTGTTTTACCAATTACTGACGAACGCATGACACGTTTCATGATTTCATTGGAGCAGGGTGTTGAGCTGGTATGGCATGCCTTCGAAGACATGGTCGGCGGTGAAATCTATGTGAAGAAAATTCCGTCCATGAAGATAACTGACCTGGCGCGCGTGATTGCACCCGAAGCAAGGCAAGAGATGGTCGGAATTCGCCCCGGTGAAAAGTTACACGAGCAGATGATAAGTGCCGAAGATTCTTACTCTACATACGAGTACCCAGAGCACTACAAAATTCTCCCGCAAATCAATAGTTGGGATAAGGATGCCAACCGAATCAAGAATGGTAGAAAAGTACCTGAAGGTTTCGTCTACTCCAGCGACAATAACACAGAGTGGATGAGGGATGATGAGTTGCAGGTATGGATGGATGCTAACCACGAGAAGATCGGACATTTCTAATGATCCCATACGGCCGTCAGGACATTACTCAAGCGGATATTGATGCCGTTGTTGCGGTTTTACAGTCAGACTTTCTTACTCAAGGGCCTAAAGTCCCTCAGTTCGAACAGACGGTTGCAAATAAGGTGGGTGCGAAGCATGCCCTGGCGGTGAATAGCGCTACCAGCGCCTTGCATATTGCTTGCATGGCCCTAGGACTACGGAAGGGAGATTGGCTGTGGACCTCACCAATCACCTTTGTGGCGTCGGCCAACTGCGGCCTCTACTGCGGAGCGAAAGTTGATTTTGTTGATATCGACCCACGTACATACAACCTGTGTCCCAAGGCTCTGGAAGCCAAGTTGATCGCTGCCGAACGCGAAGCCAAATTACCCAAGGTGCTTGTAGCAGTTCATCTGTGCGGCCAGCCCTGCGACATGCAGGCGATCCACGCGTTGTCACAGCGTTATGGCGTCAAGATCGTTGAAGATGCTTCCCATGCCATTGGTGGCAAGTACCAAGGGGAATACATTGGCAGTGGTCGTTACAGCGATATCACGGTATTCAGCTTTCATCCGGTGAAAATCATCACTACCGCTGAAGGCGGTATGGCCTTAACCAATAACGAAATATTGGCCGAAAAGATGAACTTATTGCGCAGTCACGGTGTAACTCGCGAACAGAATCTAATGACTCATGAACCAGATGGTCCTTGGTATTACCAACAGGTTGAACTTGGCTACAACTATCGAATGACCGAGCTTCAAGCTGCGCTCGGAATTAGTCAAATGGAACGCTTAGATGAATTCGTTGCTAAGCGGCATCATCTCTCAAGTAATTATGATAAGCATTTAGCGAGCCTTCCTTTGACAGTTCCTTGGCAGGATCCAAATGGATATTCAGGACGTCATTTATACGTGATTCGCTTACAGCTCGATCGCTTGAGCAAATCACGCTTACAAGTCTTCAACGAACTACGTGAAAGAGGGATTGGAGTAAACCTTCACTATATTCCAATACATACTCAGCCTTACTACCAAAAACTAGGCGTCAAATTTGAAGCGTATCCTGAAGCAGAAAAGTATTACAGTGAGGCAATTTCTATACCTATGTATCAAGGGTTGACCGTTGAAAATCAAATGGAAGTCATCAAGATCCTAGGAGATGTATTGAAATGAATATTGCGATAATTCCGGCTCGGGGTGGCAGCAAGAGGATTAAGCAAAAAAACATAAGAAATTTTTTAGGAAGAGAAATACTATCCTATAGCATCAAAACCGTTTTAGATTCAGAATCATTCGATACCGTGGTTGTTTCTACTGACTGCGATGAGATTGCGAACGTTGCCGAAAAATATGGCGCTGTAGTGGCAGGGAGAAGGCCTCTTGAATTAAGTGATGACTATACCGGTTCTTCGGAGGTTATCAAATACGAGCTGAATAAACTGTGTGATATGGGGTGGGATATTGGTATCGTTGCTGAGGTATACGCGACATCTCCGCTAATGAAAACAAACTTTATTGATGAGGCAGTTAGAGTTCTCGAAAATTCTCGACAGGGGATATTTACATTTGGCGCGGTGCCCTTTGAATACCCAGTTCAAAGGGGATTCTATATTAATAAAAATACATGTCGAGCGCTTGAGCCCGAAGCGTTTAATAAAAGATCTCAAGACTTAAACACCGTATATCACGATGCTGGACAATTTTATATTGCTCGCAACGACACTTGGTTGTCGGCTGATTTTCGTTTTGATGAGAATTCCATTCCAATTGTATTGCCACGAACTCATGTAATCGATATCGATGATGAGCATGATTGGATACTCGCCGAGAATATGGCTAGAGCAATTTGGCGTAGACTATGAATACTCCCTATATCACAGAAAGCGGGAAACAGTTTGGTTTGGGTCATGTAAAAAGATTCCAAGCCATGGCAGAGCTTTTTCCTGAGCTTAATTTGTATTTGGTCCTAAACGAGGACTCTGAAGCGAATGATGGTTTATCGAAATGGTCTAATGAAGATTTAAATGGCTTGAATTCACTGATAAAACAATCTGAAGTGGTTTTTTTTGATTCGTTCATTGCTTCGGAAGAGGCGTGTAAAATTGTAGAAAAGTCTAAGAAACTGATCGCTATCGATGATTACATCAGAAGAAATTGGTCATGCGGATTGATAGTTGACTGGACAATCGATTCTGAAAAGAATCATTTGCCAGTAGGAAATAGATCTTGTTTCGGATTAAATTACCTTGTATCTAGAAAGATCTTCAGAGATAAGAAAAAATCAGAACGCAAAGAATCGCTGTTAAGCAAGCCTGTATCCGATTGGATTATTACGACTATATTTGGTGGATCAGATCTGTTAGATCTTACGAGCCTAGCTATTAACGCATTAGGCGGCTATAGAAATGCCAACCATATTGGAACACGGCTTTATCCAAGCTATGTAACTTTCAAGAATCACAATCGCTGCCAGTGGAACCTAAGCGATGAAGAATACGTTAAAGCCCTGGTGGAATCAGATGTGGTGATAACAGCCGGAGGACAAACGTTATATGAGTTAGCCGTCCTTGGGATTCCTAACTACTGTATCTCTACGAACGATAACCAAAATGAGGATTTTATAGGATTTACATCCGAAGGTTTATCTCTACCACTTACAGTTCAACAAATAAGCGATGCTCGAATACTAGAAAAAGATCTTGATAAATTAATATTAAGTCTAGATAAAATGAACCGCATAGACGGGTATGGCGGAAAGCTCAGGGATGATGTGATTAAATATTTATGTTTGTGAATCTACATTCATCTGGCACAGATGCAATCATCACTATTCTAAAATCAAAGAATATCAAAGCAGTCATAGTCGCCCAAGACATGTGCCCCGAGGTTATTTTCAAGCTAATCCAATCGGATTTTAATGTAATATTAGCGCCTGTTTACAGCATATCAAGTGTTGCAGCCTACGGAGAAACCTATTTAAAGGAAACTCTGGAAAATCCATTGTTGAATGTCTGTATACTATTCAGTCATCCCTATGGAATATATTCTGAGAACAAACTTATTTTATTAATGGATATGTTGAGGGATGCAGATCTGATTATTAGTGATTGCTGCTTGTGTAATCCTATAGCCATAATTGAAAAGTTTAGTTTGCCAGAGACAATTCCAGTAGTATTCAGCTTTGGATACTCTAAAGTCATTGATCTGGGCGGAGGCGGACTTAGTCTGACCGACAATAAAATTAAAACAGATATGCCCAGCATTACTAAAAATATCAGTCGACATGGTCATGAATACAAATTAAAAGCCTCGTTCTCTAATCAGAATATCGATCATTTTCTAAAAAACGACATATATAAAGCATTGGCGGAATTGAGTGCCAATTTGAATAATAAAAAGAGCAATTATAGAGAACGCTTAAAGGGTATATTCTTTAATGATAGATACATCGACTCAGAGTGGCGTTTTATCTTACTAACTGACATGCGATTGAAAGAAGCTGAAAAAATACGAAATAAAATGAAACAGCATAATGTCTTTCTTGGGCTCAATTATCCTCTTCAGAAGATTTTTTATTCTAAGGTTGAGCTTGATCTTTATACTATGAATAAAAATGGATGGCCTATCAATATATTTACTGATTTTAGAGTTTCTGAAGATTATATGAAAGGTGTGCCTGTGCTTAAGGAGTTATTAACTAAATGAAAGTCGCTATAATGCAACCAACATTTTTCCCTTGGATTGGCTATTTTTACTTAATGAGCGAGGTTGATAAATTTGTATTTCTAGATGATGTTGAGATTTCAAAACAATCATGGCAAACACGAAATTATTTCTTTATCAATGGTCAGCCTTCTTTATTGAGCGTACCGATATGTTCGCCAAGTCACGCCACTATTAATGATGCGCTAATAAGTAATCCGGAAAGATTTTTAAATAAATTTCGTAAGACACTTATTCAGTCATACTCTAAAATTGGAGATGTGGCAGTAATAGAAGATTTGTTGCGTTTACTGAATAATCCGCCGCCGAAAAGACTAGCCGATATTAATATCAATATAATTGAGTACTTTGCTGATGCGTTTGGTTTGAAAACTAAAACTCTGCGTTCAAGCTGCATTAATATAGAGGGCACCAAAAGCGACAAAGTCGATCGGATATTAAAACATCTTAATGCTGATGAATATATCGCGACGCCAGGATCAAGAGAATACATGACTGAATATGGTCTTGATAAATTCAGCTGCGATGTACGCTTCTTTGATTATTCGGGGATTGAATCATTGAAGTATAAGGGGTGTGATGAGAACTTGTGTGTACTTGATGTGGTTATGAGAGAAACTGTTGGAGGTGTTAAAAATGTCATTCTCAAATGAGATAAGAATTGGTACCAAATTGGTTAGCTCAAGCGAGCCTGTATTCCTCATCGCTGAAATATCGGCAAATCATAACAACGACTTGAATCGAACAAGAAAGATTATTAAAGAAGCTGCCATCAATGGCGCGGATGCAGTGAAATTTCAAACATATACTGCGGATACTATCACCCTCAACAGCAATCGGCCTGAATTTCTAATTGAAGGAGGGCTTTGGGATGGCAGAACACTTTATGATATATATCAAGAGGGATCTTTACCTTGGGAGTGGCATTCCGAGCTATTCGATTATGCGCGTTCTCTCGGGTTGGCAGTGATTAGCTCACCTTTTGACGAAAGTGCTGTGGATTTTCTTTTATCTGAAGGGGTCGACGCCTTGAAGATCGCTTCATTCGAGGTTAACCATATACCGCTAATCAGGAAAGCCGCTAGCACAGGCTTGCCTTTAATAATTTCTACGGGCATGGCAACCGATGAAGAGGTTTTAGAGGTTTTAAATGTTTTAAAAGAACATCAATGTACGGATTTGGTTCTTCTCCATTGTATTTCGAGTTATCCAGCCTTACCTGAAGACTATAACCTTAAGAGCATACAATTTCTGTCAGACACCTTTAACTCACTGGTTGGACTTTCTGATCACTGTACGGACAATCTTGCCGCGGCTGCGTCAGTTTCTTTGGGGGCAACAGTCATTGAAAAGCACTTTACACTGAGTCGTGACAACGGAGGCCTCGATGACAGTTTCTCCTTAGAGCCAGGTGGCTTAAGTGAGCTTCGTAAAAATTGCGATATCATCAGTGCTGCAATGAAATGGAACGGATTTGGTTGTGGCGTTACCGAAAGTAAGTCGCGTTCCTTTCGTAGATCAATATACGCGTCAGCGGATATCAAAAAAGGTGAACGCTTTACAGAGCAAAATATACGCGTTGTAAGGCCTGCGTTGGGACTACACCCACGGAACTATTCCGATATATTGAATCGAGAAGCAACGCGGGATATTCACTTCGCAGAGCCTATTACCGAAAAGGACTTTTCCCATGAAGTATTGCCGTAAGTGCCTCGCTAACGATCTGCGTCCAAACGCCAAATTTAATGCAGACGGGGTATGTATTGCGTGTGAATACTATGAGGTATTGGGTCATGAACAGAATAGGGTTGACTCGAAGCTGCTGTCACTTAAAAGCTGGATAGATGAGCTAAAGGCCCGCAAATCTCGTAAAAGATTTAACGAGCAGTATGATTGCATCGTTGGAGTAAGTGGCGGTAAGGATAGCACACGGCAAGCGCACTGGGTACGGGATCGATTAGGAATGAACCCGCTATTGGTATGTGGGGCTTATCCACCCTTACAAATGACTGAAATAGGTGGTGACAACCTAGCAAATCTCATCTCAATGGGATTCGACCTGGAAGTTGTGTGCCCTGCGCCACAGACTGCTTCTGAATTATCGCTAGCATCGTTTAGGCTTTTCGGAAACGTATGCAAATCTACAGAAATGGGGCTGTTTGCAGTTGTCCCACGAATAGCGATTGAGAAACGGATACCTTTCATTTTTTGGGGTGAGAATCCAGCATTGCAAGTAGGCGATTCGAAAACACTAGGGGAAAATGAATTCGACGGTAACAATTTAAGGAACCTAAATACCTTGGTTGACGGTGGCGATGCATGGATGAGTTCTGCAAGCCACGATAACCATTTGACATATTATCAGTACCCCGACTTCTCAATAATGACGAAAATAGGGGTTGATATTGTGTATCTCGGCCCTGCTTGGGACGACTGGAGCAATGATCAGAACTCCATATATGCTTCGTTGCAAGGACTAGAATTAAGACCTCATGACTTGTTGACTACCGGTGATATTTCTGGGGCATCGATGCTTGATGAAGAATTCACGAATATTAATATGATGTTGAAGTACTATAAGTTCGGTTTTGGACGTGCAACCGATACGGTAAATGAGCGAATTCGAGACCGAGCGATTACTCGTGAAGAGGGTATAGAAATTGTAGAGAAATACGACGGTATATGTGGTGATGCGATAATTGAGCGTTATTGTAAATACGTTGGAATCGATAGCGTGGAGTTCTGGAACATCGCAAACGGTTATGTAAACAATAAGTTATTTGATGTTGTAGAAGGTCAGCGCCCAGTCAGGAAATTCACGGTGGGAATTGACTATGATTAATATATTAAATCTCGGAATTGGAAATTTTAACTCTGTGAACAATTGGGTTAAACAGTCTGGAAAGCCGACTAAGTTGATATCTGATCCCATGAGTTATAAAAGCGGACTTATCATTATTCCCGGTGTATGTTCATCGGCTACGCTTATTGATCGCATAAATTCAAAGAACTTCAATCAATTAATTGGAGACGTTATTGGCTCTGGTGAGATAGTACTAGGGATATGTGCTGGATATCAAATTTTAGGCCGGCATACAGAAGAGGGCGGTGGGCGCGAATGTTTAGGCTATCTACCATTCGATGTCATGAGAGTTAAAGATAATAAGAATAGTGATTCTGGTTGTACAGGATGGAAAGAGGTGTGCATAAAACTTGAATCTGAAAATGAATTGGTGAAACGCTTTCAAAGGAACAATTTTCTTAGAGGTGATGCCTACTTCAATCACGAATTTGGCGCCTTAGTAGAAACCGACGCGATTACAACAACAGATATGTATGACAAACAGGAAAAATATTGCTCTTATTTTGTTAGGGATAACATTATCGGTTTTCAATTTCATCCAGAAAAGAGTTCAAATTTTGGATTAAAACTACTAGGTATGTTCGTATGAGTATGAGAACACGGCTAGGATTCTCTGTCTGTGCAATCGAACAATCTCTATATCAAAGCTTCGGACTAGGCGTGTTTAGACTCTTAGGGGAAGACAACTTAGTTTACGAACACTTATTACGACATAAAGTTGATGAGATTTTACTAATATCCCCCGACATTCGAACTAACGAGTTCGACAAAGGTTATGACTTTTCACGATTAATTAATAGATATATAGGAATACCCGCATGTATTGGTGGCAGCTTAACTGAGAGCGCTTTAAAAGAGCTATTAGAGTGGGGTTGTGTAGAACGCGTTATGTTTAGTGGTTCAATTCAATGTAAGAATCAATCAAAAATCAATATAGTTACACAGCTATATGGACGACAAGCAGTGGTAGGTTGTTTAGCACTAGCTGTCGAAGAAAACCGTGTATGGATTTTAGAAGAGAATCACCGGCGGTATCGCCATTTATCTCGTTCAGATATAGATCGGGCATTTGACTTATGCGATGAGGTAATATTTCAAGATTTAGGCAATTATGGTAAGAGAAATGGATTTCACTATGATGAAATCGTAGAACTTACCCCATATCCTAACAGAACCATAATCAATGGTGGATTACTCCGTACTGACTTGAAACGGGCAATGCGAGATGGCTTGGCTGCGGTTTATCTAGATAATTTGGTGATGCATAGTGAAAGCTGATATCCAACAATGCCAAAAGTGTGGTATTTCGGAGACCTATTTCAATACGATTTTTTATGATGGTCTATGCGGAGCTTGCAAGTTTGAAAATGAGCTAACTGATCAAGATTACAATCAGCGAACTGAAAATCTTCATGGAATGCTCACACACACGGGAGGTCAAAGAAAATCAAAATATGATTGTCTTATTCCCATTAGAGGCGATGCGGAAGATTACTTCATATTGAATTATATTATAAAATTAAAACTTAATCCGTTAGTCGTAATGGTTAATAACTATTTTCTGAATGATCTTGCTTGGCATAATGTCCATAACATGATTACCCATTACGATGTGGATTCAATTATATTTAATCCAAATATTAATCATTATAAAGAAGCCATTCGTTCGTCTTTAAGAAAGTTAGATAGTATTTATTATCCATACAAAGCTCTTCATTATTCGTATGTAATTAGATTGGCGAAGGAGAAAGGGATCAAGTGGGTGGTATGGGGACAATGCCAACCGATCGAGTTTGCTGGGAAGTATTCGAAGCGCGATGAGTTACGGTTAAGCAGCTGGTGGGTTGCAGAGCACGAATTAGGTGGTAAAACGTTTGATGCGTTCTTAGGAACAGGGGTTCAATTAGATAGTAAAGCGTCGTTACCTTATCAGTACCCGAGCAAGAGTGTTGCCAGCGGTGTATCGGGAATATTCCTTTCAAACTACATGAAATGGGACCAACGCAAACAGAACGAAGACAGTTTGTTAAGTGGTTTCGCACCGGACACTCCCCGTAATACATTTGATAAGTACGAAAACGCCGGATCTTCGGTCTATTACCAACTACATGATTTACTGCGAGTTAAAAAGTTTGGAGTGCCAAAGCTCGAGCAACAATGGGCAACTGAGGCGCGAAAAGATCGAATGCCTATTTGTCCCGATCGTGAGCAGTTGCATCGATATTTAGCTTACGAAATTGATTCGTTCTTTTCCGAGTTTCTTCAAGTAACCAAATCTGGCTATGAGTGGTTTGTTGAAAATAGACTTTCAGGTGTGAAGCATCTTTTAAGGACCGAAGCCGAAAAACAGTTCGACGCTTCAAATACGCTGCCTAGCAATAAGTGCGCTAGCGAATTTATACTATTTAAAAAAGGCATTTAGATTGAAAATATTTTTTGGATCTGGGCAAATATCGGAGAAAGAAATTTCGTCAGGAAATATCCCAGATTTCATAGTGGATAATAATTCTGACTTGTGGGGAAAGGACTTACTTGGAGTGCTAATAAAAAGCCCTGAATCCATCAAAAAAACTCATATTTCGCAGGTAATTATTTGCAGCTCTTCAATCACCGATATCGTAGAACAATTGGGAGAGCTGGGAGTAGAATCTAGCAAAATCAACGTATCCAATTTTATTGGAGCTGTAGCAAGAACGCACGCTTTAGAAGCATACCGATTTGAAGGTTATGTGTCGAGCGGTCTTCCAAGTACAACGAAAAGCTTAAAGGGCGGCGGTATTTATTATGTCAAGGAGCAAAACGACAGTATATTAGTTGAAAAAATATTCGAAGCAAATACGCATGGCATGATATTAGAGGAAGATACTTTGATATTTACGGCCCAAGGAGTAGGTGTTGTCATCTATGATATACAGAGGAAAGAAGTTTTAAAAACAATTAGCCTTCCGGAAGGGTACAGACCACACGGTGTACGGCAACGAGACGGACAATTATTTGTTGCTTGTTCTTCAGCTGATGTCATTCTTCAGATAGAAAATGACCAGGTAATTCGAACTTATGAAATTAGTGATAAGATTAAGAAAATCGGCACCGCCCAGCATCATATCAATGACCTTTATGTAGATGAACATTCTATATATGTAAGTATGTTTTCTTTATCGGGCAATTGGAAGAAGGGAGTTTTTGATGGCGGTGTATTGGAAATTGACCGAGATACCGGTAATCAAAAGATAATAATGCAAGATCTTAAAATGCCTCATAGTGTCGGAATGATTGATGATACTCTGATAGTTCTTGATTCGTACCGGGGCATAGTGAGAGGCTATGATGGCGTTCCAATCGGTGCACTCCCCGGTTTTGTTCGCGGCATCAGTACCGCCGATAACTTTATAATAGTTGGTGAAAGTAAGAATCGAAATATTTCGAAACTTGAACCTAAACTTACTTTTTCATCTATAGATACTCGAATAACTATAATTGACAGCAAAATATCTGCGTCGCGTTCAGTTGCGTTACCACGTGGAATTTCCGAAATCCACGCAATTGCCTCAATCAAAAATAGATCAGATTAGTTACGACCTAATCTACCCCTTAGCCTACAAATGTAATCCAATCGTCTAGCTTTGATCTCACTCTCGATCTCTATTTTTTCGTTTAGCTTCGACTCGTAAACTTGAATTACCTCAAATCCATTCCTAGTAAGACGCTCTCTGAACTCAGTATTATTCTCATAAAACATGTTAGTGGGCTGTAGAATATAGAGACTATGAGTTAAAAATGACCTAAGCAGCGATACGGTTTGTCCCCAAAAAGCCTTCAATCCACGATTTCGGATAGTCCATACCATATACTTGGTAATAGAGGTTCCATAGTTCCTTCCTGAAAGTTCGTTCGTTTCGGGAATTTCACCAATATATAATATTCCATCGGTCTTTAATACTCGTTTGAACTCTAAAAAGCTTCTATCGACCAACTCGGGATTAAAACCCACTCCATGAAGCACGCTGTTGCATATTATTAAATCAATGCTTCTATCCTCCTCAGGGATTTGTGTTGTTAGTCCTTCCTTTATCTCTATAGATAGATTTTCATGTTTTAATATCCTATTTACTGCTGCAACTTCTGACGCCGTCGGTAAAATTCCGATGGAATGTTCAAAAATATCATTAATCTCAATTAAAAATGATGCATCCCCGCATCCAACATCAACTACCTTCTGTAAGTTTAGATTTAGATCCATAATATTTGACCGGACATATTTGGCTCTTAGTTTGGTTAACTCAATATCACCACCTCTCCCAGTCAGTTCATTCCTATGACTCAAATATTGCGCTATATATTGATATTTCTCAGTGGAATTATTTGCTTTTATTACTGGCATCAATTTATCCTGGCGGTAACGGAATAAATAAGGCTGAATTTGCCCATATCCGGTTGAAATCCCCACTCTTGAAGGAAGGTTTTTGAAGAAACTAGATTGCCTTCAAAGGCCAACTTAGTGGTGCACCGAAAATAACGTTGTTTTGGCTCACGTTGCTGCACGTTATAATCCATCGTTCGGTAAGTTATCTTGCGTGCGCCACAAATTAAAATTGGGTTAGATCGAGCATTAATAGCTTAACTAACTATTGATCTTTTCGATGTTAACGTTCTGTACAGTCTTTCCCGCTTGGATGTATGAATTCACTGTCTTGCTTGCTGTTGCCCAGTTAACAGAAGGGCCAGTTAACAGTTCCATTTGACTTTTGCATCATATCGCTTCTGGTTAATCCATCCACTTAATTATCTGCTTCAATAAACGTATTATGCGGGTGATCTATCCCCAAAATTATCATGCAGTATGTTTTTCTTGAGCCCTTTCAGTTTCTCGGAAAAAGCTAACAATGCTTCACAACGCCTAAAATTATATTTTTATTCGCTTGGGAGATAGGTGCTATCCAATTCCAAGAGGCTTATTTTCATGTCAAGCAACATACAGTCAATAAACTCATTATAAATACGTACCGATTCTTTTAGCACTTCCGAATCGTTATTACCCCAGAATATTCTTTTCCCAATTATCGAAATATAACCTAATTGCTGATTAATACTGCCCGCAATAATCCGATACAACGCTTTATTTCTCTTCGATATTTCATCAAGTGTTTTCACAACATCATCGAGATCTTCTTTCACTTTACTGTAGCTATCCCAATTTGTTGGGTCAAGTTTAATACTTACAGCAATACTTTCTACTAGTGGACTAAAAGTAGAGTTAACCCAGGAGATGCAGTCTTCGTAACCGCTGCTGTATATACCCGCTTCTAACTTTTCTAACACTATGTTACGAAAATCTCGATAGTCTACATCGGGCAAAGCCTCGTATACAGCAGGTTCAACTGGCTTTGCGCCCTCAATTTTTGCACCATATGATGTGTTATAGAAATTAACACTGTCGAACTCTAGTATTAAACGTTCTAATGCTAGTCTCGATATGTTAAAAACATAGCTACTATATACGTATTCCGATTTGTTTCCTGGAACTACTATATCCTCTCCCTCGAAGGGAGATCTGAAGCCCTGCAGCTTTTCAAAGTCGCTGTAGACACTATTTTTTGAATGATGATCGCTTGTATTTGATGCCCCAAGGTCTATTCCCGAGAGGTAAATTTCTTCGAATCCCATCATCAGCGAAAATGACAGGGCGCCGTTTGCCACCGTTGGATTACAAAATGGTAAAGCGTACTTAATTGGCCGTCTCTCTATTTCATAAAGCAATTCGCATCCCGCATCACTACCTTTCGCAAACATGTATGAACTTTCAAATAAATCGAAGAGTTCAGGATGCGCAGTATTAAGAGTTATGAGATTTATTCCTTTTCGAAATTCTTCACTTACATACCTTTTTATCCAATCTGGAGTAATTTTAGGGCGTTCAATCTCGATATGAAAGTCTGGTTTGATGTTATATCGCTCTAGGGTTTTTAGCGTCGAGCCAGCACTTACTATAAAGAACTTGTGTCGATTTATTTTTATTGCTTCTATATCTGCATCTAGCGATGGTCCGTTACCTAAAATCAATACAGGAGGGAGTTTCAAATCCTCATCGCGGTACAAATTCACCAAACAACGTTTATCTTGAATATTCCTAACGGTATGAGCAAAACTAATTCGTTCATCATCATAAAAACCTGTCGTTGTAGCTGCGACCGTAAATTTATTTTTGTAAACTTCCACGAAATCTAATAACTTATCGCTCTTAAAGTGGAGGTATAGGTAAGTATCTATTACATTGTGTAAACCGAATCTCAATGTTTGAAAGTTTATGGTTGTTATTAGGTCATGTGTAGCCCCACCTACTTCTAGGCGCACAATCCCTCTATTAAAACAGGACAGAACACTCCCCCAGTCAATCGTATGAATCGAGCAGTAGAATACATCTAATTCAGGCTCAACAATTACCATGTTATCAATTCGGCACGAACTAATTAAGTATTCTAATTGATACCCCAACCCAACACCAAGAACAATCATGGTTTCGTAGAATTCGCGACCAACAATATTGTCATCGAGAGAATTTATAAGTTCGATTTGACGATTTCCTGCCTCTGGGGAAATACGTTCTTTCTTAAACTGCGTTTGGGTAGGGGGAGTTTTTTTAAACCCAAGGCTACTCTTTAACGGAAGTTTATGAAATTCTTCAACTTGATTTCTAGCATACTCAAGAGGATCATCAGAATATACATATGAACTAGTGTCGGAGTCTTTAATATTTATGAAGCCTTTAGGATCGTATTCGATAAAGAATCGCGTCGATGAATAACTAATAAGTCTAGAATATAGTGAAGGTAGATGTTTCTTAAAGTATTTAAGGTTCTTGTTTTTAAGATGATTTACTAGCACATTAGCTTTTTTGTAATCTTCAGTATTCTTTAAATCCATCATCACCACCCACAAAAAATTAAGCCCAAGTAGTATGACTACTTGGGCATTGTTACAGGTAACTAACTTTCAGTCTTCTTTCTAAAAGTCATCTACTGTAGCAAGCTGAGTACCTGCTGAGGTAGTGCGTTAGCCTGCGCTAGCATTGCAGTTCCCGCTTGTTGAAGTACCTGCGCTCGCGATAAAGACGCAGACTCTTTGGCGAAATCAGCATCCAATATACGTGATCTTGCGGCAACAGTGTTTTCGCTTACATTCATCAAGTTACTGACAGTGAAATCTAGACGGTTTGTGACAGCACCTATCTCTGAACGCGTTGAATTTATTTCCTCAAGGGCTAGGTCGATGATTTCTATCGCACTTTGGGCACCTGCAGACGTTGATATATCAATGTCAGCTACAGCAGTACCCGATGAGATAGATCCATTCACAGCAGTTTCAGCAAAGCCAAATCGCGCCTCATCAGCTCCTGCAGCTAATTCGATGCTGATGGCAGCCCCGTCTGCTGATGTTAATTGTAATCCTGCCTTGAATTCCTGACTCGTGAGAGTCGTCATTAGCGCAGTAGTAGAGCTGACGGTAAAGTTGTCTCCATCTATCGCTTTAAAACTTTCTATCGAAACATCAGCCTGCGCGGACATATTCGTGAGTGTTATTGACCCGCTAGTTGATTCCAGAACTAGCTTATCGCCCAACATACGGGCTTCGACTCCAGTCACACCTGAATTCAGATTAATTTTCGTTACCGCGTCAGTGAAGGTTGTTGCGGCACTAATCGATGCCGTTGATGCAGTCATGCCATTTATATACAGAGTTGCGTCAAACGTTCCTGTCGAGGCATCACTAATTACGACTTGGGTGAACGCTGTGGCCGTAACACCGGTTTCATCCGATACATTGTTTATCTGTTCAATCTTGCCCGCCAAGTTAGATGTATTACCAACGCCTATATCCACTCCGTTGATAGTCAGATCTCCGGCCGCCCATGCGGCAGTATCGCTGATACCTACCCCGTTTATAACTCCAGCTTCTGATGTTTCATTGAAGCCGATGGCAGCCAGATTGTCCGCTCCCCCAGTTGTGCCCATTTCAATTGTAATTGGTGATGTCGTGTCATCCGAAGACAGCCTCAATGCCATATCGAGGGTTTTGTCGCTTCCTGCTGATGTACCAAATCCTAGAGCGTTAGAATCATCTTCGACTACCATCTTAGAGGCGCCATCAGCCTCGAGAATAACGTATCCGTCAGCATTCAGACTTGCTCTTACCACGCCACCAGTGTCTTGATTTATCTTTGCTACCAGGTCTTCGAGATTACTTGTTTCACCCTCGATTACAATCGTACTGGTTCGACCGTCATCCCTAGTGACCGTGAATCCAATCGTTTCTGTCGCTAACAGCGCTCCGTCACCCGCAGCTGAAGCAACACCAATTGCGACCGACTCTGCGGTAATCCCAGCAACGGCATTGAGACTCTCAAGAAACTTATCTGAACTCGTTCCGGCAGTAATAGCACCTATTGAAATACCGTTTATTTCCACGTCACTAGCCCCAAGTGAGAGTGACGACATTACAAACGTATCGCTTTGAAGGTCATAATTTGTAACGCCAATACCTAGCTCCTCGGTGTTAAGGCTGCCGATACTTAGGGTTACGGTCTGGTTGGCTTCTGAGCCAACTTGCAAATCTAGCTCGCCAAGCTGGCCGTCAAGTAGCGTTCTTCCGTTGAAAGACGTTGTGTCGCCTATACGCTGTAGCTCAGCTATCAACTGTTGAACTTCTGCATCCAAGGTCGCACGATCGGAGTCATTGTAAATGCCGTTAGCAGACTGAATCGCAAGCTCACGCATACGCTGTAGTATATTTGTCGACTCTTGTAGGGCGCCCTCAGCGGTGGACATCAACGAGATACCATCGTTTGCATTTCGGATTGCCTGGTCTAGACCGCGCGTCTGCGACGTCATTCGGTTTGTGATCGCAAGACCTGCTGCGTCGTCTGCTGCGCTGTTAATACGAAGGCCTGATGATAGACGCTCCATCGAGGTGGTCATATCTTTCTGGGACGTCGTGAGGTTTCGCTGCGCATTAATCGAAGCTAGGTTTGAATTAATTACCATTGACATGAGATTTCTCCTCACTGATGCAGTCCATAAAATTTAGAACCGCACGTAGATTTATTTCGTTCCGTTTTGTGGAGCCGACGCCCCTTCGTGTAGTCATATTTTCGGCCGTATTTTTAGAAGCTTTAGTAAATTTTTGTAAATTCTTTTGGAAAATATCGGTTGCGTAAGATTAGTCTATTCTTAAACAAGCCAAGTTCAGAGATCAGATAGAAGATGAAGAAAAGCACACAAGACGAGCTCGCTCGGGCGGTGCAGCGGGAGACAGAAGCTCTACTTGAGGCTGCAGCGCACGATTCAATAGATCATTTCCAAGACATTCTAAGCAGACGGGATGGTTTAATTCAGCATATCGAGAATGAGTCCCTAACCCTATTGGACTCCAAAGAGACACTTGCAACTTTGGTACGCACACGTGAACTTAATGAGATGCTAATAACCAAGCTTAATGAAGAGCAACGTAAGCTCTTAGATGCCAAATCTAAGCTTAAGAAGGGGCGGCAGATGAAAGATGCTTACGGGGAATGATCTCCGGGGCGTATCGTCAGCTCTATGTGCTGCCGCTTCAGATTGGGATTAGATATAATCGAAAAGAGTTAAGCCTTGAATCTTAGCAAAGCTTGCGAAACTCGCTTCGAGCGCAAGTTGGCGTTTCGCCAATTCAGTTGACGCTGATGCGTAATCTAAGTCCTGTACCGCTGAAAGCGCTGACTCCGTCAACAGTTGAAAGTCTGAATTACTGTATTCAGCCCGATCCAAACTATTTAACCTTGAACCTAGGCTGGCTTGACTCTCTGCTAAGCGCTGCTGTGCTTCCGACAGCTGATCTAACATTGTCGCCATTTGGCTGTTAAAGGCTTTCAGCCCGTCCGGATCCCCTTGGACTGGCTTTTGCAGTGCGTCGAAGGTATCCAACATAGCATTGAGAATGTTTGTATCCTCGCGCTGGTAGCTTATGCGTGCTTCCGTTGGTGGAACATAAGCTAATTCATGCTCTACAAGCGACTGATCTTCGAGTTCAAGAGCACTGGACAAGTCTAACGCCAGTGTTGCGTAGTGCAGACTAGCTGGAGCTGGAGTCCGAAGGTCAAAATCAACTGGTGTTGAGGGCGTTGCTTGAATCGCTTGAATCTCAGCCAAGGTGTAGCTTTCAGTGGCTATTAAGGGGGTCGGAGAGGCTGCAGAGTACACATTTACTGTGTAAGGGTTTGGAGCATTCGTACTGTCATAACCAACGCTAATACGAAGATCTCTTATATCACCAAGTTCATCAGAGAATACGGCCTTATTCGAGGCGATAGTGGCCGCATCCCCTCCTTCAAAGGTAATAGAATCTATCAGATCACGTTGTTCGGAGATGATACGAATCCCTGGCGAGTCTGTGATATCTGCCCCTACGGGCGTGCCTGCAGGAAGAGTAAGCGTTAATGTGGCACCACTTAATTCAACTGTCACTTTTTCGTTTGCAGTTGCTTGAGGTGTATAGTCGACAGCGTTGAGAGAATTTCCATCTATGTCCTCCACAGGAACACCCGCGCTATCCAGCAAAGAGTAACGCACAAGAAAACCTCCACTGCCATCGGGAACTCTGTCCACACTCAGCCGCAGATCGCCTGAAGTCTTCGAAAATGCCTCAAAAGCAGCAACATCACTGATCTCATAACTTTCCACGGCAGAAGAGAGATCGCCTGTAATATTCAAAGACGACAGCCCCTTAACTGATTCAAATAGATCGCGGCCCGAATCTGTACCCTGCACATACACTGAACTGGCGACTTGAATCTCGCGTTTATTGTCGTCTCCTTTAAATACATAACGCCCAGCCTCTAGCTGGTAAGGTTGAGTCGTTCCCTTGCTACCGGAGAACAGAAATTCACCTTTAGCATCCCTCGAATTCATGAGGTTCGCTACGTAATTAACCAATTGCTCAAACTCGTAGCTTATAGAAAGACGATCGCTGTCGTTCAAGGTGTTGTTTGCCACTTGAATACTGATTTCACGAGCTCGATCCAAAGCTGTATACATATCCTGTAGTGTTGTATCACCGGTATCCAATCGCCGTCGAGTAGCATCAATATTGCTCTGAAACACCTCAAACTGATTGAGTTCTCGCTTTAAATTAACAACTAGATTCGCACCAACCGGATCATCGGCGAGTGATGTAAAGTTCTTTCCGCTCGCTATTTTATTCTGAATTTCGGCCAGTTTAGATTGGCCTTCCATCATATTTCGGTTAGCTTCAGTGTAAAGTTGTGTTGTTGAGATACGCATATTACTACCTCGTAATCATCGTACGGCAGAGATCAGACTGTCGAATATATCCTGATAGGCTGTGATTAAACGCGTAGACGCAGTGTAGGCTTGTTGATATTGAATTAGCCTCGTAGCTTCTTCATCTAAATTTACGCCACGTACGCTCTCTAGAGCGTCTTCACTAGAGCTAAGAATCGACTGGTTAGCCAGAAGTGCTACTTTTACAACATTCGCCTGGGTGCCAACCTTGGCTAAAACCTGCCCATAAGCGTTCTGGTAACTAAAGCCATTTACAGTTTCTACATTTCGCAGATTTGCCATCGCTACCGCGTTGGTGTTGTCCGAAACGCCATCAGTGTTGTACTCGACTAGAAAGCGGTCCCCAGCTTTTGGCGAATTGGTAAAAGTAATTTGATAGAGATCATTTCCTGCTAAATCTGTCAATACGATCGGTTCGTCGGATGTGTACGGTAGATTATCCATCCCTTGTATTAACTGCGGATTAGCCGAATCAGTCAAATCATAGACATTAAAGGTATATATGCCATCTACGGGCGCATTGAATACGATTTCAATAGGACGATCCAGTTGACCAGGGCGAAAGGCCGACGTTTCGCTTGCATCTAATACCTCTACACTCTTCAGTTCTAGATTCCCTGTATTCGTTTGCGCAGATGTAACACGTAAGGGCGATGCAAGAGCCAAACTGGCGGGGTTTGCTATGGCTAACCCTATACTACGCGCTCCGTTGATAGTTGGCTGAAGCAGAAACAAATCGCCTTTAATTGGGGTATCGCTACTGCTTAGGTTAAACGTAAATCCGTCTAAGCTAACTGTAAGGGTATTTGAGGACGAATCTATTGAAACAGCTCCCCCACTAGGCACTTGGCTAACGGAGCCGAGATCAACCATTTGAGACGAATCAAATATGACACCATCCGCTAACCGCTTGATTCTGAAAGTGTCGACGCCAGTTATCTCTAACTCATAATCTGAAGGCATTAGCTCTGTTACGTCGTAGTAAGAAAGCCTTGTTGTTGATAGTACGTTTGTCTGATTTTTCGTTTTTGCCGAATACTGCCCTTCACTAATAGGAGTGAAGAGATCCCCCCCCATCTGACCATCTAGGTCGATACCCTTTCTGTGCTGTTCATTCATCGTCTCGGTAAAAACCAGAGCTATCCTTCCTATTTCGTTGCGCGCGGGCTGCAAAACCTCATCTCGATAGTTGAAAAGCCCACCAAGCTCGCCTTCGCCCAACAGACCCGTGATATCGCTACCCGAGTTACCACGGAATAACTGAACCTGAATCTGGGAGGGGTCTGGGTTGCCATCAGCGATTGCGAGTCTTACAGCCTGGCCTGATGAGACCAAAGGCTCACCGTTGGAAAGCACAACTGTTTTGGAGATACCTCCGTCGGAGGACAAAACATCGACGGATACATATCTAGAAAGATCTTTTATAAGCTGGTCACGTTCGTCAAGAAGGCTGTTGTAGTTCTGACCTGAAGAAGCGAGACTGCTAATGCGTACGTTGAGGGTAGCGATGTTAGTGGTAATCGAGTTTATTGAGCTCACAATTGAGCGAGACTCCGTGGTCAATGATGTAAGTTGCTCCTCCAAGCGCGTATCGAAGTTCTGAAACGTCGAAACCAAGGCACTCGCCTCTGCCAGAAATAACTGACGGTTGGCAATAAACAGAGGATCGTCCACTGCGCCCTCCAAAGCAGCAAAGTAGTTATCCATCGCTGCGGATAAATTAGTGGTATCAGAAACCATCAATTTATCGAGCAATTCGATTTTTTTCGCTTGCTGCTCACTTGAGCTCAGCGCAGCCTGATCACGCCAAACCTGTTCAACTAAAAACTGATCGGTAATTCGCTGTATATCTTGGATCGCGACACCTAAGATTGGCGGCTGTTGCGTTGCAAAGTTGATACGCTGGCGAGAATACCCTTCAGTATTGACGTTGGAGATGTTTTGGCCGGTATATGCCAGCGCGGTTGAATTGGCATTCAGCGCCTGGGTACCGATACTTAATAAACCTGAACTCATCTTTCACTCTCCTCAGCCAACCTCGGGCTGAATCAACCGCTTTTAACTCTGCTTATTACCGATGCCTAAGAGCGCGATTATGTCGGCGCTCATGATGCGAGATATCTTGTTTGCATACTCGGGGTCGGTTGCGTATCCAGCCGCTTGGAGCTCTTGCAGGTAACGAACAGGATTGTCCGCTTGCGCAAGAGCCTGCTGGTAGCGGCTACTGGTTTTCAAAAAATCGACATAATCTCTGAAGCTCTCGGCGTAGTTGGCGTAAGCGCGAAACTGAGCCTGCTCGGGTGCGGGGATACCATCTTTGTATTCAAGCGTGCGCACACCCACAGAGTCTCCACTCCAGGATCCGCCTGCTTTGATATTAAAAAGGTTGTAGCTAGGCTGGCCTGTGCTCTGATCGCGTGTTACATGTTTACCCCAGCCCGTTTCGAGAGCGGATTGCGCCAGCAGCACCCTGGGGTCTACGCCCAGTTCCGGTGCCATCTCTTCAGCCAACGGAAGAAGTTTCTCGACAAACTCTTGCGGTGATTCGAAACGATCTGGCAGTGCAGCGGCAGCCTCAGAGGTAGTTAATGCTTTCACAGCATCCGCGACCTTCTCAACCATCTGACTCATGGAAACTTGGGATGCTTTATCCGAGTTTTCATCCACTTGCATCGCCCGGCTAAGCACAGCCGCAGCTGCAACACTGGCAGACTCATCATAGGTTTGCGCCAGCACTCGGCGCAGCTGCATCGCATCAGTTTGGGCCTGTGTCATACCCGGCGCCTCCTGTTGCAGAGCTTCAGTGCCAGGCGTACCGCCCAACTGGCGCACTATGACATCGGCAAGGCCAATGCCGTTACCCTGAGTCGCTAGATCAGTGGTCATTTGCTGATCGAGCATGGACTGGAAGAACTGCGTCTCTGAGCTGTTGAAGTAGCTATCTTCAGAGAAGCTATTACTTGCCTCACGCATACTTTTGAGCATCATGTTCATAAACATCTGCTCAAACTGCTGGGCAACCTCTTTCAGTGCGGCGTTTTTATCCGTACCCGCCTTGGCCTTTAGCGTGTTGAGCTGAGCCAAGTCGGTGTAGAGCTTGCTGGTTGGGTTGTTGTTATCAATCGCCATGATCAGATCACCATCAGCTCAGCACGCAACGCGCCTGACTGCTTCAGTGCCTCAAGAATCGCCATTAGATCACCCGGTGCTGCGCCTACTGCGTTTACCGCCTCAACAACTGACTGCAAGGTTGCACCCGGCTCAAACTGGAACATCCGACCCGAGTTTTGATCAACCTCTATCCCGGTACGTGGAGAGATAACCGTCTCACCCTGTGCCAAGGCATTGGGCTGGGTAACACCTAGGTTCTCGTTAATAGAGACTGTTAATCCCCCATGCGTAATAGCAACGGGCGAAATACGCACGTTCTGACCGATAACAATAGTGCCGGTACGCGAGTTGATAACGACCTTCGCCACCTCTTCGGCGGGTGTCACTTCTAAGTTTTCGAGTACAGATAGAAACGAGACGCGCTGATCCGCCGCACGCGGTGCGCGCACCTGAATAGAGGTTGCATCCATCGCCATTGCTACCTGTGGGCCAAGCAGTTGATTAATCTGTTCAGCCACGCGACGCGCTGTGGTGAAATCCGGTTTATTCAGATTTAAGACCAGTGAATCCCCTTGGTTAAACGAAGTTGGCACAGTACGTTCAACGGTTGCGCCGTTGGCGATGCGGCCCACACTGGGTACGTTCAACGATAGACGTGAGCCATCACCGCCTTGTACACCGAAGCCTGAGACCACTAGATTGCCCTGAGCCAGCGCATAGACCTGACCGTCAGCCCCTTTAAGTGGCGCCATTAGCAAACTGCCACCACGCAGACTGCTGGCATCACCAATTGCTGAAACAGTGATATCGATTGACTGACCTG
>Ga0209955_1000130_pt1 | contig 30534 bp, 36 predicted proteins | sample SalPonA_A_H2O_MG_FD_185716 | JGI IMG/M metagenome (GOLD analysis project Ga0209955, IMG submission 185716) | Water microbial communities from South San Francisco under conditions of wetland restoration - Salt Pond MetaG R2A_A_H2O_MG (SPAdes)... | ecosystem: Environmental > Aquatic > Non-marine... | reverse complement strand
TATTATTAAATTACAATTCAAAATTTAAACTCCTAAAATAAATTATAATACTATAATTTGTTATTTAGGATGTTAACTTATAATTAACAGCCTAAATAACAAATTTTATTGTTATGTTGTTATTGTTATGCAAATTTTCCTGCAGTTGAAGCAATAACGAATGAAGCATAAGTTAAAATATAACCAACACTAAAATGAACTAAACCGACTAATCGAGCTTGAACAATTGATAAAGCGACTGGTTTATCACGCCAACGAATTAAATTAGCTAATGGGGTACGCTCATGAGCCCAAACTAATGTTTCAATTAATTCTTGCCAATAACCTCGCCATGAAATTAAAAACATAAATCCTGTTGCCCAAATTAAATGAGCAAATAAGAAGGTCCAGGCCCAAACAGATAAATTATTCATACCAAATGGGTTATAACCATTGATTAATGGTGATGAATTTAACCATAAGTAATCTCTTAACCATCCCATAATATAATTTGATGATTCGTTAAATTGACCTGGATTACCACCCCAAATTGTCATATGTTTCCAATGCCAATAGAATGTAACCCAACCAATTGTATTTAACATCCAGAACATAGCTAAATAAAAGGCATCCCATGCTGAAATGTCACATGTTCCACCTCGACCTGGTCCATCACAAGGGAAACTATAACCAAAGTCTTTTTTATCTGGCATTAATTTTGAACCACGGGCATCTAAGGCACCCTTTACTAAAATTAAAGCTGTTACATGTAATCCTAAAGCAATTGCATGATGAACTAAAAAATCACCTGGGCCAATGGTTAAAAATAGATCATTTTTATCATTGTTAATCGCTTCAATCCAACCAGGTAACCAAACTTGGTTTCCAGCAATTGTTGCTGGACTTGTTGACGATGATAATAAAACATCAAATTGGTATATAGCTTTTCCAGATGCTGCTTGTATATATTCTGCAAAAACTGGTTCAAATAAAATTTGCTTTTCTGGTTGGCCAAAGGCAACAACTGTATCATTGTGAATATATAAACCTAATGTATGGAAACCTAAGAATAAAGATGCCCAACTTAAATGTGAAATAATGGCTTCTTTATGTTCTAACATTCGAGCTAACACATTATTTTTGTTTAATTCTGGATCATAATCTCGCACAAAGAAGATTGCCCCATGTGCAAAAGCCCCAACCATTAAAAACCCAGCAATATATTGATGATGTGTATATAAAGCTGCTTCGGTAGTGAAATCTTTTGATAAAAAAGCATATGGAGTCAAAGCATAAATATGCTGAGCCGTTAATGAAGTAGCAACGCCTAACGCCGCTAATGCTAATCCTAATTGCATGTGTAACGAATTTGTAATAGTCTGAAACAAACCAACATGTCCTGCTCCTAAACGCCCTCCAGGAGGTCGATGCGCGTCTAAGATTTCTTTCATATTATGACCGATACCAAAGTTTGTTCGATACATATGGCCTGCTACAATAAAAACAACAGCAATTGCCAACTGATGGTGGGCAATATCTGTTAACCATAATGATTGTGTTTGAGGATGAAAACCACCTAAAAATGTTAAAATAGCTGTTCCTGCTCCTTCAGACGTCCCATAAACATGGTTAGCTGTATCAGGGTTTTCTGCATAAACAGTCCAATTACCTGTAAAAAATGGCGTTAAGCCAGCTGGATGTGGTGGAGTTGTTAAGAAATTATTCCAACCAACGTGAACACCACGTGATGCAGGGATTGCAACATGTACTAAATGTCCGGTCCAAGCTAATGAACTAACACCAAATAACCCTGACAGATGGTGATTTAAACGTGATTCATTATTTTTAAACCATGATAAACTCGGACGGAATTTTGGTTGTAAATGTAACCAACCAGCAAGTAATAATACACATGACAATAACAATAGTCCAATTGAACCTGTATATAATTCTTGATTTGTTCGGAAACCAATTGTATACCACCAGTGATAAACACCAGAATATGCGAAATTAACTGGGTATGTATTACCTTTACTGAATGCTTTTAATGCTGATTCGCCAAAATGCGGATCCCAAATTGAATGTGCAATGGGTTTTACTTTCAACGGATTGCCAACCCACTTTTCAAAATTTCCTTGCCATGCAACATGGAATAAATTTCCAGAGGTCCATAAAAAGATAATTGCTAAATGACCGAAATGAGAAGCGAAAATCTTTTGGTATAAATTTTCTTCAGTCATACCATCATGCGCTTCTAAATCGTGCGCAGTTGCAATTCCGTACCAAATTCTTCTTGTTGCAGGATCTTGTGCTAGGGCTTGGCTAAATTTTGGGAATTTAGTTGCCATAATTATTAAATACCTTATTTATATAAATTTTAGTTAGTGTGGAAACGAGTAAATTTAATTTGCTTTAATTATTTATTTTAACTTATTGATACGGCACGTGCCAAGAAGAATGACCATGTTGTACCAATACCACCAAGTAAATAATGAGCTAAACCAACCGCACGTCCTTGAGTAATGCTTAATGCTCGAGGTTGAATTGCCGGTGCAAAATTTAATTTGTTATGAGCCCAAACAATCGATTCGATTAACTCTTGCCAGTAACCCCGACCACTAAATAAGAACATTAAACTAAAGGCCCAGATAAAATGAGCTCCTAAAAAAATTAAACCATATGCAGATGATGCTGATCCATATGATTGAATTACTTGCGAAGCTTGTGACCATAGAAAATCACGTAACCAACCATTAATGGTAATAGCACTTTTTGCAAAATTACCACCTGTAATATGTGAAATACTACCATCTGGAGAAATTGTTCCCCATACATCGGATTGCATTTTCCAACTAAAATGGAAAATTACAACTGAAATTGAATTATACATCCAAAATAAACCTAAAAATACGTGATCCCAACTTGAACTCTGACATGTACCTCCACGCCCTGGACCATCACAAGGGAATCTGAACCCTAAATTTGCTTTATCTGGAATTAATTTTGAACTACGTGCGTACAATACACCTTTTAATAAAATCAAAACTGTTACATGAATCGTAAACGCATGAATATGGTGAACCATAAAATCCGCAGTTCCTAATTTAATTGGCATCATTGCAATTTTTCCACCAATTTCTACAATTTCACCACCAAAAGCATAACTTGTTGTAGCTAAAGCATTTGGCGCTGTTGTCCCTGGTGCTAATAAATGAATATTTTGGATCCATTGTGCAAAAATTGGTTGTAATTGAATTGCTTTATCTGAGAACATATCTTGAGGTCTACCTAATGCTCGCATTGTATCATTATGAATGTAAAACCCAAATGCATGACATCCTAAAAATATACAAACCCAATTTAAATGTGAAATAATCGCATCGCGGTGTCGTAGCACGCGATCTAATAAATTATTATAATTATTAGCAGGCGTATAATCACGAACCATAAAAATAGCTCCATGAGCAGCTCCACCAACAACACAGAATCCGCCTATCCACATATGGTGTGTGAATAATGAAAGTTGTGTTGCATAATCTGTAGCAATATATGGATATGGTGGCATCGCATACATATGGTGTGCGACGATAATACTTAAAGAACCCATCATTGCTAAATTAATTGCCAATTGTGCATGCCATGATGTTGTTAAAATTTCATATAAGCCTTTATGACCTTCACCAGTAAATGGTCCTTTATGTGCTTCTAAAATTTCTTTCATATTATGTCCAATACCCCAATTAGTACGGTACATATGACCAGCAAAAATGAATAAAACTGCTAGTGCTAAATGATGGTGGGCAATATCACTTAACCATAAACCACCTGTGACTGGATTTAATCCACCTTTGAACGTTAAAAAATCAGAATACTCATTCCAATTTCCACCAAAAAATGGTGCTAAGCCTTTTGAAAAGCTTGGGTATAATTGGCTCATTAATTCTCGGTTAATCAAGAATTCATGTGGTAATGGAATCTCTTGAGGTGAAACACCTGCATCCAATAATTTATTAATTGGCAACGCGATGTGAATTTGATGACCTGACCAAGATAAACAACCTAAACCTAATAAACCAGCTAAATGATGATTCATCATCGATTCTGCATTTTGAAACCATTCTAATTTTGGTGCAGCTTTATGATAGTGAAACCAACCAGCAAATAACATAATTGCTGACATTGCTAATCCACCAATTGCAATCCAATATAATTCAACTTCACTTGTAATACCTTCTGCACGCCACATTTGAAACCAACCTGAAGTTGTTCGTACACCCTGGAAATTTCCACCTACATCACCATTTAATACTTCTTGTCCTACAATTGGCCAAACAACTTGTGAACTTTGTTTAATATTAATTGGATCATTTAACCAAGCTGAATAATTTGAGAAATATGCTCCGTGAAAATGCATTCCACTTATCCATAAGAAAATAATCGCTAATTGTCCAAAATGTGCACTAAAAATTTTACGAGAAACTTCTTCTAAAGAACTAGTTTGACTATCAAAATCGTGAGCATCAGCATGTAAATTCCAAATCCATGTTGTTGTCTTTGGACCTTTTGCCAATGTACGCGAGAAATGACCCGGTTGTGCCCATTTTACAAAACTAGTTTCGACTGCGTCTTTTTCAACAAAAACTTGTACGTCATTTGTACGACGATCGGTTGAGCTTATTGCCATTAATATTTCTCCCTATGTGGAGACGAAAATCTACGAAACTCTCACAATAAGATAAAAAGTAATACATAGAATACTTTTAATTATGAGTTTTCAAAATATAATTATATATATTTTTTTTAGTTTTGTTCAAAAAATTTTTAAATTTTAATAAAATAAAAATTAAACTTAAATTAACATAATAAAACTTGAAGCAATGTAGAAATTTAGATCATTGATAGAAAATATTTCCAAAACGGGACTGACGAGACTCGAACTCGCAACTTCCGCCGTGACAGGGCGGTACTCTAACCAATTGAGCTACAATCCCTATTTAAAACTTAATTATAATTATAATAAATTAAATTAGAAAGATCTGTCAAGTCTTAAATATTCTAATGCAGGAGAAACAGGGATTCGAACCCTGGGTACATTAAAAATTGTACGATAGATTAGCAATCTATTGCTTTCGACCACTCAGCCATTTCTCCTAAACTAACCAATTAAAATTTTTATAAAACTTTACGACCTTATTTGAGATGGTAAAGTAAATGGCTCTGGTGGGATTTGAACCTACGACCTTGGGCTTATGAGTCCCCTGCTCTAACCACTGAGCTACAGAGCCTTAAATTACCCTAACATATTATATATTATCATAAAAAAACAAATAATTATAGTTTTTTAAAAATCAACTTTAAAAAGTAATAAATTTAATTGATAATCAAAATTAGTGTTATAATTTTTAGAAACTAGTTACAAATTATATTTTATGAACGATTTTTGGACCAATATTTCAAGATACCCACGATTTTTTATTAGTAGTTTAGTTGGATTAATTTTGGTAATTTTAACACCGTTTAATAATTTATTTAAAATTCCAAAATTACGTATTTTCTTAATTATTAGTTTTTTTCTATTCTTATTTACCTTATATTTAATTATTCAAAATATGAGCGGTTTATAGAAATAATGACTCTTAGTCAATATAGTTCTATTGGGCCGGGTTGGATTCGAACCAACGTAGCATAACGCAACGGATTTACAATCCGCCTCCTTTAACCACTCGGACACCGACCCTTATATCTGTTAGATATAATATAACATAAGTAAAAAAAAAGCACAATATTAGAATTGAAAAATAATTCTAATATTGTTTTTAAAACAGCATTATTAAAAATTTATGGTATAATTATATTATAGGGTAATTAACTCAGCGGTAGAGTGTCTGCCTTACAAGCAGAAGGTCACAGGTTCAAATCCTGTATTACCCACCGTTTAATTATGGGCCTATCGTCTAACGGATTAGGACACAAATCTTCTAAATTTGGAATGTAGGTTCGATTCCTACTGGGCCTAGTATTCAAAAAATTAAAAAAAATTAAGTCAATTTGTAAATTTAATAGTAATAACTTTTTATTTTTAATAGCGCATATTTCGTCTTTCTCAAGTCGAGAATGGGTAGGTTTTAGTCACTAATATAAAATAAAAAATAATTAAGAAGAGTGACGTATTTTAACATGACTCTTCTATATGATCAGGAGAAATTTTATTTCAGCGGCTCTTAAAATCCCCCTGAAGGTGCCTTGATACCCCCGGTTAAGGTCTTGGTACTGCACCCGCAATTGTAGCTATCGTAGTATTTAAAATCCCACCCATGATCCGTTTAGTTCCAGTGCCAAATCTTAACATCGAGGTGATATTTAAAGGCGCATCAATCCCAATTTTACGAAGCAACGGACAGATGAAGATTTCATTGTACGCAATCTCAGCGATTTTAGGCGTGATTAAGCAAGCATCACGAGCCAGAACAAGAACTGGTTGAGCGGATGTGTTAGCTGCTAATCGCTCTAAAGAACCAAAGAATACGCCATCAACAAGAGGAACAAAAATAATTAATCCAGGAGCTGAACCAATTAAAGATATACCAGTCACACCGGACACGTGTGATGAAGCGGTTGCAAAAGCTGAGTGCATAGCAGCACCTGATACGTAAATACTATTACTTAATTTATGCACAACACCAGAAAATCCATTAGGCTGAATTAAGAATTCCTTTGTTTTATGATACTCGGCGAAATCCAGCATAACTTGATCATAAGGTTTCCCTGTAATTTGACAAACATTGTTAATGTAGCTATGATGTGATTTAACAACCTTAAAAAAATCCTCACTACTTAGAGTAATTTTACCTGTTTGAAACGATTGAAAACTCGGTAATTTCGTTTGGTAAAACGAGTCGAAAAAAGTGCCAGGTATAGTAGAAAAATCTGCGTGTACAGTCATATCGTAACACATACCGTTAGTATCGATGTATTGTGGTACTGAAGCGACAGCAGCAATTTTTGAGATAGAGTTTTGAGACATAATTAATAAACCTTCTATTTTTAATTCATTTTAGTTTAACATATTTCATTAAATTCAACAAGTTTTTATGAAATTTTTTTCTCTAGTATAAATCCCTGTTTGCTGGATTAAAATTACCTTCGACTCCAAAATCCTTAGCATGGTTAAAATTTTTTTAGAGTTGGTTTTTCTCAAACGTAGAATTCAGGGACGGTTCATAGTACGAATCCTGTTGATTATTATTGTGCTCACTACCTGCTGATGTTGCTGATCTTGAAATAATTCCATAATTTCGGCATTTATTTCGGTTTGGACGACCTCGAGGCGGATTAGGTATAACAGGAAATCCATCAGCACCTGGAAGCGGAGCAGCCTCGACTTGGCTCGTTATTAAAACCCGAATCAATATTAAAACGGTTAACATTTTAATTCTATTTGATTGAGCCATTTCTGGGGTTAATTCATCTCCATAATCATAGGGATAGCCTAATTTTGACTGTTGCATTTAAAAATTAATTATTTAAGTATGGATCTTGAATATTAATAACAACTCTAGATCCTAGATATACGATTTTTACGCTCTTCATCGTCCATATCACTCACGTAATTAGAAATTGAATTTAAGCTACCATGCCCAATCGTTTGCCGCACAAACTCAATATCTTTTGTATCCTTCCACAATTGAGAAATATACCCGATTCGAAAACTATGGCTTGTAATGTTTGGTTTTGATGGAAGAAGATTTGAGACAGAATGCATCACCTTATTCACATACATTGTAATTGTTTGACGTCCAAGCATCTGATTTGGTTTTCTATCAGAGGTAAAAACATACGAATCTTCATCCTTCATTAGAAACAAAAACTCAAAATTTAGGTTTCGAGCCTTTACTATTTTTTTCCCTTCCGAAGTTAAAAAAGTTTTATGATTCGCGGGACCTCTTTTTAATCGATCAATCGAAATCCAACCTTCTTCTAACAAAGTTTTCAGTTGAAACACCTTCAATGATAAACGTTCAATAATCGAGTTCAAATTTTTAACAACATTAAACAAAACTTCCCAGAATTTAATAGTGGAGATTTAAACGAGATTAACGAGAAAGTCGAGAAAATGTCTGAAAAAATTCAAATAGAATTCTAGAATTTTTTAACTATGTAAATCGCATGTAGCAAGTTATGTAACAAAACTTATTTGTTACATAAGGCTTTAACTAGTTAAATAAATAGCTGCGTATCTATCTATATATATAAAGAAAGAGTAAGATATTGATATTGTCTTACTCTTAGGAATTGTTTTATCTTATTCAAAAGATCTATATAACAATTAATTATTAAAAATATAAACCTAACATATCTGGGAAAAAACGGTTAATTTCAATAATAAAGCCTGCTGTAAACGTCATCCAAATTGTTAAAAGAACTGGAGCTGTCGATAAATATTTTTGAAGATCTTCCATAAAAAAAATAATTTTAAAATAAATAATTTGATGAGAATAATTGACTAACGTGGAGAAACAGTTATTTGATCTTTTGGTACTACTAATTGACCACTAATTAATTCTTGCCAAATTGAAATTGGCCAAATATAACCCGTCGCCATAATTTTTAAAGCTAACGGTAGATTAATAATAATTTCACTCTCAGTAGGATTCTTTGTTGTGCTTACTGCCCGTAGATATTTACGACCAACATACCCAATCCAACCTGAAATATAAATGAACCCAAATCCAGGAAGGATAAATTCAGCAGCATGACTCCAACGGCCATCAGCAATTAAATGTGGTAAACCATCTTGCCCACATAATAAATCTGAACGGCTATATTTTTCGAACCTAGCATTTGTTCGATCAATTTGTTGTTGTAATGCTAAAGCTGGCGGAGAATCGACTTGATAACTTGCCATCCGTTGTTCTAATTTTTTGATGCTTGTTTTTTGTCGTTTTGCAAATGCTGGAGAGTCACTACATTTAGTTAAACCACCGACTTCAGCTTGAGCTTGATTTGGATTACAAATTATTACTAAAGTGCAAATAATCGCAATTAAATTAAAGTGTTTCATTCTTAAATTAAAATTTGAAATTGAAAATTTGGTAAAAAGTTTTTAAATATTAAATTTACTAATACGTATTATAGTATATTTTTATTAAATTTTTTTTAATTTTATAAATTCAGATAATAAAAAGAAGTTAATAGTATCTAAATTTTAAATAACTTTTAATTAAAAAGTCATGTAAAATTTAGATAATTTTCATTTATTCAAAATCTTTACGATTTGGATTTCTTGATGGATCGCTTGAAAGAAGTCCAAAAATAAATAAAGAAACGAAAAAGATAACTGCTGTGTAAACAAAAATTTTTAAAGTTAACATTTAATTTTTCTTAAAAATTATTTTTAATAATATTAATTATACTAAAATAATAAGATTAAAAATTATTTAATTCAATAAAATTTACTGGTATAATTAATTTGAATTTTTTCTTAAAGTTGGATTTAAAGTTAAAAATAATGGATAAACTTTTAAGCATGTAATCATAATTTTATCTAAGTTTAAACCTGTTTTTTTTATTGAGGTATAGCCTTCTAATAAAAGATAATCATTTATTTGATAAACACGCTTGACTTCATTTCCCAAATTTCCCCAAAATATTACTAAAATAGGTTTATTTTGGCGAAGTTGAGGAATTTCAACCCAAAGCTGAGTCCTTAAAAATTTTTTTTTTACTAATTTTTGAACTGGATTACCTAAAATTTTGACCGTTCCTGAAAAGTAATTTGTATCACTCATACTAGTTTAACTACGCTTAATGAAATTCTTATTGTTTAAATAATTAAGTTTTTCTGTTTTTGAACATCTTCAAAATTAATGTCACGAAGACGTTTTAGTAAACGAACAAAATATTCTAAAAAGTAATCATCTAATTGGATTAATTCTTCTGGTTCAATCTTAAAAGTTTTATATAAATAGAAGGTCGACTTTGAAAAATTATTTTCAGTATTTAAAATTTCAACAAAAGCTAGTCGATCACTTATATTCTGTCCCCATTCAAAAAATCCAAAAAAATTACTAATGACTTTTAATAAAATTAATGGAACTTTTTGAACTCTTGCAGTTTGACCAGCTAACTGTTCACATAAACTAATAATTTCAGATGAAACCCAACCTTTTAAACCACTTAAGAAAAAAGTTTGATTAATTGTTTCAGGAATTTGAAGAGTCCGTAAACAAAATTTTGCAATATCCTGCGTATCCATATACGAGATAGAAGTATTTTCATTAGTAACCCAAATTGGTAAATTTTCTAAAATAGGTATTGCATATTGTTCAATAAGTCCTTGGTAAAATCCCGTTAATCGAAAAATAGTATAAGGAAGTTTTGATTGTTGTAATTTTTGTTCTATTCCATATTTTAAACGCATTAAAGGAATGTTTTCAAATTGTTCAATATTTTGTGCCGAAAAGAAAATGAAATGTTTAATATTAGCTAATTCTGCAGCTTCAATAAGACATATTTTTCCATCCCAATCAACTTTTTTTAATGAATCTAATTCATCAGGACGACTTGTTGAAGCATCTATAATGGCTGTAATACCACGTAAACAAGGTGGAAGTGTTTCAGGACGTGTTAAATCACCATAAACTAATTCAACTCCCCATTCTTTTAAAAAACTCGCCTTTCTAAAATTACGAACTAAACAACGTACTTTATAACCTTTCGTTAAAGCTTGTAAAACGATTTGACGACCTAATGTTCCTGTTCCACCAATAATAAGTAAACTCATAATTTAATTTAATTAAAAACTGTACTTTTTAAAATATCCTCTGCTTCAAGGTTAACTAATTCTTTTTTAGTTAATACCTGTCCGCGGCTATCAAAAATTCGATTGGCTTGGCGCATTCGAGCTCTATCTAGAGCATTTTTGATACTTCGAGCATTTGCAAATAATGGTTTCTGTTTACGTAATTCAATATATTGACCTAATGCAATTTCAGCATCTGGAGTTAATTGGTATTGCTGTTCATCTAACATAATTTTAGAAATTTTTAATAACTCATCAACAGTATAATCAGGAAAATCTATATGATTTGCAATTCGAGATGACAAACCTGGATTTGATTCAAAAAATTTATCCATAGGTTCTTTATAACCAGCTAAAACTACAACAAGTTCATCCCGCTGATTTTCCATAACTTGAAGTAAAATTTCAATTGCTTCCTGACCATAATCACGTTCATTATCAGGTTTATATAAATAATACGCTTCATCGATAAATAATACACCACCCATTGCTTTTTTAAGAACTTCTTTTGTTTTTGGAGCAGTATGACCAATATACTGACCCACTAAGTCATCACGAGTAACAGTTAATAAATGACCTTTTTTAATATACCCAAGTTGATATAAAATATCAGCCATTTTTAAACCAACTGTTGTTTTTCCAGTTCCTGGACTTCCAGTAAATGACATATGTAAGCCTGGGTTTGCAGAAGAAATTCCTAAATTTTTACGCAATTTATCAATTAATAATAAAGCTGCAACTTCTCGAATTCGAGCTTTCACCGGTGCTAACCCAACTAATTCTTCATCTAAAAGATTTAAAATCTTCGCAATTTCCGTTTTAGCATACTCTTCTTGTAAATTTATAGGAGTCATAGATTATTTTATTTTATTTTATTTTAATTTTATATATCAAACTACTATAATATAAAGTAGTTTGATAATTACATAGTACTAAATAATTAGATTGTTGTAAAGGTTGGAATACTTGAAAGACAAATAAAAGCAAAACTCGCACTTCCACATGCTCCAACAAAAAACCCTCCCTTAAATTGATCCCACGATTTTTTTGTTTGCAAGTTGTTATCTACAACGTTAGGTTTTGCTTCATCAAAAGCTGCAACCCCATAAATTGTTAAACCTAATGTTAAAATAATAATTAATCCAATTGTTGAAAGAAAACCCGCTAGTAATCCAATACCAGAATCACGTAAGGGTCCTAGTTTGACAAATGGGCCAATTAAAAAATAGCCATGTGCTAAACCAATTTCTAATCCTCTTAATAATGGAGTTAAGCCAAATCGATACGCGGGTAAATTTTGTAAAATTGCTCTTGTAACTGCTGATGATGTAATTGGAGTTGCTAAATGACCCACAAATGGATCATCATTGTAAGGTTTAATAAAATTAGCCATAAAGTTAATTTAAAGATTGGTTAAATTAATAAGAAAATTTTTATTTAAGTTAAAAGTAAGGAAAGTTAAAATTTGTGAAAATTTTTACCAACCAAAAATTTCATATAGATTACTATATAATATATATTAATATATAAGAAAATTTTTATAAACTTCATTTTGATAACATAAGAAAAATTTTATGACAGTAGCTATTGATTATTTTTTATTAGTAGGGTTTTGTTTTGCACTTACATCAGGATTATTTTTAGGATTAAAATCAATTAAATTAATTTAATATTTACAAAATTAGGTTATATGCAAAGTGAAATTCGTCAAGATCGAATTGTTGGCTCACGGCGTTTTAGTAATTATTTCTGGGCAATTTCTTTGTTTTTTGGAGGTGTTGGCTTTATATTAGCCGGATTATCGAGTTATTTTAAGATCAATTTTCTTCCATTTACGAACCCAACCGAATTAGTTTTCATTCCTCAAGGTTTAGTAATGATATTTTATGGAACATTAAGTCTAGGTATTAGTACTTATATTTTTATTACCGTAATCTTAGATATTGGAAGTGGATATAATGAATATAACAAAATTGAAAATCTTGTTAAGATTGTTCGCAAAGGATTTCCAGGAAAAAATCGTGAAATTTTATTAACATACTCATTAACAAATATTCGTTCAATTGGGATAAGAATAACTGAAGGGTTAAACCCAACACGTAGTATTTACTTATGTTTAAAAGATGAACGAAGAATACCTTTGACTCCGGTTCAAGAACCAGCTTCAATTTCAAAATTAGAACAGCAAGCTGCGAGTTTAGCAAAATTTCTAGATTTAAAGTTAGAAAATTTATAAAGTTTTATTGCTTTTTGTACCCGTATAGTTCTATAATATTATTGTAATTATGCGGGCATAGTTTAGTGGTAAAACCTTAGCCTTCCAAGCTAATGATGGGGGTTCGATTCCCCCTGCCCGCTTTTTAAGATTTATAATCGTTTACTAAGATATGACTGAGCAACAATCTTTTTTTATAGAGGAATATATAAGATATGTCTGGTGGATCTACCGGCGAACGTCCGTTTTCAGATATTATTACAAGTGTACGTTATTGGATTATTCATAGTATTACAATTCCGTCTCTTTTTGTAGCAGGATGGTTATTTGTTAGTACGGGACTTGCATATGATGTATTTGGAACTCCACGTCCAAATGAATACTTCACACAAGACCGTCAACAAATTCCATTGGTAAATGACCGATTTAGTGCAAAACAAGAATTAGAAGATTTAACTAAAGGTTTATAATTTTAAAGAAACAATCATGGCAAAAAATATTAATCAACCTGTAGCTTATCCAATTTTTACTTTCCGTTGGTTAGCTGTTCACGGATTAGCAGTTCCTACAGTATTTTTCTTAGGCGGAATTACTGCAATGCAGTTCATTCAACGATAACTTAATTTATATGATATATAAGAGGTAACTTTTTATGACAGGTCCAAATCCAAATAAACAAGCAGTAGAATTAAATCGAACTTCTCTTTACTGGGGACTTTTATTAATTTTTGTTTTAGCAGTATTATTTTCAAGTTATTTTTTCAATTAATAGTTATATACTAGGAGCTTTTTTTATGGCAAACACGGGTAGAATTCCTTTATGGCTTGTAGGTTTAGTAGGTGGATTAGCGGTAATTACCATGCTTTCATTATTTATTTACGGTTCATATTCAGGTTTAGGTTCTTCATTATAAATATAAATTTATAGAACTTATTTTGATCCGGTTTCTTTTCAAGAAACCGGATCAAAATTTAAACTATTTTCTCCAAATTTTTTTCATTTTTTTTTTTAATAATTTAAAAAATAATATCACAATATTTTTATTACTGGAAGTTCCTTTTCCAAACCACCCATACCAAAATTTTGGGAGCAAGCGTTGCATATTTTTTTCTTTTTCATCTTGCCAAGCAGTATTACCACCACTATAAATACTATTTTTTGGTCGTGGACCAACATGAAGTTCAATATTTTCAACAATAAATGGAAAATAGAAATATTGACCCCAAATTGCATGAAATAATCCAAAAAATATTAAGCCTAAATGTATAGAAATTAGGAAAGCTAATAAACTATTTAAGATATTTACCTGTAAAACAACATTTTGACTAGTAGAAGTTAATAATTGTGTTTGTGGAATTAAAACATTTGTTTGAAAATAGGCAACGCGATAGACGAAATAAATAAGAATTTGTTCAACAAAACCAATAATTAATAAAAACGTCCAGTGCCAACGAACTAGGTAAGGACAGTAACGTTTTCCTATTCGAGTAATTACAGCATAAGCTGCAATCCCAGAAAGTTGATTCCAAAATTTACTAAGAGCTTCAAAAAATTGTGGAATAATTTTATTATAAAGTTTATAATAAATTGGTAACAAATCTTTTTTAGTTTCTTCTGTTAACCTTGAAATAAACATAGAAATTGGGTCAATATAATAACTTAACCCTGTCTCCTGATTTAATGTTTTTATACTATTTGTAAATGCGTAGTAAATTACTTGACCTGGATTATACCAATGAACATTTTCACCAAGTTTTAAATCTGTTACAACTATTTGTTTATTTATCGTTCGAAGTTGAACAGCATCAATTCCCAGCTTATATAAATACGGAAGCTTGATCAAAATACTTCGATACATAGAAATTAAATCAATTAAATGTCTATACCATAGGTAACCAGCAAAAAGTCCAATAGATGTTATAACAACTGAAGTTTTTAAATTATAACGAATGGTTAAGATAATAAAACGGAGAAAAAGAATAAAAAAAAGTAGATTTTCGATATCAGCTAATGTTAAACCATCTTGAAATTGCTGCCATATTTCAGTTAGAGTTAATTTTAAAGTTTCTATAGGAATAAAAGAATCAACGGCAGCTTTAGTAACTAAAATATTAACATTATTTCCAAAAAATTGACCATCATGATTACTAGTTTGAATTTCAAACCATGTTAGTACTGTCTCTTGTTTAATGTTAATTAAAAGAAATAAAAGTCTAAAAAAATATAACATAAAGTTTTTTATTAATATGTTGTATTAAAAGTTTCAATATTTTATAATTATACAAAATTTATTTTTAAAAATAAAGACCTTTAAGCTAGTTTTGTAGTTTATATAAAATTGTAGATTTACTAAGTGGATATAATGTATAAACAACAATAGATGATTATGTTTATTACCCCCAAGGGAATTCGAATCCCTGTCTGCTCCGTGAAAGGGAGCTGTCCTAGGCCACTAGACGATGGGGGCAAAGAATGTTATAAAAATAAACTTCAATATCTCTTAATAAGCGGGCAACGCGATTCGAACGCGCGACATCAACCTTGGCAAGGTTGCGCTCTACCACTGAGCTATGCCCGCTAACAAATTGACATTAAGTTTAATATTATTGTAAAAGATCGAATTTAAAATGTCAAGAGTTTAAAATATTTAGAAATTATAGTTTATACTATAATTTCTAAATTGAAGAGGAAATGCCATCTGCAGCAGCAATTAAAACAACAAGACTTATCCACGCTTGGAAAACTTTTGTAAAATTATCTTTTGATGTTTCCCATTCGCCTGGTGTAGCTAACGCTACAGGAACTGTTACAACTAAACCTAATGAAACTAAAACTAATAAAGCAGTCAAAGCAGTTATCATAAATATTTTTGAAAAATTTTTAGATAGATGATCAAATTAAAACCTGTATGAAATTAAAGGTTACCCTTCTTTAAAGCTAATAAAACAATTACTGCTGGACCTGCTAGCATAATAATACCTGTTGATAACAATTGTCCAATAATTTGCCAATTAATCATTTTTTAAATCCTTATTTATCAATTTTTAAGTAATAAAATAACTAATAATGTTATTTATAATTTTACTTTAAAATTACTAAAGTAAAATATTATTTTTTGAGAATAATTCTTAATAAGAACTAATTTCATATTTTTAACGTTTTATGTTAAAATAACAATAGTAATATAGAAAGGGTTACTAACTCAATGGTAGAGTACTCGGCTTTTAACCGAATAGTTCTGGGTTCGAATCCCAGGTAACCCAATAATAAATTTTTTAATAACATTTATATCTATCCATAGAAATATTGTTAAAATTAATAAGAATGATAATCATAATGATAAGCTGGTGAAGGGATTTGAACCCCCAACCTACGGATTACAAATCCGTTGCTCTACCGTTGAGCTACACCAGCAAAAAGAATAAAAGTAACAATTTATTGTAAATTAATACTACTAAATTAATATAAAATAGTCAATAAAATTTTTTAAATTTCTTAATTTATAATGATTCTTAAATCCTATAAATTTAAATTTATAGGATTTATAAGTTTAAACTTCAAATTGATTGCCACGTCGGTATTGTAAAAAAGCTGCAACGAAAAGACCGAATGCAGACACAGTAATCATACCTAAAACTATTCCCGATAATAAGGGTTCTACCATTTCTTATATTTTAATTAAATTTGAATCCTAAAACGTAAAAAACGTTTAATTATAATTATATACTTATTAAGAACAATTATAATTTTTAAATTATCTAAATCCAATAGCTGCTTGCCAAACAAATGCTAATAATAAGAAAAAGACAGGAATCACTGGTAACACATCTACAATTGGACTAAAAGCAACATATGATTCTGGTAAACGAGATAATAATAAACTGTCCATAATTAACATATTTTAAAAATTTTATAAAATTAACAATATTAAATTTAATAATATTAATTTTACTATAAAAGTATAAAAATTTTTGATTTATATGAAAATTAATTATTATTATCAATTTTCATATATAATCTATACTATTAAGTTGTAAATAAATAATTTTATAAAATAAAAATATGACAGCTACTTTTTTACCCGCAATTTTAGTACCATTAGTTGGTTTAATATTCCCAGCTTTAAGTATGGCATTATTCTTTATATACGTTTCTATTGATGATATTTAATTTTAGACAATTATGAATAAAATAGATAGGAATAAATTTTAATTTGTATTATTTCTAAGATTATTGTTATATAATATGTTATAACAGGTGACAAGACTAGAGTAACATTTTTTTCTAAAGTTTACTCTTTACAATAATTAAATTAAAGGATTATTAAAATATGACCATTGCTATTGGACAAAACCAAGAACGTGGCTTATTCGATTTAATTGACGATTGGTTAAAAAAAGACCGTTTTGTATTCGTTGGTTGGTCAGGTTTATTATTATTTCCAACTGCTTATTTAGCAGCAGGTGGTTGGATGACAGGTACAACATTTGTAACATCATGGTATACTCATGGTTTAGCAAGTTCATACCTTGAAGGGTGTAATTTTTTAACAGCAGCCGTTTCAACACCGGCAAACAGCATGGGTCATTCATTGTTACTTTTATGGGGTCCAGAAGCTCAAGGTGACTTTACACGTTGGTGTCAAATTGGTGGCCTTTGGACATTTGTAGCATTACATGGTGCATTTGGTTTAATTGGATTCTGTTTACGTCAATTTGAAATTGCTCGTTTAGTTGGGATCCGTCCTTATAATGCAATTGCATTTTCGGGTCCTATTGCGGTTTTTGTTTCAGTTTTCTTGTTATATCCATTAGGTCAAGCTAGTTGGTTTTTTGCACCTAGTTTTGGTGTAGCAGCAATTTTCCGATTTTTATTATTTTTACAAGGTTTCCATAACTGGACATTAAATCCATTCCATATGATGGGTGTTGCTGGTATTTTAGGTGGAGCTTTACTTTGTGCTATTCATGGTGCAACAGTGGAAAATACATTATTTGAAGATGGTGATGCGGCAAACACATTCCGTGCATTTACTCCTACTCAATCCGAAGAAACTTATTCAATGGTTACTGCGAACCGTTTCTGGTCACAAATTTTTGGCGTAGCTTTTTCAAACAAACGTTGGTTACATTTCTTTATGCTATTTGTACCAGTAACAGGGTTATGGACAAGTGCAGTCGGTATTGTTGGGTTGGCTTTAAACTTACGTGCATATGATTTTGTTTCACAAGAATTACGTGCAGCTGAAGATCCTGAATTTGAGACATTCTACACAAAAAATATTTTATTAAACGAAGGTATTCGTGCTTGGATGGCTGCTCAAGATCAGCCACATGAAAACTTTGTATTCCCTGAGGAGGTATTACCACGTGGAAACGCCCTTTAATAGTAGTATAGCAGGTCGCGATATTGAATCTACTGGGTTTGCTTGGTGGAGTGGGAACGCTCGTTTAATTAATGTTTCAGGTAAATTATTAGGTGCACACGTAGCACATGCTGGTTTAATGGTCTTTTGGGCTGGAGCAATGATTTTATTTGAAGTTTCTCATTTTGTACCAGAAAAACCTTTATATGAACAAGGTTTTATTTGTATGCAACACTTAGCAACATTAGGTTATGGTATTGGTCCAGGTGGTGAAATTGTAACGACAGTACCATATTTTGCTGTAGGGGTACTTCACTTAATCTCTTCAGCAGTCTTAGGTTTTGGAGGTATCTATCACTCATTATTAGGTCCAGATACATTAGAAGAATCATTCCCATTTTTTGGCTACGATTGGCGTGATAAAAATAAAATGACAACAATTTTAGGGATTCATTTATGTCTTTTAGGTTGTGGTGCGTTTTTATTAGTTTTCAAAGCGATGTATTTAGGTGGTGTTTATGATACATGGGCACCTGGTGGTGGAGATGTTCGTTACATTACAACTCCAACTTTAAATCCAATTGTTATTTTTGGTTATGTTTTCCGTTCTCCATTTGGTGGAGATGGTTGGGTAGTTTCAGTAAACAATATGGAAGATGTAATTGGTGGCCATATTTGGGTTGGTGTTTTATGTATTACTGGTGGAATTTGGCATATTTTCACAAAACCATTTGCTTGGGCTCGTCGAGCTTTTGTATGGTCTGGTGAAGCTTACCTTTCTTACAGTTTAGCGGCAATTTCATTAATGGGTTGGACAGCATCATTATATGCTTGGTATAATAATACAGCTTATCCAAGTGAATTATACGGTCCTACAGGGCCTGAGGCTTCACAATCTCAAGCTTTTACGTTCTTAGTACGTGATCAACGTTTAGGTGCAAATGTTTCATCTGCTCAGGGTCCAACGGGTTTAGGTAAATATTTAATGCGTTCTCCAAGTGGAGAAATTATTTTTGGTGGTGAAACAATGCGATTCTGGGATTTACGTGCACCATGGGTTGAACCATTACGTGGTCCAAATGGTTTAGATATTAATAAAATTAAAAATGATATTCAACCATGGCAAGAACGTCGTGCTGCAGAATATATGACACATGCTCCGTTAGGTTCGCTTAACTCTGTTGGCGGGGTAGCAACAGAAATTAATTCAGTGAATTATGTATCTCCACGTTCATGGTTATGTTGTTCACATTTCTTCTTAGCATTCTTCTTCTTAATAGGTCACTGGTGGCATTCGGGTCGTGCTCGTGCTGCTGCTGCTGGTTTTGAAAAAGGTATTAATCGTGCTAATGAACCTGTATTATCAATGCGTCCTATTGATTAATACTAGTAAATAATTTAACTTTAATGGATCAAGATTCAATCGGCAATTTCAAATTAAAAATTAGATAATCATTTTTAAGGTGTACTCGTTTGAATCTTTATTATATTATTTCTCTAAGAATAAGGTAATAATGAATTTATAATACCGTGTTCTTAGAGAAATATTATAGAATGAGAGTTACGTTTAATTTTTATTTATTTTTAGTATAACTGCAGTGCTCCGATAACCGCATTATAGATTTATCATACAAGTCAAGCCCGTTGTAAAACTAATTAATTAGTCTTTTTTTAGTTTTGAGTAAACTATAAAATACTAAAAATTGTGACATTGTTTATTAGAACACCTAGAAGAACACTGGAAATTAGCGACGTTTCAATAAAATTAAGTTTTTTAATATATTTTGCTTAATTAAAATTATTAAGTCACCAGTTGAAGAGCAAAAACGAAATAATACGAAAAACATAACCATAACTAATCCAGGAGAAAGAAATCTAGGACTCGAGTTTTCTGACGATAAGATATTAGCACATACTTTGCTAGCATGTATAGCTTGTAATGAAATAGACTTAGTCAAAGATTCAGAATTAATCAAGGTAGTTTTCGCTTTAGTTACGGCAAAAATAAAAGAGGAATCTTTAGTACTGACGCCAAATATGATTCGTTTTTTAGCTTTAAGATGGTGAGCCAGTGGAAAATCAATTTTAACAATATTTATTAAATTAAAACTTACCAACCATTCATAATATCCCTTTTAAACAAATTATACAAATCAATTTTTAATTAAATAATTAAAAGAAGATAAACTGACTAAACTTTATACCTCTAGTTTTACTAAAAACTATAAAAGCTAATTCTTTATGTACTAAGAAAAAGGTATTAGAAGCTCTTGAGAAAGAAATAGAAGGTCATATAAATGTACAAATACAATTTAATCTAGATGATATGAAAAACTATTGTTCAAAAGAAACTAATTTTATTTCGGAACAATATTCCGGTAAGATTTATAAACATCAATGGAAAATAGATTTTTTAGAGAGAAAACCGCAATTGAAAGAAGTTTTAAATAATCCTTATATATGGCAACAGTTTGTAAGAAAAGAATTATTAGATAAGGTACCTGATGACCGAACAGTTGATTGGATTATTGATCCAGTTGGTAATACTGGAAAATCATCTTTTGCGAGAGCTTATGTATCTGAAGTCCCAACAGATGGTGTCTTAATGAAAATAAATAATTTAGACAGGATGGAATTAACTCTTATAAAGAAAATTGAGAATTATCGAATGAAACATTATAAAGACCCAAAAGTAATATTCTTTGATTTCCCGCGAGCTTCAGATCCGAGTAAAATTATATCAGCAACGGCTTTGATGGAAGATGCAAAATCTGGTCACTTAGAAACAACTTTTGGTGGTAAGCATAAAGAAATAGAGATATCAGACATACATATAATTGTATTATCAAATAACGCGCCAGATTTATCAGTTTTAAGCGTAGATCGATGGAGATTGTGGCGACTAGGTGGTAGACAGTATGAAAATATAATTTGGCCATGTAAAATTAGTCCATATTTGAAGAAGATATCTCGTAGGGCCTGGAATATAAGATGAACAGTATCAATTAGAAATTTAAGTTTAGAAGAACTAAAATCTTTAAAACAATATAAATTAATAACCTTTGATGAATCGTGGTTGATGAAAGAAGGAGATAATTTAGAAAGGTTTGGTGAGACGACTCAATATATAAAAGATTTGGTAACAAATATGACCAATTCTCCTAATTATATTAAGATACAAGCAATGCAGTTTATGGAGAGTATCGATCAAGATTCGATTGTTGACTTTACATTAAAAATTACATAGTAGAATTTATAATGTAACTTTAAAAAGTTTTCTATTATAATAATATATAAGAATAAGAGGCTCTTCAATTAGAGTCCCTTACTCCTAGAGAAAATATTATAATGAAAGTTACACTTTATATTATAACATATTTTCTTGCTAAATTATTTTAAAAAATTTAATATGTCAAAAAAGCGTAAGCGTAAATTCTTACTAACTTGTGTTTTGGCTCTATCAATTAGATCTACTAAGGTGAATGCAGATTTATTTGTAGAAGGGTTCCTCTTACCACCTGTTTTTAGTTCTAGTCCAGCTATATCCAGACGTGTGCCTCGATGTGGAAGATCGTATGGGACTTTTTCAAGACTATTCACATCAGCAAATACTAATTCGCCTAATGATTTTAGTAATCTTGAGTCATATTTTGATTCAGATCTGAATTGTACGTTTACTAAAAAGAAATTGCAGAAAAAATTTAAACATGCGAAAATATTTGGGGTTTTAGGAAATTGTAACTCAACTACACTTAGGTTATTTCGGGAAAAATTAATAAAACATATGAAATGCCATATTGCTTGTTTCGGACATTATAGGAAACAGCCAGTATATCATTATTATAATCCCAATAATAATTTAAATGTAATGGTAGATTTCAACACTAATAAATTTATTAGTGCTTGGCTATTGTCTCCTGACCAAATCAAACATATGGAACTAGATGGTAATATACAATGATGGATAATTTTGAAGAAAGAAGACGTGAATTAGGGTTAGAATGTGCTATATTAATAGCAGATTTTCATTACTTAATAAATTTAAATTCTTATATTAAATTGATTGAAAATTTTCTAGATCATAAAATAGATATTGAAGAATTTGACGAAACCTTTTGCGAGATGCGAAATTTAGATTGTACAAGAGAATGTAAATGGGAAGTTATGCTTTACATTATAGATAACTTAGAATTAAAACAATTTCAAGGTCTTTCATCAATAATATCAAAATTATTTACCGATTTAGATGTTTTTGAAGAGGATCCTTTATTACGAAAAGATTATGAGATTAATGAAGAAGAATTAAGAGATTTTGCAAAAGAAGCATTATCAAAATTGAGAAATTATTGTGATTAAATGTGTGTATTTACTTAAATCTTACATAATTTTTAAACTATGTAAGTTGCATGTAACAGTTTATGTAACAAAAATTACTCGTTATATAAGGCTAAAATGCCTGTTTTACATAAATACCTAGCTGCGCATATATATATATATATATTAGGGAAAAACTTTTAAGTTTTTCTGCACTATCGTGTCTTGTTCTATGTACTTCGTACATGGTTAAACGATAGTGCAAGGTGTGGCGAAATAAAACGTAAGTGGAATGGAGGGTAGGTCCGTTCTCTTAATCCAATTAGAGAAAATAAAATAATTGAAAATATAAATTATAAAATGAAAGTTACAAAAGAGAAGAAGAAGAATGTAAGTAGATCAAAATTATTTGGTATAGTAGTCAATCCAAAAGTTGATAAGATGGTAGATTGAAAATCTATGTCAAGTTTAGAAATGGAGAATAAATTGAAAGAATTAAGATTTCCAGATCGATTTGTTATGACGGATATCTTAAATCAAATTCGGTTACAGAATGTGAACAAAAATTATACTGATATTGAAGATTTTATGGGCCAGTTGGAGACTGGAACAGAAACCTCAATACCGCATTATCAATTGGCTATAAAAGTCAATTCATTATGTACTAAGAAAAAAGTGTTAGAAGCTCTTGAAGAAAAGATAGAGGGTCATATAAATGTACAAATACAATTTAATTTAGATGATATGAAAAATTACTGTTCAAAAGAAACTAATTTTATTTCGGAACAATATTCAGGTAAAATATATAAACATCAGTGGCAAATGGATTTTCTAGAGAGAAAACCACAATTGAAAGAAGTTTTAAATAATCCTTATATATGGTAAAACTTTGTAAGAAATAAATTATTAAATAAAGTACCTGATGATAGAACAGTGGACTGGATCATTGATCCAGTTGGTAATACTGGTAAATCGTCTTTTGCGCGAGCTTATGTATCTGAAGTTCCAACAAACGATATTTTAATGAAAATAGATAATTTAGATAGGATGGAATTAACTCTTATAAAGAAAATTGAGAATTATCGAATGAAATATTATAAAGATCCAAAGGCAATATTTTTTGATTTCCCACGAGCTTCAGATCCAAGTAAAATTATATCAGCAACAGCTTTGATGGAAGATGCAAAATCAGGTCATCTAGAAACAACTTTTGGGGGTAAGCATAACGAAATAGAAATATCAGATGTCCATATAGTTGTATTATCAAATAATGCTCCTGATTTATCAGTTTTAAGTGTCGATAGATGGAGGCTTTGGCGATTAGGTGGTAAACAATATGATAATATAATTTGGCCATGCAAAATTAGTCCCTACTTGAAAAAGGTATCTCGGAGAGCTTGGAATATAAGATGGACAATATCTATTAGAAATTTAACTTTAGAAGAATTAAAGTCTCTAAAACAATATGAATTAATAAATTTTGATGAATTATGGTTAATGAAAGAAAATGTTAACTTAGAAAAGTTTGGTGAGACGACTCAATACGTAAAAAATTTAGTTACAAATATGAATAACTCTCCTAATTATATAAAAATACAAGCAATGCAATTTATGGAAAATATAGATAGTGATTCAATAATTGATTTCTCAAAAAGTAATACATGTTAAATTAATGTTTGTATAAATAATATTACAGTATAATATTAAACAAGAATGAGGTATTAATACATTTATTAATACCTCACTCCTAGAGAAATAGATTAGAGATGACACTCAATATTATAATCTATTTTCTCGTTAAATTACTATTTTAAAATCTTATCTTTAACTTTCGAAGCAATTGCTGTCGTACAAGTCCAAAAAGTACCATCATTTTTACAAATGTAACGAACTGTTCTACAAACACCAGTTATAGACCCTGTAACTACTGTGTATTTTTTAGTTGGAGGTAGATTACCTAATATTATGCCCAAGGCACTAGAAACACTTCCAATTATGTCTAAAGTAGCGCATATTGGATCATTGCAAGCAATGTCTTCTACGGCGTTTGATACTCCGATTATAACGTCTGTACCTGATATTGTAGTTTTGAAAATCGTGCTGGCCTTCTTTCCATTTTCAACGCCGCCCCAAACGGTCGCGTTTAATCCACGTAATATATCGTTTGTTAATTTAATAGTCTGTCTAACCATTTGAATAAATTATTAAGAAAATAAATGTTCAAATAATATTATAACGGTTTAAGAAAATAATAAAGATTTCATACATAATCAATGAAGTATGTATAGGTTATGTATACAATTATGTACTGGTATTAGACCTAAAAATAAGCCTATAAGACCTATTATACATAAATACAGACGAGCTCTAATATATTATATAAAGAAAAACTTAAAGTTTTTCTTGCACTATCGTTTGTCTTGTTCTATGTACAAAGTACATGGCTAAACGATAGTGCTAGGTGTGGCGTAGTGAAGTATAAGCGGAACGGAGGATAGGTCCGTTTTTCTATAATAATTTATAAATGATAATCTAATAAGTTTATGAAAAACAAAAAAGAAAAAAAGAAAAATATGAACAGGTCAAAATTATTTGGCGTAGTTCTAAATCCAAAAAATGATCAAGTTGTTGACTGGAAATCTATGTCGATTTTAGAAATGGATAATAAATTAAGAGAATTAAAGTTTCCTGATCGATTTGTCATAACTGATATCTTAAATAAAATTCGTTTACAAAATGTAAATAAGAATTATACTGGTATTGTGGATTTCTTAGGTCAGTTAGAAACTGGAACAGAAACTTCAATACCACATTATCAATTGGCTATAAAAACTGATTCCTTGTGTACTAAAAAGAAGGTTTTAGAAGCTCTTGAAGAAAATATAGAATGTCAGATAAACGTACAAATCCAATTTAATTTAGATGATATGAAAAATTACTGTTCGAAAGAAACTAAGTTTATCTCTGATAAATATTCAGGTAAAATTTATAAGCACCAATGGCAAATGGATTTCTTAGATAGAAAACCGCAATTAAGAGAAGTTCTAAATAATCCCTACAGATGACAAGAATTTGTAAAAAAAGAATTATTAGATAAAAGACCTGACGATAGGACAGTGGATTGGATTATTGATCCAGTTGGTAATACTGGTAAATCAACATTTGCCCGGGCTTATGTATCCGAAGTTCCAACAGATGGTATATTAAAGATTTAGTAACGAATATGCACAATTCTCCAAATTATATTAAAATTCAAGCAATGCAATTTATGGAAAGCATTGATCAAGATTCTATAGTGGACTTCACATTAAAAATAGCATAGTAAAAATTCATAATGTAAGCTTTTTAATTTTTTCTATTATAATAATATCTAAGAGTAACGGAAACAGTCCTTTACTCCCAGAGAAAATATAGAAATGAAAGTTACATTTTATATTATATAATATTTTCTCGATAAATTATTTAAAAAATTAATATGCCTAAAAAACGAAAGCGTAAATTTATACTAGCTTGTGTTTTGGCTTTATCAATTAAGTCTACTAAAGTGAATGCTGATTGGTTTGTGGATGGATTTCTGTTTAATCAGAATCCTACTCGACTATTACCTAGATGTGGAAGATCACATGGTATTCTATCAAGACTTGCAGCATCAACAGGTAGTGATATTCAGAACAATGGAAATAATGGTTTCTATTTTGATCAATCTCTAAATTGTGAATTTACTAACAAGCAACTTCAGAGTAAATTTGACGCTCATGCATCACAGTTTGGATCAAAATGTAACCTATTTTTTATTTAAAATGGATCAAAATGTAACCTGTTTTTAATATAATAAAATATAAATATATGGAGAAATGTACATAAACTATATTAATGACAGACAAGAATTAGGATTTAGCTGCATCAAAGATATTAATGCTATTAAACGATTCAAAAGCACTTTTAAAAACCCAGTAACTTGGATCATAAGAAAAGGCAAACAGACTGTTATCTTTGTATTTTCAAAAGAAGTTCTAGTTGCTGTTTTTATTTTTTTAAAATCTAGCTACATAGAACCAAATGTTGACCCTACGTCATTTATATCACCTGAAGTCTATCAATCTTGTGTCATTAAATCGGACAACTTGAGATTTTTAAATTCTCCGCCGCGGATATTAAATTTCATCTTAAAATTAAAAGGAGGTTCTGATGAGTTGACTAATAATGAACAGGAAAAATTAGTAAAAAGTATTTTAGCTAGAACACCGGAATCTGATCTAGATGAGATTAGTATTAATAAACTTGCGCGAAGATTATTAGAAATTGTTGATCCAGTAATTTCAGATCAACCATTTTGGAGAATTTTAGCTGAATTACAAAAACCCCATAACTTTAATAAGATTCAAACAACAAATCAATTAACAAGTTCAAGCCGTCCGAAGGGTTTCGAAAAAGTAATGGATGATTTCGAGAGTCGATTAACAAAGCAAAAAGTATTAAATCAACATGAGTCGAAACTTTCGCGATTGAAGGCCGAACATAGAAGAAGAGTAAACAGATTCAATAAAATGTTACAGTTTTTGAATCCTCATCGTCGTCCAAGTCGTGATGTAAATTTATCTAAATCAGGTTTACCTCATAAAAAAACGGCCTCTGTAATAAAGCAAGAAAAAATTGGTTCGAATGTTAATTCTTTAGGTCGATCAGAATGGCGCTCTCCTCTATTTGGTATGAGAGAAAAAACTATTGTTTCTGCTGCACCAAGTTCTCAAGAATCAAATATTACACCAACGCCAAATCTATTTGCGGCAGATTCTGTAACAGGGGAGATTCAGAACATTAATATTGCTTTTAACCAATTTAAAGAACGAATGACTCAAATCGGAAGCAACTACACTGGTAAAAAACAGGAGTATTATTTTGAACAGCTTAATCAGTGTGACATTGAGCGATTTAAAGCTTTGTCAACTGAAAAAGGTAGAATAACAATTTATAACCTTCGTGAAGCTGAAACGATGTTACAATCTGAATTTGAAGGTTTTCATGAACCAAATTCAATAAATAGACCAACGAAAACGGAAGTTCAAGAAGGTAATGTACTTGATGGTAGATTCCGAAAAGGGTTGTTGAGTGGTGAATCTAATACATTAAACGAACAGTACACAGATGTTGATGCAAAACTCTTAATGAGTGACAAAACTTTGCAACATCAAGCTGATCAAAGAAGAATTTTAGGGCATAAAAATCCAAATAAAATATCGATGTACGAACAGGGTAAAGATATGGGTTCTTCAATAGTTGGTCAAAAACATAAACATTGCAATCCAAATAAGCCTGAGTTACCATCATCATTTGATAACGTGAAACACATTATTAATGCACTTGAATTACTACCAAGTGAGACAGAAATTGCGAAAGCAGGTGTTTTAGATGGTGCTAGAATTGCCTGGGTAGATAAGAAAAATGTTCCTGAAAGCTCGATATCAGATCAAACTGCTTTACAAGGAATCATTTTTCTGAATGAAGACTGCACAATTGAACGTGTAAATTAGTAAGTATTTTATAAAAAATAGAAAAATTTATGATAGAAAAATTTAATAAGATTATTAATAATAAATCATTTGAAAAAATAGGTTCATGGACAGTAATTCAGCGTAAAAATTTTTTAAACGAAGTGATTCGTTCTCACGATCTTATGGGACTAACGTTTGCTCATCTAACTTTCTTAGATTGTAACTTTATCGATATAGATTTTAGGCATACGAATTTTATTTCTTGCGACTTCACAAACTGTAATTTTACTGAGGCAATATTTCTCAAATCTGAGCTGGATAACTGCAATTTTAAGAACTGTAAAATATTTCAATCAGATTTGACAAGGGCAAATCTTATGGAAAGTAATTTTACAGATTGTCAATTCGATATTGTAGATATGGCAGGAGCAGTTTTTACCCAGTGTGAATTGATTCAACCAAAGTTTCATAAAGTACGTTTTCTAGAGTCGGTAACACTATCTAAGTCAAAAATTTGGAATTCAAAAAAATGTATCGAAGTCAATAATTTTGATAATGTTTCTAAGATTGTCGATGAGTTGAAAGATTAAAAAGTTTTAACAAATTCAAAATTACAATTAGGATTCTGAAACTAATTGTAATTTTATTTCTAACTAGAACAATTGTATTACGAGAAATATTTTTCTTTCAGCTTCAGCACCAAAACTCGCTTATTTTCCACTTCATTGGTATGCCCTACTCAACCATGAACTGGCCTTAAATAGATGAATAAGGCCTTCTCAGAGGACATCTGATTTCTGATCCCCTCAATGAAATATTTCATTAATACCTACCCTCATAAGTGTCGTTTTAGGGTAAACCTTATTCAGACCCCAAATTTCTGTCGATAAATATTAAAAAATAAACCCTTGACAGCCAATTCGATTTAGGGTATCGTTTTTATACGAATCAGCTATTACATAAAAATTTATATTTATGACACTTGATTTTAACAAAATTTCTCAGGATAAACGGTATGGATATGCCAGGGTTAGCTCTAGGGAGCAAGCCGAAAATTCATCTCTGGAGTCACAAAAAGCTGAATTAATGAAACTTGGTGTTCTTGAACAAAATATTTATCTCGAAATTGGATCGGCTACTGATGCAATCGAAAATAGGCCCATATTTTTTAAACTTATTAATAAAATTTTAAAGGAAGGCGATCTACTAATAGTCACTAAACTTGATCGATGTTCCCGCAATACTTTAAGTTTTTTACAACTTAAAAATCAACTTACTGAAAAAGGTGTTGCTTTTTGGATTTTGGATTTACCCAGAGATTATTTAGAGAATTCTCCTTCTAGTCAACTTATTTCCACTGCTTTAGCTGCTATTGCTGAATTCGAGACTGCTCGACGGAAAGAGCGGCAACGGCAAGGGATTCAGGCTGCCAAGGAAAAGAAGAAATATACAGGACGAAAAAGTGTCATCACCAAAGATCTAATTAAAACTGTTGAGAAGTACAAAGATTTAGGAGTTTCTGTTACTGAAATTGCCAGAATAACCGCAAGAAGTCGAAGTACTATTTATAAAGTTTTAAAAGAAGAATTGGGCTATATTTCAAACCGATTAGTTAAGAATGATAAATAGTAACAGAAAGGCAATTAGATGGCCTTATCGGCGTTTATTTTGCCGCTATGAACTATATTTTCATCACCTCTAGGAGGGAAACAAATGAATCAAAATGAATTAAATTTTGAAACCGAAAAATTAGTCGTCGATTACATTTCTTTCAACATTCAAGGACTTATTGACCGAAAGCAGGTAGAAAAAATTGCAAAATATTTCTTTCAAATTTTGGCATTTAACTCTACCTTTGCCAAAGGTCCTAACGGAAACGAAGAAGATTTGTTTTTTGATTCTCAGAACCAACATCAAGTTTCTTTTAGATATTACCTTTATGCTTCAGAATACACTACTTACTGGAGTGGTACTAAAGCTGATTTCTCCGGCAAAAATGCAACTCAACTCTATAGCATAATTAAACAACAAAAGTTTGATTGGAATATTTTTAATTTAAGTTCAACAAATATTGGCAGATTTGATTATTACTATTTTAGACCGATTATAGCAGCACATACCGATGATAAACTAAAATGCTTTATGCAATCTTCTTGTGATAAAATCCTTAGCAACTATAAACGAAGAAAGGCCACTTTCGGTCGTGAAGAAATAGGCTATGTCACAAGAATAGGTTCTCGGACAAGTTCTAATTATTACCGTATTTATCAAACAGAACAAGGAGTGAAATTTGAATTGGAATTAAAAAACCCATTAGTTAAATCATTTCAAAGTTTTTTATTTAATAATCAAATAGAAATCTTTGAA
>Ga0209955_1000128_pt1 | contig 30569 bp, 43 predicted proteins | sample SalPonA_A_H2O_MG_FD_185716 | JGI IMG/M metagenome (GOLD analysis project Ga0209955, IMG submission 185716) | Water microbial communities from South San Francisco under conditions of wetland restoration - Salt Pond MetaG R2A_A_H2O_MG (SPAdes)... | ecosystem: Environmental > Aquatic > Non-marine... | reverse complement strand
TTCAGCAATTGTTTGGACTGTTCTATTGAAAGAACTATATCTTGTTATAGCCATACTATAACCTCCAAAAAAATTATTTAGTATTAATCTTTATTAATAATACCATTAATCTATTTATATTTTTTTAGAGAATCTATGTATTATGCCAACAATTTCCTTCATATCATAAAATGGTTTTCTAAGTATTGCGTCAACATCATAGTGTTTGGCGTCTATGAATCTATCAGTTGTTATAAAGCTTGACATTAAGATTACCTTTATGTTTTTATTAATTTTTTTAACTTCTTTGAGTAATTCTACGCCATTAATTACTGGCATCATATTATCTGTTACAACAAGATCTACGTCGTGTGTTTTTACGAATGTTAGCGCTTCCGATGGGTCTGTAAATCCGCTTATTCTCATCGTCGGTGAGATTTTAGTCAACGCGTCCATCAGTATTTTTAATGATATATCATCATCATCTACAATTACAACTAAACCCATATTAATTCCTTTATTTGATTAATGTTTTTTTGTAATCAATGTTTATATTTGTTTTTTCCAAATCATTTATTAATTCTTTCGGAATATTCTCATCAGTATAATTTTTTATAAAAATACTATCAATATCAAAATATTTTTTATAAACATTTAATCTATTAGCTGCAAGTGATTCTCCGAACATATGGAAATAGCTTTCAGATAACTCGCAAATGATAACAAAGTCAGATGTTTCGCAGTCATCTGATTCTTCACATGTTTTACAATCTTTATTTCTTTTACAAATTATAGAATCCAGTTCATATATTTCTATAAGAGTATATTGCATACACTTTATTAATAAATCAACGATTAGTGTGAAGGCCATTTCATAAGAATATCCCTCTATTCCTTTTAACATTTCTAGCATGTACAAATACACTGACTCGTGAATTTCCAACCATATTTTAGTAAATTCAATATCAAAATAATCTATATTTTTATTAAGCATTATTTCTTTGTAAACATCTGTAGTTTTATTTGCCAATGACAATATAAAATTTAAATCTTCAGATCCAACAATGTTATTTACTTCATTACCTGACATTTCAATAAAGTAATTTTCTATTTCTGCCAGACATCTTGACCACATATCATATTTTAGTAATAAAATTTCTCTTCTTGTTGAGGAAAAATAAAATCTCCCGTTTGCTAATTGATTTAATTGAAAATTTTGAACATTTTTAAATTTTTCAAATGCTTTTGAACTAATTATTCTAAAGCTAATACTGTTTGAATAAAATTGGTATGTACTTAGATATTTTTCAAATCTAATTGAATTTTTTGGTGTCATTTTATCTCCCTATTACCAAAATCGCTTTGTCTTCCGCCATACATCATATGTCCTTGGAATTGATTTAAAATCTGTTTTATTGTTTCTACGTCTCGTTTAAGTTCTTTAATTTCTCTAAAAGAAGATTTGTCAATATCGTCTAAATCTTCTAATACTTCAATTATTTTATCTAATTTTTTAGAAAGTTCATCAATATCTGATTGGTCATGTTCTGATGAATCTTTCAATAGTTTTTTTAATTCACTTATATTAGGTATTTGTTCAACCTTTTTGAACATAGGTCTAATAAAATAATAAGATAAAGCGCTTACCATAAATATTAAAATTAGTATTAGAGCACCTTCAGAAAGAACTCCTCCACTTAGTAATGTAGCCAAAAAGGCGAAAAATTGTGATTCCATAAACTATAAACCTCTAAGTTTTTTTAATATTTATATATTTTAAAATACTTTTATCCTCTATTATAATTATTTATACACATTTATTATTATATATTATCTAATGTTTAAGATTTCTTTTATATTTTTTTCAATTGATTTTTTTGCTATTTCAATTATTCCGGCTAATCTTAATTGATTATTCAATTCTTCATTAACAACTTTTAAATCTGCTATTTGTTTTTTTACTTCTTGACTTAATTCATCTTCATAATATTCATTACCGAATATCATCATTTTTGGCCGTTGATTATTAATGTTATTGGTGTAATCATTAACTTGTTCTGGTGTCATTTGTTTTTTTTGGATAGGCATCAATTCTCCTTTTAGTTTGTTAATACAACTTCATAATTTATTTCATCTTCATTATAAGATTCAAATTCATCTAAACAATCATAGTAATCTTCATTTGTAACTTCTATATGTTCAATATACCCAGAATTATCAATAAAGAATGCAACCGCTTTTAAATTTCTTGGAAACTTATGTTTCTTTTTTGATTTATCTAGTGCCAATTCGTATCCTAAATTTGGTTGTTTTAGCAAAGCGTTCTGAACCGCCATTGCATCTTTTCTCGGCACCCACATTTTAGTATTATATATTGCTTTTTCTGTAATTTGCATTTTTAGTATCCTTTAATTTATTTATCTATAAATATTATATCAAACAAAAGTTAAAACTAAGTTTAAAAGGATAAACATGTTTAAGAAAAATACTAAAAGTAAAAAATTCAATTTAAAACATTTAAACGATGTTTTCTATGTGTTTAAAAAGATAGCGAATAAAGAAAAAATATCAGAAGAGAACGAAAAACAATATATAGAATTATTATTAAAACAGTATTTAGATGATAAAGATAGATTAATAGAAGCAGAAATGATTGAGAGTTGTAAAAAGGAATATAGTGAAATTCATTGAAATGAAACAAAAAGACATTAGAATTTTAAAAGAAAAACTGTGGTTGATGAATGATAAAAAATGTCCAGTGCTAGATAAAGAAATTCCTTTAGAAAAAATGGCTTTGGATCATGCGCACAAAAGAAATGACGAAGAATATTCTGAATTTAAAGGTACTATTAGAGAAGCATTGGACTTTAGAACAAACGCGGTTCTAGGTAAATTAGAAAATGCTATTAAAAGAACTGGTTTATCAAATGAACAAGATTTTGACATTGGTACTTTTTTAAGAAATGCGGCCGATTATTTTGATAAAGGGGCGTATGTAGATGAAGATGGTAATATGTATATCCACCCGAAAGAAGTTCATAAAGAACCTAAAGTTTCAAAAAGAAACTATAATAAATTAAAAAAAGAATATTCAGGAAAAAGAAAATTTCCAGAATATCCTAAAAGTGGTAAACTAACTAAAGATTTAGAAAAGTTGTTTAAAGATTATGACATAAATCCATATAATTAATCTTCGTTTTCTTCAGTTTGACTGTTTTCTTCAGTTTGAGTGTTTTCTTCAGTTTGACTGTTTTCTTCAGTTTGACTGTTTTCTTCAGTTTGACTGTTTTCTTCTTGTTTTAAAAATTCTCTAAAATTCATGTTTCCTCCTTTATAAACTTTATCACCATTCATCATTATTAATATTTGATCTGAATATTCTAAATACTTCACAATCTTTTTCAATATAAGATTTCAAATATGCATCCGTGCTAATTGCATCACCCAATAAATCAATATCTATATTTTTTTTGATACTAAAATCAATAATTATATCAGACATTGAAATATTTTTTTCTTTTCTTTTGACCTTTTCAATATATTTAATGACTTTATTAATTAAAAGTGGGTAATCGTCAATATTATAATCCATTATCTTTCCCTTATTATATTTATTTTTAATTTCAATATATTTTTTAGTTTATTATATTCTTCAAAAGAAATCACATAATCTTTAGGATATATCACATTAATTTGATATAATTTTTCTAAATCTATGTTATCAGTAATTTTTTTAATTTCATCATATAAAGATGTATTTATTGTTTTTAATTCTATTATTTCTTTAATAATGTACTTTTCATATTCGTATGTACTTGCATTACAATTAGTATCAGATAATTTTAAATTATGATTTAACGATTCAAACCCGATTTGTTTTTTGAGATGTTCGTTTTCTTTCTTTTTAGTATTAATAATAAATAGGATACTATTATGAATAATTTGTGATATATATGCAAATGAATTTACTAATGTTTCAGTTCTTTCACTTATCATTGTATGATCAAAATTATGTAGATATTTTAATATTTTATGTACTGCGTCTGAATAAAAATCATCCCTATATGTGTACCCGCTGAATTGTGGTTTTTTTAGAATATTTTTAATCATTAATAAAATAACCGTTCCAAATCTTTCATATGTAACTTTATCTGTCTTTGTAATTTCGGACAATTCAATAATTCTCTTTTTTAATTTAGCTTTTGTTATATTTCTTTTTTGTGGATTTGTGTATTTTTTATTATTTATTTTTGTATGGGTTTTAATATATCTATTTATTGTAGAATTATATTTTTCTGTACCTACGTTATTTTTATTATTTTTTACTCTTATGAGTAAAGATTTTAATTCTAACTCGCTGGTATAATTGTGTTTTTGACGTTTTTTTAATTTTTCCATTTGATTTGCCTTTATCTTTATATAAATATTATATAAAAAAGTTATTTAAAAAAAGGAGATTTTTAGTGAATTATAATAATTTTGCTCAAAAAACTAACTGGGTTGCAGGATCAAATAAATTTGAAAACATACAATTTTATTTGACAACATTAAATATACCTGGTATAAATTTCAATCACCCAGATGTTGGAAGTAGAGGATCTGCTAAATTAAATTTAACTGGAGATACTCTTACATACAATAACTTATCATTTGAATTTTTAATAGATGAAGACTTTAATGTATACAAAGAATTCATGAAAAAAATTAAAGAAAATATATCAATAGAAAATGCTTCTTTCGCAAATATTGATTTTGATTTTTGGGTGCAATTAAACAATAATAAAGGAAACAAAATTTTAAAATTTAACTTTACTAATTGTAGAATTGAGAGCATCGGTGATATAAATCTTGATACCACTGATGATGCTACAGAACAAACACTATCAGTTGAAGTTAAGTTTGATTATTACGAAATTGAAGATATAAATTTACCAACAATTAGGGTTTAATAATTTTATTAACCAATTCAGATATATCGCTTGAGATATCTCTATATCCAGTATTATCGATTGTATGATCAAATACAAAATCATTCAAAGATGTTTCAGATAAATGAGGATCTTTACTATAATCTACATCAGAATTTTTAATTCTGATTGTAATAGCTTCATTAATGTATTCTTCAGGGAATCTAAAATCAGTAACAATGACATAATCAACAAATGATTTATTTGCTTTTTCTAATAACAATTTAACCCATACATCATCACCAAAATACTTTTTCATTGCTTCGGTACCAAAATTTTGTAATATCTTTCTGAAGTCCGTTAATACTGTTTGCATACCATCTTTTCTAACAATGATAGATTCTTCATCATTCTTAAAATTGTCTAAATCTTCATGACTTATTCTAAACGACTCAGCAATAATATCTTTAATAGGGCCTGCAAATGATAATGTTTCCGATGTTTTCTTATTTTTATATAATTCTTCTTGTAAAACCGATGCCGTATAATCTTTACCTGATCTTTTTTTACCATTAATTAATATTATTTGTGTCAAATTTATCCTTTATACCCATCACCAAAAGTCTGATGTCCAAATACTGTATAATTTCTAACAGTTGGTTTACCACATGTTTTGCATCTTGGTAATTTATTTTCATTATATTCATTTATAGGAATATTAATTGTTTTAATATTATTAAACTCTTTACATTCCGCCTTAATACATTTGTATTCGTAAGTTGCCATGTTTTTTTCCTTTTAATACCAAGTTAAGAATTTGTTTTTAGACAATTCAACATAACCAAGAATATCACCATTATCAAAACAATCTAATGCATCTTCTCTATCTAAAATATTTAGTACTTTCTCGTGAATGTCTTCAATAAATTTATCTTCAAATTCATAGAATTTTTTACCAGATACTTCAACAATACCCTTTATAAAGTTTGAATTTAGTAATTTTGATTGCGATGTTTGGAACTCTTGATGTACATAAGTACACGGTAATTTATTATACATTGGTGTGAAATCGTTTGTAATAATACCTCTTACAATATTTTTTGGTAAAAATAATGATTTTTTATTAATAAAAGTACAATTTCCTAATTTAACAATATCCTCATAGTTACCAACTTTTTCCAAATTTCTTGCAACCATTGATACATTTGCTATATGGATATCCATCTTTTGAACTAATTCATTTCCTAATACGTAATTACTGTCTAAAAACATTTTCTTTCCTTCTTTTGTTTATATATTATATTATATCATTTTTTATATTAAAACAAGTTTAACTTTCTTTTGCTTTAATAAAACTATCAATTGCATTTTTTAAAAATTCTTCTGCTAATTCAACTGCTTCAGATTCAGTCAAATCAGATTCTTTATAACCAATATCGTAAACAACATTACCATCTTCATTAATAGACAAATCATTAATTAGAACAGAATCATTAATTAAAAATTTATTTTCACCTGTTTTTTGTACATTATGAATCATTTATATCTCCTTTTTATTTTATATATTATATTATATCAAAATATTATTAAACTAATATTAAATCATGCACAATTAAGTACATGATTCACAAGTATAATCATCTGATTGTTTTTGTTGTTTTAAATAATAAAACGTTTTTTGTCCATAATGGAATCCATACATATGTAATTTAGCCATCTCCATCAATGAATCTGGTTTAGAAATATAAACATTAACAGATTGTGCTTGGTCAATCCATTTTTGTCTAACACATGCATTTTTAATTAAAGCATATTGATCACATTCAAAAGATCTTTTATAATACTGATTATTTTTTCTAAAGTTTGGTACAACGGTTGGAATAGTTAATGTACCTTCTTCTTTATAGAAAAAGTCATGTATTGGTTCAGTACTTTCAATAGCATTAACTGCTTTACCTGAGGTATTGTGACTAACACAACCATTACCTAAAATATATTCGTGTACTTCTGGTACTTCTATATCCCATGTATGTGAATAACTTTCTTCAATTTTTGTAATTTTCATCATATCTCCTTTGATATCTATCCATTAATTTAACATCTCCATTTTCTATGAATTTTGTTATGTCTCTTAGTTGAGGAAAATCTTTTTCTGTAAGTACTTTAAAGTTTTTCCCAAAAATATTTTTTGCTTCAATAAATTTTATCTTATTAATTTCAGTATTGACTAAATTTGACGGTTTAATTTCTATAATTTTTTCATCTACTATAAAATCAGGCCTATATGTTATTTTACCATTATTATACTCATATATTACTTCATATTCTTTAGTTTCGGCTGTTTTATAATCAATATTGTTCTCACTCAAATAAATCATATAAGATAATTCTAATAAACTTCTAAAATGTTTACCTTTATACCACCCAGACCACCCATTACCTGACCCTTCCGGCGATGGTCTACCAAACATACCGTTATCTTCACCTCTGTTTATTCTGCTTTTACATATTTCTAATGCTTTATCTTCACCGAACTTTTCTATAAGACCTTCTTTAGTACAAGAATAACTTCTTTTCTCTATCATTTCGCTATACTTCTGTGTCCCAATATCTTTACCATATCTTTTTATCATATTATCAAGTGTTTGAATAACAGATTGTTTTCTTTCATTATACTTTTGTTTTCCAATATCTTTACCATATTTTTTTATATGAAATTCTAGTGACATACTATCTTTTGTTTGTAGATACTCGTTCCATTTTTGTTCCCATTTATCACCATATTTAGATTGGAATTTTTCTTTTGTAATAGCAGACTTTTCACAAAATTCTTTATACTGTTGTTCGCCTAATTCTTTACCATATCTCTTAATAAACGAACCTTTAGATCCAGATGTTCTCGATTTTAATTCATTTATTGTTTCAATAGCAACTTCTCTTGTACAATTGTCTCGTTCCATTACATTTTCAATATTATATGGGCTTCTTCTCTTTTTCTTCATATACGGTCCTTTATACATATATTTATTATATGTATAAATTACCACCTACTACGTCAGATATTAACAATTTCCATATTTTCTTTCAAATCATTCACATATACCCAATCTTCAGAACCATCTTCAAATCTAACTAATAGTCTATGATTTAACGAAAACTCATATGTGTTACCATCTTCAAGTGTAATTTTCTTTGTTGGTACTCTACCATTATACCATATTCTTGAAACTTCTTTATTACCAAATCTTGTCGGGATTACTTGTTTTGTGTTAAATTCATACCAACCTTGTATACCATTTTCTTCTATTTCATTATGATTAATATTTTGTTCATTCATAATTTGTTCAAGTGTTTTAACACCTTCTTCTGTTTGAATGTCGCCATCTTTAGTTTGACAAGCTGTAGGAGCGATTGCCATTAACTGTGCATTCCTAATACCATATCTTTTTACTTTATCAGCTAATTCATTCCATCTTTCCCAGTCTGGTTCATATTCAGTTAATTCAAACGCATTTTTATTTGCTTTATGAATTGGTAAAATTCCTTTAGACCATTCTGTTTCATGGAACTTTTCGAATTTACCTTTTTCAATTGCTAATTCAACAGATGCCGTAATTAACATATAACTAATTTCATCCCATAACCTATCTTGTTCTTCAGCAGATTCCTGTGAATCAATTACAATACCTTTTAGCGCAAGATAATTTGTTTGATTTAAAATACCAATACCTAAATATCTATACATTAAGTTAGAATTTTTACCTTCTTTAACAGGATAATTTGCTAAATCAACAGTATTATCTAAAGCTCTTACCATTGTTCTAATAAGTTTCCATTTTTCTTCTTCATTTTTATAGAACCACTTTTCAGCATTGATTGAACTTAAATTACATAACGCAATTTCTCCAGCTTCATATCTTTTAACAATTCTTTTCTCACCAGCCTCCATTGTTACCAATTCTTCGCTGATGGTTTTACTTGCTCTACTTGGGAGTACTATTTCCGTACACAAGTTTGAACTACCAATATATCTATTAAGCATTGTTGTTTCATTTACGTTTTCTTCATGAAATAAGTAAATATTACCAGTTTCAGATCTTTCTTTAAAAATCTTTTTCCAAAGTTCTCTAGCCTTAATAACTTTTCTTCTAACAGTTGTTTTATTTAAATATCTGTTGTAAATTGTTTCAAATTCTTCACCAACTTTACCGAGTAAATCCGGTACATCTTTTGGGTCAAATAATGTAACATCATCATCATTGATAAAAGCTTGTTCAAAAAATCTATTTAATTTGATAGCATATTGTAAACCTCTTGCTCTATTTTCATCTGTACCACCGTTTGATTTTAATGAAAGAATATCTTGTACATCTAAGTGCCACCAATTGAAATATATTGCTAATGCACCAGGTCTTTTACCACCTTGATTCCAAGCTTTCATGATACTCTCAAAATATTTCATAAATGGTACTGGTCCACTTGAATAACCTTGAGTGCCTTCAATATAACCGCCTTTAGCTCTCATTGCTGAAATATCTAAAGCAGTACCACCTTTAAATTTAGAATAAATTCCTAAGTTTTTACCTGTATCTAAAATAGAATGTGAATCATCATCAACAGTATTTAATACACAAGAACTTAATTGTTGTCCTGGTGTTAAAGAATTTAACATAATAGGAGTCGCTACTGTATAATCATGTGTAGAAATCGCGTCATATTCCTCAATAACTCTTTTAACTCTATCTTCTTCATTAACCATTAATGCTAAGGCGACTCTCATATACGCATGTTGAGGTAGTTCTAATTTTTTAGTTTTAGAATAATTTAAACAGTACTTATCAAACATTGTAACTAAACCTTTATAGTTAAAGATTAAATCTCTTTCAGGTTTTATTGCATTGTTTATTTCTTCAAGTTCTTCATCTGTATATGAATTAAACGTTTGTTTATTATAAATTTTATGTTCAATACCTTTATGTAAGATATCTTTAATATGTGGGTATTCTGATGTTGTACTAATATTATATGTTTCTTTGTAAATAGACATTAATTGTAATTTAGCTGATACATCTTCCCACATTGGTTGTAACATGCTTATTTTATTAACTGCTGTAACAATCAATTGTTGAAACATATCTTTGATATGAATTTCTTTATGTAGTTTTATTTCTGTATCTCTAATTAATTCATCAGCCATAAAATCTTTGTTTTCACACGCCCACATACATGCGTTTCTCATTTTTTCAGGTTTAAATAACTCTTTTCTACCATCTCTTTTAATAACCGTAATTCTTTTAACCGAATCTTGGTTGGAAACATTTACCTTTTCACCAGCAGTGATTGCTGCTGATAAATTTTGTATTGATGATTTATTGTATCTTTTTGCTTTATTCTTTTTAGCCATTCATTAAACCTTTGCTTTAAAATCAAATTCAATAATCCCATCAGGGACATCATTTTTCATAATACCAATACTATATACTGCTAAATCAGATTCTTGTAGTGCAGCATTGTCCTTATTTAAATCTTTGTAATTCTCAAACCATTGAACAACATCTGTTTTTTCTTGATTAAAAATCTTTTCTTCACCAATTTGAACAGATCTCATATCTACATAGTACATTAAGAATTGGTCAACTACTTTTTCAGTTAACCCTGGAATGTTACCAATACTTCTTAAGTATGTAGCCCATGATTTTTCATCTTCATATACTTTCATAAGTGTAGATTTAACCATGTCTTTATACCATTGCGATTCCATAATTTCTTTGAAACCTTCTGTAGATTCTTTCTTTAAAATGTTAATTGTACCATTACCCATAGTAGTATGTAAATCTTCATCAAAGTTAATTAATTTAATAATTCTAGTTGCACCAGTAATTTTATTATTATAAGCATTATTAATAATATAAGTTACTAAAAAAGAAATATAAAATTTAATACCTTCTAATGCAAAAATGTTAACTAATAATTCAAGTACTAATTTTTTCTTTTCTTCTAAAGTTTCAAGTTCATTTATTCTTTTAACTCTAGAATATAGTTCGACTTCTTTATCTATTCTCTTTTGAATTTCAGGATAGTCTTTAATTCTATCAAAGATAACTGAAGCATCCGAAAATATACCTCTAAGTAAATGTGAATATGATAAACTATGGATAAGTTCAAAATATCCCCAAGTTTTAAACATTGCTTCAAATTCTGGATTTGTACAAAGTTCAGCAATAACTTCTTCTAACCCTTTATTTTGCCCTGAGTCCATAAGAGTTTGGAATAACCAAATTCTAATCATTATTTCTTGAATGAATTCAGGTAATTCAAAGAATTTTTGAGCGTCTGTTGACATGGAGATTTCATTTGGATTCCAAAACGCGTTTCTTTGTCTTTCTTCAATATCTACAGCAAAAGAATAAGTAGGATTGTCGTATCTTTGGAATCCTGAATATTCACCAAAAAATATTTTTTCTTTTGATTTTTCAGGGACTAAATTATTTGTGTTTAAAATATATGTGTCATTCATTAAATTCCTTTATTTTAATTGTTTTATTATATTATATTTATTATTAAAAAAAGATTAATTTGATAAGTAGTTTTGGTAATCCTGTAATTTAATGCAAGATTACCTTATTTATTTAAATAGTATTATTAAAAGATATGTCGTTTGATCTAAGAAATTCTTTATAAGTTAATCTAAGTTTAGATACTTCTTCCGGCACGTCAGTTCCTTCTTCTATTTTTCTAATAATGTAAAAATCAGTATCATTTAAATATTGTTTATATTTCATAATTGTATTATCTAATTCCTGTTGTAAAACCTCATCAGCTGATAGTTCAACAGGCGTTCTTGTTAATTTATTATCTATTGGCCCAAGATGGGTTATTTCAACTTTTTCTCTGATGTTGTACCAAATACCTCTATTATCCTCTATGTATTCCCATTTTTCTTTTTCTTCATTAAAACATACTGCAAAACCATCCTTATTATCTAAAGGAGATACCGTAGTGGAATCTGCTGGAATTAAAAACTTTCCTTTTTCTAAAGGATTTTCTCTTGCCGTGTTTTCAAAGATAAATTCTTTTGTTTGCTTATTGTAATTATATATATTCATATTTTCCCCTTAGTATTTAATACAGTACATCATTGATATATTTCGTGGTCTATTTTCATTAGATGTTGGTACTACATTCGATGCGTCAAAGTTATAGTTTTTAGTTATTGCTGATCCGTTACTTGAGTCCGCGCTATATACGCCGTTTGTGCTTGTAAACGCACCGCTGGTGGTAGTAATCCCGTTAAGTCTAACACGTATATCTGTAAATGTACCGGTAATATTTCTTATTGTATCGCTTTGACTTGTACCAATATTTCTTCCAGTATCAACACCTCTACCATTGTCCCAACCTCTAATAAACTCACCTCTTAAATCAGGTAAATTAAATGTTGATGATCCATCACCGGCACCATAAGTTGTACCAATAATATCATACAATTCTTTATAAGTTGTCCTAGATAATGCCGCACCATTACATTCTAAAAAACCACTAGGCACATCAGTATTTGCTTTAATTATTATTGTGCCTGTTACTATGCTTTGTACGCTAACATCCCCTTGTCCTACAATACTAGCGCCGTTTATTGTTTTTATGTCATCTGCTGACAATTTTTCATCAATTGACTTAATACTGTCTACACTTTTAAATATCGTACTCATACTATACCCCTAATTCATTCAATTGTATTCTGTAAAATTTTCTTTTTTCAATAATGTCTGCATACTTTTCAATTAAACTTGAAACATCATTTTCTAAAATTTTTTCTTCATTTATTTTTGTTATTACCCAGTCTGTTGAGTGAAGGTAATGCATAGATTCTTCAATTAAATATTCTTTGCTCATTTTTTCTATTTCTTCAGATGCTCGGTTATCTTCATAAACTTCTTCCCATATTCCGTTTATATTCTTCAATACAACATCAGTATAAAAATAATCAGGTAATGGTTTTTCATTAATTATGATTATGTTTTCCTCATCTTCTAGTTTAAAACTTTTTGATAACGAAATGTTTGGGTTTTCGTTTTTATAATCAGTTATCGTATACGGATATTTAATTACTTCGTCATTTTCTATTTTGGCTAATTTCATTATTTCTCCTATTTAAAATTATCTTTGTTATAAGATATTACATGTAGTCCTTGGTTGTAATATTGACCTAAATAATATGCATATATTGTCTTATTTATTAAATTCTGGCTCGGTACGAGAGAACCAATAGCGCCATAATTAGTTTCGGTGGTGTCTTTATTAAGGTATGTTATTGATGGATTACCGTTAAAAGATGTCCATGAAGCTAACATTAACCCACCTTCGTATGCATTAACTGATGTCACCATTGGGTTACCGTTACCATCTACATCACTCCCGGAATCATTTGGTGTAAATGATATCATTTCTTTTTTTAAAAAATAAACTCTCCCGCCAGAATAATTAGGCCCACTATACACACTGTATGACAATGTGAATGTACCTATTGGTGGTTTGTTTATAAACCAAAACCCTAAATGTGCCGAATATTCTGCACTTCTATATGCGCTTGATCCAAGTGTCATACCAACACCGTTGAATTTTACCGAATGTATTCTAGCATTAGCACCTCCATTTCTAATACTATGATGGCCAAATATTAAACATTTTGTTCCACTTGGAACAGTGATACTTATATTTCTAGTACTGTATACAGCAGACCTTCCAATATTTACACCTGAAATAGAATCTGTTTTTAAACCAGGGAGATCTGCGCCCATTCCTGCTAAAATTTTATTATTCATTATGCATTCCCTGAATGAGTACCATATAAGATTGAGTGTACTTTATATAATATAACAGTGTCAACAGAATTTAGTTCAGGTGCAGTCCCGGAATTTGTACTCCACTGTATTGTTGGCCATGTTATATTAAAAGACGATCCATTTAATATATTTAATAATACAATTTGCCCATTTTCAATATTTTCAGAATATGTTGTATCATTGCCTAAAATAATTTGTTGAACCATTCCGTTGGCAGGATCTATCACGTTACCAGATAAATCATAAACTGTATCTTGGGTTTCACGAGTAGTCAATTTACCCGAAACTGTACCACCGCTCAATTTTAAGAAAATATTATCACTTTGTGATTTGTTATAAACATCGGCACCACCATAAGCAACCAATTTTATAACATCGTTATTATCAGGTACTAAATTTGTTAAAGTAAAATTTCTTCCATCAGCCGCAGTATAATCAGTAGAATTTAATTGTAAACCATTTATATAAACATCAACTGAACCAGGTATATATGCATCATCACTACCACAATCAAAACTTGTTGTACTACCATTACCGGTAAATTCATAACCTTTGGTTATTTCAACATTTCCACCTGCACTTGATGCCATTGTATCGACATAACCTTTGGTCGCAGGGTGATAAACTGAACTTGGTGAATATGGATCTGTATTATCTAGCTCTAATACGTTAGTTTTACCAATTTCGCTAAATGAATTGCTTAATAATAAATCTCCGGCTGTCGCTGAAATAGATAAACCGTTGTTTGAACTCTTAATTACTGCTTTTGGGCCATTTCCTGTTTCTTCTATCAAAACAACCCGACCGGCTGGTACATTAAATACACCGTTAGAATCTAAGTTTTTAAATACGTATATTGGCTTTCTTTTATATGCCATTTATTTCTCCTTTTTGTCGAGACTTAAATATCTCAATTTTAAACCAAATTAAGAAATCTTAATTTTAAATATTTATATATTATTTAATAACCTATTACAAAATACCAATATGAACCCAATGTAGCATTCCTGGTAATTGTAAATCCAGTATTAGATACATTTGTAATAGTTACTTTTTCAGACCCGTTTACACCATAATTATATTCTGTAACATGAACGTTTAAACACGATGCTTTAAACGATATAGGAAACGTAATGTTACCACTCGCAGTTGTTTGACCCCATTGAAAAATTAAACCGTTACTTAATATTTGGTATCCATTTGTACTAAGGTTTTTCCCATCATCGCTTAACACCCCACTGAAATCAATTTCATTTATAGCATTATCGACATAAGACTTACTAACCGCATCTGTTACGTCTGTTATTATGTCAATACCTTGAATTCTACCGCTACCACCTAGTACTATATCACCGCCGGCAACAGTTAATCCACCGGTTATTGTTCCACCTTCAATTGAAAATTTTTCAGGTATGGTTTTAATATCACCTATATATTCAGAAACTTTACTCATATTATAGTCCTAAAGTTTTTAATATTTTTCTATATTCAGATCTTTTGTTTTTAATTTCTTCTGGAATATTTTCACCGGTTTCTAACTGTCTAGCATAGTACCAATCAGTTGAATTCAAATATTCCTTTGCATCTGAAATTTTATTGTTTTTTTCGTCTTCTAATTTTTCATCATCAGATCTAAAATCAAATTGTTCAGAACTTCCGTCATTATTAATTTTATTATGGTTACTATTTATAGCGTTTTGCCATTGATCATCGGTAACCTCAATATTTGGTGTTGGAATATCATTATGAATTGTATCATCATACCAACCTAAAAGTTTATTTGTATCTTTTTCTATATATGCGTATTTCATTTATTTTTCCTTTTTATTTTTTATTTAAAATTATATTAATGGCCTATTAATATTAGACGAGTAGTCTGTGTACTATTTGTACCGTTAGCAACAGTTACCGCTGTTTTTGATAAATTATATATACCTGTGTATGAATCAGTTGGTACTTGCCCGCCACCTTTTGTCGCTGCACCATTTAGACATCCTGTTGGGAAAGCTAAAGGATGTGTAAATGTTTGGTTTCTATCTGGTCCTATTGTTACGTTATACCACTGAATAATTAAGCCGTTACTTAATTTTTGGTAACCATTTGTTGAAAACAAATGCCCATCATCAAAATCAGAAATATCATAATTTTGCTGTATAATATCTGTTATCTTACTCATTAAATTCTCCTTTAACAATTTTTCCAACCGCATCTATTGCTAGAGATAGCGCTTCTTTAAGCTCGCCTATAGTTATGACTACATCCTGATTATCATACATATGCCATTCAACAGAAGTTTCATTGTTAAATTCCATAGCGATGATTTTACTTAACATATTATTTCTTGCAGTTTCATTTGCATTAAATATATTGCCATTTTGTGTAGTTACCGTTAAAAATCCTAGTTTTCTTCTTTTTTTGTAAACAAGAGATTCGTCAGGCGTCATATTGTCAACATAAACTTCTTTCCATTTTCCATTAATTAAACTAGCAGTTACGCTGTAATCAACTAAATCCGTTTCATCACCTGGTTCAACAGACACAACATTTTCCAGCTCAGCCAAATCTATATTTTTTGGAATAGATAAATTTTTATTCTCTAATTTATAATCCCTAATAGTATATGGGTATTTTATTAATTCGTTATTTATTACTTTTGCGTACATTATTTTTCCTTATGGTGTAAATATTGCATAACCACCTCGTCCATACGTTGTAGTAGTTATGTATCCTGATAAACCAGCTTCAGTTGCGTCTTTATATGCATAAGCTTGGTCATTGTTTCTATAAACCGTAGACATTACAGATGATTGCGCTGGGGTACATGCGTTTTTCTCAGAAGATATTGCAGTGACAACCGCTTCGCCTGGGTTTAATTGTATTGACCTACTATTTATATTAGATTGAGCGTACCTTATAGATTTTGCGCCCTTTAAAAAAAACTGGAATTCTGAAGACGACGAACTATAAACCGAAACAGTGTTTCTTCCAGGAGGAACTTCAAAATATGAATATACTCCTACTTTATGTAATGTTGAAGTACCGCACTTCCAATCGCCACCACCATAAAAGACAGTCTGAAATTGCACAGCAGAACCATTTACCGCAGCGGTTGTTAGAACTGGGTTACTAGAAGATGTTCTCATTCCAGCAATTACAATTAATCCTGCGCCGTTAACTTCATATTCAGAATTGGTGCCATTACCTAAATAAGTTGTTTCTATTATTGTTTCAGAATCTTGAATTCCTATGATAGATTTTAATATAGACATTATGCATTTCCTGAATGTGTTCCGTATAATGTACCGTTAATTCTAAATAATATAACAGTATCATTTGTAGATAATTCCGGTGCAGCTGCGTCCTTTAAACACCATGTTATTTCTGGCCATGTAACTGTGTATGATCCACCATTTGTTAGCTGTAATAGCATAACTTGGCCTTCTTGGATTGACTCTGTGAATATCACGGACCCTGATAATATTTTATATTTTATCATACCTGTAGAAGGATCCAATAATGAAGTAGTCACCTCACTAACAGTATCTTTTGTTTCAAGAGTTGTTAACTCACCTAAAATAGAACCACCGCTTAATTTTAAAAATAAAGAATCTGATTGACTTTTATTATAAACATCAGCACCACCATAAGCAACCAATTTTATAACATCACCAACCGCAGGAACTAAATTTGTTAAAGTAAAATTTCTTCCATCAGCCGCAGTATAATCAGTAGAATTTAATTGCCACCCATTATGGTAAACATCAACTGAACCAGATATATATGCATCATCACGTCCACAATCAAAAGTTGTTGTACTACCATTACCAGTAAATTCATAACCTTTAGTTATTTCAACATTTCCACCTGCACTTGACGCCATTGAATCAACATAGCCTTTGGTTGCAGGGTGATAAACTGAACTTGGCGAATATGGATCTGTATTAGACTTTGATAAAAATTCTGGGTATAAATCATTTAATTCTACACCTGATACTGGTCTTGAATCATCACTATCTATAAAATCCTGTATAGTTGAATTAACACTAATAAAATCGTTTGTAATTTTTAAAAATAGCTTTGATTTACCGTTTATATCTTCTACCGCAATTATTCTACCAACAGGTATTTCATATATGCCTGTCGATGATAACGTTTCAAAATGATATATTGGTTTTCTTATAGAATCCATTAATATTTCCTTTTAATTTATTTATATCTAGGAATTTCATTAATTAAATTATTAATCGAAATATTAGAAATATCTTCTTTTTTTATTGTTTCTATTAAAAATACTGACTTTTTCCAACATTCCACAGACCAATTTGCAAGTTTTATACATTCTTCTTGATATTCATTTTCAAAACCAACATAACTTCTAACAGAAACAATGCTATCATATCCAAATTCTCTTGATGTTTTATTTAATAAATTAGATATTTCATCATTTAATCTTTTTATTAAAAAATCTCTTTCAGAATCTTCATCTACATCAAAAAAACCTTCGTTGTTTGGCTTATCTAAGTAAAAATTATATAATTCGCCATCGTTGTTTCTTTTAATAAAGTTTTTTGGTAAATAACCAACATTAGTAACAACAGATTCAAAAAAACCAATTTTGGTAAAATCATAATTCTTTGGAAAAGAAGTTCTGTTGTGTTTATTCCTAATTTCATTTTCTGTAATCGGATGAAATACTCCGTTAATTTTTTCTAAATACATTTTTTTAATCCTTTGACCACGAGGCTGCCACTCCCACTGAGTACGCCAATTGTGAAATATTTGCTGAAATATACCTTGATGGTTCATCTTGTTCTGGTATAATATATGCGCTTGTTGATTTCCAGTTATCTGAACTTTCAATTAATCCAGTCCATGTTGATCCACCTGAAGCACCGTTATCATAAACAAAACCTGCAATGAAACCACCTTTATATGCTGGCAATGATAGATTGTGTGGATCTGCATTAAGTACACTTTTTACATTTTTTGGAATTATACTTGAAAGACCTTCAACATTCCACATAGTCATACCTGAATCTATAGCAAAACCACCAGATGTACTTATTACTATATTTGCTGAAGTGTCCGTATTATCAAAATCTATGCAAAAAATTGCACAGGCTGTACAACCGTCAGCCGCATAAAGATCATGCACGACTCTTGTTGCGCTCAATCCATTTACAGTGCAAGCAGTAACGGAAATCCCATTTGAACTCCTGTACCCAGCTGCTATAATAAGTTTTCTTTTATACCCGGCAGTGCCAATTTGTGTGCTATATGTATATGTATAACCATCATTTGAACTAGATGTACTATATGTTTGTACTAGCTTAGCTTCTCCAAGACCATCATTCATGGATGTTAGTATTTTTTTAATATCTGCCATTATGCATTTCCTGAATGAGTTCCGTATAATACATCGTTAACTTTGTATATGACAACAGTATCAACAGTGTTTAATATCGGAGGTAAACCGCCAGGTGTACTCCATGTTATTTGGGGCCAAGTAAGCAATGATGAACTACCATTTAATATATTTAGTAAAACAACCTGGCCATTATCAATATTCTCAGTAAATGAAGTTGCTGTTGATACCACAATTTGCTGTATCATGCCGTTTGCTGGGTCTATAACTGTTCCTGACAAGTTATACACAGTATCTTTTGTTTCTATAAATTCACACTCTTGTAAGAAGTTATTGCTTTCTGTTTTTGATGCAAAATTTTCAATTAAAAGATCTGTTTGTGATTTGTTATAAACATCGGCACCACCGTACGCAACTAATTTTATAATATCATTTAATTCTGGAACATAATTTAAAGTAAAATTTCTTCCATCAGCCGCAGTATAATCAGTAGAATTTAATTGTAAACCATTTATATAAACATCAACTGAACCAGGTATATATGCATCATCACTACCACAATCAAAAGTAGATTCACCAGATCCTCCAGAAAATTCATAACCTTTGGTTATTTCAACATTTCCACCTGCACTTGATGCCATTGCATCGACATAACCTTTGGTTGCAGGGTGATAAACTGAACTTGGCGAATATGGATCTGTATTAGACTTTGATAATGTTTCACTCTTCACAGCATAAATTTCATATAAATCTATGAATTTTTTATCAACTTCATCTTTTGTATATATGTCGGCAAAATTAACGACACCAAAACTATTAACAATTATTACTTCATCTTCTGATAATTGGTTAGTAAAAAATATAGTTTCTCCGTCTGGTGCAGAATACATATCTCTTGTTAACATAATACCATCAACAAAAACATCAACGTTATTAATGTTATACTTTACATTTAAAACTATTTGACCATCTTCCGCAATAAATTCTTGCGCTGTTTTAATATATGATGTATCAAAAGGAACACCTGTATTATAAACAATATGAACTTCTGCAAATTCCCTTAAAGGGTAATTAAATAAAACCGAAAAGTCTAATATTTGATAATCTGCTTCTTTAACTAAAATACCGTCAATAAAAACTAAAACATTTTCAATTTTAACACCAATTTCAAATTCTGTTTGACCAGCTGTTGATATAAAAACTTCTTGGAATATATCACCTGCACCTGCACCGCCACCAGCAGCAGTCAATTCTACAAATTCCCAAAGACCGCCTAGGTCCTCTGTACCGGGTTCTTCTAAGTTATTATTTGCTGTACTTTTCCAAACACTATCATTCCAAAATACATAATCGTCTATGCTATATCCAACACCTTGGTAGTTAGACACCCATTCCAATGGGTTTTTACCCTGTAATACATCCAACAGTATTTGGTGTTCATCTAATATAGTAGCGTTATATTCAATTTCTTCTTTTAATTGTTCTGGCGCTTTATTAAGATTAAAGGCATTACCAAGCATACCATCTACTACAAGATAATCGTCTTTAAATTCTTGAACGGTGGTTCTTGCCATAAATTCTCCTTTTTTGTTTTTATTTATAACTATATATTATAGTGATATTTTCCAAATTACTCTTAAAGTAACTGAATCATCTTTAATTTTACCTTTGAATGTTTTCATAGAAAATATTAAATCATCTGCGTATAATGCTGCTTCTGTATAAACAACAGTATCACCGTCGTTACCATTTTCATTAGGGATCTCAATAGTATAAATTACATCAGTATCATTTTGTACAACATTTATTGTAGATGTTTCGTCGGCATCTGGTTCTGATATTAAATTGAAGTCTCCACTAATACCGGTCGATTCAAAAGTAATCGGGTATGTGAATGACCCAGATTCCTCTGAAAATAATTCTGTTCTTTCTTTTACAAACCCATCATCTGCGGTTTTAACAAGTAAATAGTCCGAACCTTGGTGCCCTTCAGTACCTAGAACTAATTTATTAATATATTGCCCTGTATTCATACCAGAAATCAACCTAGCCATGTTAGTTCTAGCTGTATTCATAATCATATTATTATCAGCCCATCTATCAACTACATTACCATCTTTGTCAACAGTTTCTATAGTTAGATGACCTTTAAATTTTTGAATATTATCTGTCATTTAAATTACCTTTTATTTTATTTATATTGTTGTTATACTAAATTCTTCTTCAGCATTTCTAATATCATAATACTCAGAAGTATCTGTTTGAACAGTAACTGGCCCTTTACCAATATATCTTTCACCAACTATAGATGTGCCAACCACAAAACTTTCATCTTCAGACCAAAACTGATATGAAGTATTGTCTTTAGTCGCAAAGAACTTAACATGTTTGTTCAATTCTTCCTGTATATACCGTCTTTCCCATCCGCCAATTTTGAATTCGCCTATGATTAGTTCGTTACCTATTCTAGCTGGAATACCTTCCAAATCCCAGAAAAAATCATATAAAGTTTTATCTACTCTAAATAACAACTCATCTTCAGTTAAAATTTTTACATCTATATCATATTTTAAAAATAATGAACAATGTTCGTCAAAATGATTTTTAATACTGCCATCAGAATTATATAATGTTACATCAATAGGAAATATTTTTTGTTCAAGTACTTCACCGTTATCAAAATATACACGTTTAATTTTTTTACCATCTTCTTCTGTTTCTATAATATTTACAACAGCCGATCCATCGAAAGATAATGTATTACCAAATAAACATCTAACCTCAACTTCTACGTTTTTGTAAATAAATTCGATGTTGAAATAATCTTGTAGCATTAACAATACAATTTGTGTGTATGTATAAGTAAATCCTAATGGGTGTGATATTGGTTTTACAATAAGATTATACAATTCTTCTACGATACTTCCTTGTATAGAAAAATCAAATTCTTTATTTTCTATTAATGTAAAAGGATATTTTTCATCTTCAAAATTATTTAATGAGTCAACAAGGTTATAGATATATTCAATACCTGCCTTAGTTCCTTTTTTTTGTTTAAACGCTTTATTGGCAATAAAGTGTTCAAAGTTAAGCATTAATTCAACATCATTTAATAACTTTGATTGATTTTCGTCAAGCTGATAAATTGTAATGTACTTATCAATTCTTTTTAATACACTGTCGTTTTTTTGTACTTGTGATATTGTATTATAAAGGTCATTTAAATAAAGTTTTAATAATGTATCTTTAATTGTTTTATAATCTTCGCTAAATTCATCTTCCGGATTTAAAATCTTTTTAATATCAATAGCAATCTCAGAATTTTTTTCAATGTTTTCTATAAAGATATCGATTGCATCTTTAATTAAATCAATATTCTTTATATTTTCCGGGATTAATGAATCTAATATATTTTTTAGCATTTTTAATTAACCTTTATTCAAATGTTATTTGTCTTAATCTTGGTAAAACATTCTTTATTACCTTAAAGTTAGGAGATCTATATGTTAAGTTTAAATATTGTGATATGCTTTCACCTTCAGAATTTTGAAACATTCCGATATTTAATGGTGTATTTGCATATTCATCTAATCTTGTTTCTTCATTTACTTCAATGTCATTATTTATAAACAATCTTACCATAATATCCTCGTTTATTTCATTAAATATATAATATTCCCCACATATATTTTCACCATAGTAAATTGGAACAGATAATACTCTCTCATCTGCTAATTTTTCAACATTTTCGATTGACGACCAATCAACGCTAATTTCATCATCTATAAATGTACCATCAATATTAGGCATATATTTAATTTGTAATACACCGTTTTCATCATACATTTTTTCATATGGTTTGGCTAATGGTATAAAGATGTCTGTATCTTTTTTATTTTCATTTTCGTAAGATATATTTTTATTTGTTAATAATAACTTTGTTTGAACTTCATTATTAAAACCAGTAACATCCGATAATTCTGAATCAATTCTTTTTTCAAGATTACTGTGAAAATATTCAACACCAAATGTTTCTAAAGAATCATATTGTGTTGTACCTAAGAAATAGCTATTGATAACATCAAATACTTCGTTATTAATGTCACCTTTACTAGTTTTAATGTTATATACAAGAATATTTATATCATAGAAAAAATCTAAATAAATTGGGTGTCTATTATGAAATACCATAGTTGGGATTTTATAATAATCTAAAACATTCCAAACACCAGCGTTACTTTCCACCATTTGTTTATCTTCATCATAATCCGGATTAAATATTTCTTCATCTTCTACAAACCAGTTATCCGTATTATTTGGCGAAGCCAATTCGATCAAAGTAACCGTTGCGTTTTTATTAAATTCTCTCGTATATGTATATGGGAAGAAACTAAACCAAATGTGTCCTGGCGTTTTTGGATATTCGTCTTCTCCACCCCAAACTTCTGAATATTTAACTGCCTGGTGTCTATTACAAAATGCAACATAATCCTGCTTAGTAATAGCTCTATTTGCAGAGTTATAAAACATCGGCGCATTTCTTTGAATACTAACAATATCTTCTTCTTCAGATCCTTCATTGATTAAATCAATATTTGTAATTTCAAAAAAGTCAAAAGAGTGTGAAAAAATACTTTTTGCGTTAGTTTGATCCGAAAAATCCGAAGTTAAACCACCATCTTTACCACTTGTTGTCAAAATGTTCATTTCAACAATACTTTCTTGTCTTACACCTTGTCCGATACCAGCATATTTAAAATATATTCTTGGCGTTTTAAATTCAACGTTATCCATTCTAATATATCTTTTGTTTAATACTGTATCAGCATCAACCATAAATTGTTCAGATCTATACCATGTTTCTCTATAATTAAGATTAGCGTCAGCATCATAATATGTTAAAAACACCTCAATACCGTTTTCTTCAACATCAACATATGGAATATCAATATAATATTGGGGTACATCTTCATCATATTCATCTTTCACTGTACCTGTGATAACTCTAAGTGTATCTGCATAATCATCAAATTTATATAATGTACCTTCTTTTACATCTATTGTTGTAGTATATCCATCAGGAACATCAAGTAGCTCAACTGAATCACCCATGAAATAATAAGTCTTTCCGTCAGCAGAAAATTCAGAATATTTTGGAATTGTATGATCCCCAGCCGTAAATGTTAAAGTCAGTCTATACTTATAAGATTGTTTATGAGATATTTCATATCCTAGAATTCTAGCATCGACTAACGCATTATCTCTTTTCGTTGCTAACGGTAACAATGTTTCATTAATATTAACCGCAGTATTTACATTTAACATACTTGTCAAATATGCCATAGCCGTTATAAGTTGGGAAGTGTTTGATCCTTCCTCAATATCATAACCCTTTTCATCAAATTTAGTTTGTAATTCAGTATATATGTCGTTAAAATTAAAAGGTACGGTTTCTACAATTTCTGCCATTTCTTATCCTATTTTTATTAATATTTATATTCAATTATTGTAACAAGTTTAAAGATATTTGCTCATTTATATCTAAACCTTTATCCCTATAAACATACTTTATTGTTGCAATTAATTTATTATATTCAGGAACTTCTTCAATAGCTACATCTGTAACACGTATTCTAGTTTCCCAGATTCTCAATGCTTCTTTTATGTATCTTTGCATTATACCGATTGTAATATGATCTATCGGTGAAAACACAATTTTATACAAGTCAGACCCAAATGTAGGTTTTCCTGGCATTGAACCAATTCTTGTGGTTAAAATATTTTTAATAGCATGATTAATGGCTTTTGCGTCGGTTTCGGTTTCTTCTAGGTTAACATAATCATTATACAGAGACATTCATCGTCCTTTTGTTTTATTTATATCATCCTCCAGCAAATACATCAGGAGAACCGGCTGCGACCGAAGTACATCCAGAAATTGCATCACCTACTCTACCTGCCCCTTTACCATTTACAAATACAGTTGTTGATCCAACAGCAATAGGGGCAGCATGTGGAGGACATGGGCTCCCAGGTAATAAGTGCACAGTATTGACATCACCTTGCCTAGACCAAGGTATTCCATTTACGAAAACATCTGGCGAACCAACCGCTCTTGTCATTCCAGAACAATGCGCCACATCGGCGTCACCAATTCTTGTTGCTGCAGGCATTTTATTTTTTCTCCCTTTTCATAAGTTCTTTAAAATAATAGTTTAGTTTACTTAATTCTTCATGTTCTTCATCAGTATGTGGTCCTTCCTTGTAATCAAAATTACATGTAATTAAATGATCAAAAGATTCTGGGACATCGTTGTATTCGTTAAATCTAAAAATTTTATTATTAATTTTTACTTCAAAAACACCAGTTAAAACCATATGTTAATCCTTAGTTTAAGAAAATATTTGGCGCGGTATGTGTATAATTGCCACCATTTGACGTTGTTTGTGTTCCACCTGATGTAATTGAAATATTACCGCCAATTTCCCAAGTTAAATTACCATCAACCTTTAATTTTAAGTTACCACCAATATGTTCGGTTTGATTACTTTTTATATATCTTTTAACTTCTTTACCGATTATTTCTTCTAAATTGTCTTCAATATATCTTTTAACACCTTTTGCAACATGTTCTTGTACATCACTCATATGTATATAATGCGATTCTGCATCAGTATTAACACTTTTCTGTATAAATGTACCGTCAGGTCTTATCTCAATATATGATCCACTTGTATGATAAACTCTTACTCTTTCATTTCCTTCAGTATCATCTAACGTAATTACATGTCCGCTATGTGTTTCCAATACAGAAGAATTCGGATATGCGGTATTATCATCTAAAGAATTCGGTTCTGTTTGAGATACATCGGCACCAGAATATCCATCTGTTTCACCTGATACAATATCAACATTATCATTAATTTGTTTATGTATAGTATCCGTTGACCCATAAATTGATACTGGTTCATCGTAGTGCGCATCATTTAACTTCTCGGCTTTTGCTAATCTATTAAAATCTGTTTCGGTTTTTGATCTAGTTTCAAATGGGTATATTTCATTAGGATCATAAAAACCTTCACCGCTTGATTGTTTCCCAATAGCATTTTCAGTAACTATACCGGTAATTGTGCCGATAACTATTGGTTTATTTGGATTATCGTTATCTAGTACTACCCAAACCCATGTACCATTTCTTAATACATTAGATAGTCCAACACCACTAATTAGACCAAATGTGTTATCACCCATAATTTCAGCCCATGGTAAATCAGAAGTTTTTACATTACTAAATTCTCCAGAGTTTTCATTGTTTTTTGTATGAATACCATATATTCTAACTTTTACCCTTGCACATTTTAATGGATCATTATTATCTTCAACAACGGCTCTATAAAATTTCATTATTTTTTACCCTTTCTTATTTTTGGTAGATCTAATTTATTTATTGTTAATTTTTGTATCATTCTATTTCCAACATATTTATCAGTAATTGCCGAAACAAAAAAATCACCGCTATGGAATGTATCTCCTTCTAGTGCAGATTCATCAACCAATACATTTCCTTGCATTTTTACTTTAATGAGCTTACATATATCATTAAATTCATAGTTACCAGGTACAACAATTTCCATATTATTATTATAGAAATATACATTTTCTATTTCTATTTGCTGATTTTCCAAGCTAAGTACTTCAGTAACTTCATATTTTTCACCTGTTGTTTTCACTAAGTCTTTCATATCATAATTAGTCAATTTCATATCATCATAGACATCGTCTAAATTCTTAGTGTCTTCTAAATTAATTTTATTTTCTAAATCATACGTGTTATTTAAAATATTTGGTCTTTCTAAGTTTTCGTTAATTATATTATTGTAATTCATGACATGATCAAATATATAAAAAGCATACATACCGTTGTCGGTATCATTGGTGTATAGTACATCATCTCCATTTAATTGGTCATGTTCTAGCTGGTTAAATTTTATCTTTTGAACATGAACGCCAGACCTTGTTTGGAAAAACCTTAGACCATAATAATTAAAATATTTTACGAAAAAATCAAGTAAACTAACATTATGTGGTACGGCAAAATCTTCCTTAACATCTATACTATCAATAAATTTTTCAATTTTGTTAACACTGAAATAATCATTAATATTAAAATAACCATCCATTTCTAATTCTTCAAAATATTCTTCTAATGCTGAAATCATATCTGTATTTTTAAAACTTTTACTCATATACGTATTTGAAAGTTTAAAATACAACTCATCAACAAACGTTATCCTAAGCATTTTAAATCTTTCATTGAATGTATCAACAACTGTATTTGTAATTACAAAGGTTCTCAAAAACGTACCTTTATGTAAATCCATTCCATATATTGTTATTTTAGATTTTCCGTATAACATATCAAAGTGTTCTAAACCAAAAGAATCTTTAATGTTCATTTCACCAGAGATTGCAAATTTATTAAAATCATAATTAATATCTAAAGAAATAACGTCTTCTTCAAACATATCCTTATCATCAATTCTAACATTATATGATTTCAGTAAAGAAGTATCGGTAAATATCCTATCATAAGATAAACTCATTTAAAACACCCGCTTTCGTAACCTTTTTGTAAAAACTCATTTATTCTTGATGGTTTTACTATTTTTATTAATCTATTACTTTCATTTTGGTCATTAAGTTTTTTCTCATATGTTTGCTGCATATATTGTTTATGCATATCAGTTAAACTCGCTGTTGTATAAACATCATTATCATATTTTTCAACCATTTGTATTGATGTCAAATTAACAATATCAAAATCATATACAAACCCAAATAGTGGATCTCTTCCATTTATTAAAAGTAAAATATCCCAATAATCGGCATTACCATATAAATCATGCGCAACTCTTTCAATGGCATCATTGTTTTCTAACTGATACCATTCAAAATAATCTTCTGTACATGTTTTAACATAATCTAATACTTTTTTTGTGTCAAATGTAAAATAGTCTTCGACACTGTAGTTATCAACTATTCTATTTTCATAATCGATAACTGAATTTTTTAAATATGCCATATTTTATCCTTTAACTTGGTTTGTCATAATCGTTTTTACTTGTCATTCTTCTTTCATTGAATTTAAGATTTAAATTCATAAATTTTGGCGTCCCATCACTATATTGTTGCATATTTCCATCTGCTCCATAATTAACATCGATACTTGTTAAAACAACACCGTTGATATTAGCAAGTTTTGAAATGTGCGGGTTTGATAATTCAATATCAAAATAATGAGGTGCTAATAAACCAACTCCACCGGCTACAAGTTCTGGTGAAGAGAACTTTTTTAATTGAAGAACAATATTTAACATATCTTTTGCTTCTTCTGGATTATTTGGTACTAAGTCAAAAGAAAAATTGAAAGTCCTTGGTCGTGTACCTTTATAATTTTGAAAATACCCAGGATTACCTAAAGGTTTTCTTGTACCATTAACATCTGATAAAGATCCTAGGGCTTTTGATATAGATGTATTACCTGCTGCAGCTATACCACTGCCGATAACTGGTATTTTATTTGCTAGTTCAGTTATCCCTTTACCAACTATTGACTGATTTTCTATTTCTTGTATAGCACCACCTATAATACCGGTTGTTGGTTCCCATGAATGACCTTGTGATTCTGTTAAATTATTAGGTAATGGCAATGTTATAGTAAAAACTGTACTTTCTTTAACAAATGCTTTATACTTTTCATTATTAGCTGACAGATTATCAAGAATTGCTGAAAATGAATCGCTAACTGCTGTTGCGCCGGCTGTACTCGTAGCAGATATAACGTTTTTACCGTTTTTAAGCGCTTGTTCATAAGCATCAGCTGCGTTAGAACCTGGTGTCTTCGCATGCAATATGTGCATAGTTACCTTTCTATATTTGTAATTATCATTCGATAAGTAACTTGGAAATACAATTTTATTAGCCATTTTGCCTCACTTTTTATTTACCAAAACTATTTAAAAGACGTATACTTTCTTCTTTTTCAATTTTGTTTGTTTTATTTATATTGGTTAAATTAACATTCGGTTGTTGTTGAATTACTTGTCTCATATCATAAGACTTGACACTGTCAGTTAATTTCTGTGTATTTTCCAGTGTAATTATTTCTTTAATATCTTTGGTTGGGCTTACATTATCGGCAGGAACATACATTGAATTTTCTAATTTTTCTATTTTTGACTGTAACTCTGAGATCATGTATGAGTTATCAGAATCCGAATTCATTATTTCAATTGTATTTTTTGAATCAACTATCTTTTGTTCAATCGTATTTTTTTCTATCTCGGTTATTTCTTTTAGTTTTTCTTTAAAAAATTTTTCTTTTTGTCTGTAATTGTTATTATATTCAATGACACCTTGTTCGCCGTAATTATTAATTAATGTTTTTTTCGTCATTTCAAGAGCGTTGATTTGTTTTATTAGTACATTCTTAATATTAATATTATTTTTTATTTTATTTGATTCTGATACTTTTTTAATATTATTAAATGTATTATTAACAGAACCATCTACAACTTTGTTATTTACATTTTTAACAGAAGTATTATTAACTTCAGTATTTACATTATTTACATTCTTAACAGAAGTATTATTAACAGAATCATCTACAACTTCGGTATTTACATTATTTACATTCTTAACAGAAGTATTATTAACAGAATCATCTACAACTTCAGTATTTACATTTTTAACAGAAGTATTATTAATCATTTCATTAGTATATTTTTGACTTAATGTTGATTCGCCTGTTTTTGCACCAATTGATTTTAAAATATTTATTTTTTTATTATAAATGTTTAAAATTTCTGTTTTTTGTTCTTTAGACCAATCTTCATCTTTTGCCAATTCTTTTAAATCTTTAGGTGTAACTTCCATCAAAAGTCTTTCTTTATCAACGATAGTATTATTTCCAAACCACGATGTTTCTATTATACCTTTATTTACTAATTTTTCAACAATCTTTTCAGCGTCTGATGTATTAGCCCAATCTAATATTTTTTCGGCTGTTGATTTAGCGTCAACTAGACCAAAGGAAAAGTCGTTTAATAGTGCGCCTGCACCAGCCGCAACTTTATGTTTTTCCGATAATTCAGTTTCTTTTATTCCTAAGATGTCACCAGCGTTATTATACCCATCAGCTACACTATAAGCGGCTGTCCCAACTGCTATAGCTAAACCAATACCCGGAATAAACTTAGCAAATTTACCAACTGCATTCATTACTTTTGAAGATACTTTTTTACCAGGTTTTAATAATGTTGAACCTTTTGATGTTGGCTTTGTTTTTACTGAACTTGTCTTTGGTGTGGTTTTCTTTGTATTTTCTATACTTGTTTTTTTAGTACTTGATTTATCTTTTGATTTATCTAATTTTTTATCTTTTGATGTATCTAATTTTTTATCTTTTGATGTAT
>Ga0209955_1000127_pt1 | contig 30631 bp, 33 predicted proteins | sample SalPonA_A_H2O_MG_FD_185716 | JGI IMG/M metagenome (GOLD analysis project Ga0209955, IMG submission 185716) | Water microbial communities from South San Francisco under conditions of wetland restoration - Salt Pond MetaG R2A_A_H2O_MG (SPAdes)... | ecosystem: Environmental > Aquatic > Non-marine... | reverse complement strand
CTTCGACGCTGCCTAGCCAATCTTGTAAGCGCTGAGCCCAAGGGTGCTCCGGATGCGCCTGCTTTTCAACCTGCTGATACTGCTGCAACTCTATGCGTCGGCTCTGCTGTAAATTGAGATCAAGCCTAGCAAGTTCACTTGGATCTAGCTGCAGTTCAGAAGCTAAATCGAACGCCTCATTAAGGCGGCCAGCATAGAAGCTATCGGCCACTTCGCTCACTTGGGATAGCAGATTTTCTATCGCCCGATACTCCGCATCATCCAACTCACCCTTTACCTTCAGCTCATAGCTACTCTGGCTCTGAGTAGCTAGTGCAACACTATTAGTCTCAGCTTGCGCCGCTATCGACTCGCGGTTGTTAAACCTTATCTCCACCTTATCGCCATCCTGAGTCACTAACTTGAGTTTGAAGGACTCGCGATACTCCAGCGCTGCGGCAACGGACTCAGTTACCTTTGCGGTTGCTTCTGCCGGGTTAATCTGCGCCAATTTGTCGAACGTCAGGGCTTCAGTCTCGTTGTACAACTCTTTTACGCTGCCGGTGAACTGCTGCATCGCTTGAAGAATACCAAGCGCTTCATCAAACCCCTTACGCACGCCTGCTAACGCACTCTGATACATAGACTCGAGACGTTCGGGTGAGGCACCGCGAGATGCTGCGCCAGCCAACCCACGCGCTACAAAATCAGCAATACGGCTGGAGACACTCTGGGCACTAAAGTCCGCCTGATCAGCATTGACGATCTCATCGACCTGTTCAGCCTTGAGGTGTTTGCCGAGCGTTGCTAGCAGCTCCTGTTGAGCGGATTTCGCCTCAGGGCTCGTGGCAGCAGTTTCGGGCCCTCTACTCGGAGGCATATAGGTATTGGGGGAGGTTAAAATCTGCATAGCGCTACCTGCGTTTTTATAGTTCAGAGCCAAAGAGGGCTAGCGGCAAAACTACAGGAAACCTAAGTGAATAGATTTCAGTTGGCTAGACTTGAGAATAGTTCAGCCCAACAAGCATAAATTTCAAGACAAAATCGAATCTATTGAATTTAATTCAAGGTTATACTGGCGTCTGTGAATTGCACACTAATGTTTTTGAGGCTCCGGCATGGCTCTCTCGCTGAATGAAAAACTAAACAAGAAAGATCTCGGTGTTTACCTGATAGGTACTACGCCTCCAAAAGAGGGGACCGACGATGAGAAGATGCGCGAGATCGCCGAGAAACTGCTGGCCCGCCTAGAGAACATCGAGTACGACGGCATGATCATCTACGACATTCAAGATGAGAGCGCCCGTATTGATACCCCTCGTCCTTTTCCATTCAGCAGCACTCGCGAGCCACGCGAATATGCCGCAACCATCTCCGCGCTAAATGGCAGAGAGACATTGACCTACAAGTCTGTAGCGCAACGCGACACTGCAGAGTTCAAGTCCTGGTTGCAGGAGACAGCGACAGAGTACGATCAGAGCAACTTTGTATTTGTTGGCAGCCCAGCGGCAGACGTTGCCAAAATGAGCTTGCCGCAAGCCTATGAAGCGGCTCAGCATGCCGGTGTCGATATTCAGATTGGCGGTGTCACCATTGCTGAGCGCCATCAGAAGAAAGGCGATGAACACCTGCGCTTACTTGAGAAGCAGCAGCAGGGTTGCACCTTCTTCGTATCTCAGGCGGTCTACAACGCCCAAGCGACCATAGATATGTTGACGGTCTATGCGCGCGAGTGCCGCGAGCGTAATATTGAACCTGCCCGCATCATTTTGACGTTCACCCCCTGCGGTAGTGCCAAAACACTCGAGTTTATGCGCTGGCTAGGCATATCAATTCCCCAAGCGACCAGCTACCGCATTCTGGATGCCAAAAATCCGCTGCTTGAGAGCCAGCGAATCTGCTATTCAAACCTCACGCACATACTTTCAGCGGTTATCCCGCTGGGTTTGCCGCTGGGACTGAACATAGAGAGCATCACTAACCGCAAAGAGGAGATTGATGCAGCTATTGCGCTCTATCGTCTGCTGAAGTCGCGGATGGAGCTCTCTCTGGCTCGGGCTGCTGTTGGGATCTAAGGGACTCGATCTGGTTTAGCAGCTTATCACGCTCAAGACGAAGCTGTGCCACCTGCTCGGGAGCCCAATGCAGCTCCTGAGCTTCTAGATCTAGTTCGTACTTAACCTGCGACAGCAGGTCCATCCCCAGCAGTCCCTGGTGCGGCGAACTGCCGCTAAAATCCAACATCTGCACCTGCGCGGGACTGATCTCAAAGGGACCGATCTGCAACTTATCTAAGCTTGCTTGATAAAGCGGTATCGCCTCACCACTCGCGGTTCGAGCCGCACCAACTTCCCGCTCTTGGATCGCCAGATCGGTCAATGTGTGACGGTGAAAAACGGTGCGATTTGCGCCCGTATCCAGCAATAACTTCAGGTCTCGGCTACGATTTCCGCGACTGACCTGTACGGGCACAACGATCTGATTATTGCTAAAGCTGATGGGGGAACTGACGCGCTCTAGCAGCTGATCTATGCGACGAACCGCAGTCTCAAGTTCAGCGACCTGCTGAAGACGGGCGGTTTCGAGTTGCTGCTCAGGTGTTTGTACACTGCGCTTGCGCTCAATCAACTGGTCGCGATACTCGGGTGGTACCTTGTAGAGACGATCGACAAAGACTCGCCGCCCACTCTCATCCCTGTACTCGTACAGCTGTGCGTGAACGACTGAAGAGACTGTAAGGGCTGTACTAGCCGCCAGCAAGCTTAACGCTATAGCCCTCTTTCTCCAGCATGGTTTTAATCTTCTCACGGTGATCACCCTGTATTTCGATCACACCCTCACTGAGACTACCACCGGTACCACAGCTCTTTTTCAGGCGTTTTAACAGCGCTTTTAGTTCAGCTTCAGGCTGAGCGACTCCTGAAATTGTAGTCACACCCTTGCCTTTTCGCCCTGCGGTCTCGCGTCTAATGCGCACAACCCCATCAAGCCCTGCGAGTCGTTGCCTGTCGGCAAGCTCAGCGCAGATACAAGCGCTCTTCGCTTCGCCGCAATCGGGGCAGAGGTCGCCCTTCTCAGTGGAGTAAACCAGACGACTCAATTGATCAGATAAAGAGGCCATATACGCTCACCTTTAAACCCTAATACCACCACCGATCTGCCGAGCGAGATAGCTGGCGTAGGAGTCGGTCATACCTGAAATGAAATCGAGAGCACGCATATAACTGGCGTAGAGTGAGTCACTCGGCGCCGGTGCATGTATACCCATAAGACTCATAATCTTTTCGCTGCGGTAGCATAGGTTATCGGCCCCCTTATCGTGCTGCTCCCAAACAGCTTCGATAAATGCCTCCACCAATACGCCCAAAATTGTATAAGCGCCCACTTCTAGCTCCGCTTTGCGCGTATCAGGGAAAACCCGCTGTTGCGCGATTCGCTTCGCCTCTGCCAACCCGTCTCTCACCATCGGATCGCCATCGCTGAGCAGCTCACCTTGATAGTCGCCGCTCATCAACCCAGTTAACTGCCGAGCAAACACTTCAACCGCTGAATTGACCATATTCTCCATGGCGCGGCCACGCAGTGCCGAAATCTTGCGTCGCGATGAGGCTTGGGTAGCAAATATCTCATCATCAAAAGTCAGATCGCCACAGAGTTTCAGCAGTATGGGTTTGACCTCATCAAAATGCAGTAAGCCAAGCTCTATGGCATCCTCAAGGTCAAGTATGGCGTAACAGATATCATCCGCGGCTTCCATCAGAAAGCTCAACGGGTGACGACACCAACGGTCAGACTCTAGACGTATAAGGCCCAGGTCACGACCCAGTGCTTCAAGAATCTCCAGCTCGGTCTGATAGCAACTAAACTTACCCTTCTTGCCGCCATGACGAGCTGTCCAAGGGTATTTCAGCAAGGTACCCAGCGTTGCGTGTGTTAAGCGCAACCCCCCATTGAAGAGGTGATTTTCAATACGGGTTACAACCCTAAACCCTTGGGCATTGCCCTCAAAGGTTGAGAGATCCAGCCACTCTTCAGCTGTTAACTCTGCAAAACGCTTATCACCCTCTCGTTGGCGGAACCAATCGCGGATTGCATACTCGCCTGCGTGTCCGAACGGTGGGTTTCCAATATCATGCGCCAAACAGGCGGACTGAACGATAGTACCTAAATCCTCAGGCGAGATACCCTCGGGGAGCTGAGTTTCAATCAACTCTCCGGCGCGAATCCCCAAACTGCGCCCTAAACTACCCACCTCTATAGAGTGAGTAAGGCGTGTATGAATGTGGTCGTTTAGCGCCAGCGGGTGAACCTGTGTTTTGCGCCCAAGGCGGCGGAAAGCACTGGAGAAGATAATGCGATCGTGGTCCTTGTGAAACTGACTGCGCCCACGCTCAGCAGCGCTCAGTTCTGCATGGCCAAAACGTTTGGGCGAAAGAAGCTTGTGCCAATCCATCGGTATCTCTATTCAAAGCAGCGAAAAAGATCAGCCGCTATTGTAACTGTCTAACGCCCGTTTGCGCGCGCTTGAGTAGTCAATTATTGGTTGAGGACGACCAAATTCAGCTCCTGCACCCGGCAGATGGCGCTGCTTAGGGGGCACATCAGCAAGTTCAGGGAGCCAGCGCTGTAGAAATAGCCCCTGCGCATCAAACTTCTGGCTCTGTGCAATGGGGTTGAATATCCGGAAATAGGGAGCGGCATCCGCACCGGTGGAGGCGGACCACTGCCACCCGCCAAGGTTAGATGCAAAATCGGCATCGATCAGCTGCTGCATAAAAAACTTCTCACCTAGACGCCAATCAACCCCAAGCAGCTTGGTCAGGAATGAGGCGACAACCATTCTTAGGCGGTTATGCATCCATCCTGTCTCTAACAGCTGTTTCATTGCAGCATCAACGATGGGGAATCCAGTCTCCCCTCTACACCAAGCGTCAAACCCCTCGGCATTGTCGAGCCAAGTAATACGCTCCTCAGTTTCCGGACGGAAGGGCTTCAACTTGTTCAGGTCAGGAAAGGCCACCAGCAGGTGGCGATAGAACTCGCGCCAGATAATCTCATTCAACCAGCTACCCTCCAACCAACTCTCATCAGTGTAGTGGTTACGCAATACGTGCATCAGTTGCAAGGGCGATACAGCGCCTATCGTCAGGTAGGGCGAAAGCTTAGAGGTACCCTCAATCGCAGGGAAATCCCGCTGCTCGGCGTACAACGACTCAGACTCTTCCACAAAGCGATAGACCCTTTCACGAATCGCTTCACTGCTGACCGGCCAAAGATCGTCGCGAAAGCTGAGCGTTTTCCAGTTTAGATCGGGGGGAATGGGGTCGGAGGAGAGACCGCATTCTGGCGCGACTTGTTTAAGCGCCTTAATGGGCCGGTCAAAATCGACAAGGCGCCTGCGCCAAGCACGCGAAAAAGGCGTGTAGACCTTGAAATCTGTACCCTGCCCAGTTTTGACTTCGCCAGGCGGAATTATCAACTCACCATGAAAACCCTGAGCTGCAACACCAGCCTCCGCCAAGGCACTGCAGACAGCCTGGTCGCGTAGCTGCTCGTTCAGAGGATACTCAAAGTTATAGTAGAGCGTTTGAGCTGACAACTGTGTAGCAAGCTCGGCAATCGCCGTTGGACAATCGTTGAAGTGAGAGAGGCTAAGCACTTTCAGAGGAATATTGAGCTGCTCGAGCTCTGCTGCCACCTCAACCAGCCGTGCACGCCAAAAACCCATCCGAGTGACGCCCTCGTCATGCTCGTTCCAACTTTCAGGTGTTAAACAGACCAGAGCCACCAGTGGCTGCTGCGCTTCTACCGCTGCTTGCAATGCAGGGTTTGCATGAATGCGTAGATCGTTTCTAAACCAGATAAGATTCACAAGAAAATCCTGACAAGCTTGCCCCTATCAGAGGCACAAAAAACAAAGCCGGCGCACTCGGCACCGGCTTCTTCGATAAACGACTAGGATCAGAGACCTATGAAGGGCTGCACTAGCTTGCCCATGAGGCCGCTAAATTTCAGCGGTGCATCGGTGGCAATCAGACAGATGCACTCTTGATCAGTATCTACGATCGGCTGGTGCTCCAGCTGATTATCCAGGTCGGCTACGTCGCCCACCTGAAAACGGCCTATCTCATCGCTATATGAGCCGCGCAAAATCAAAGTCAGCTCGTTTCCTGTGTGCGTATGATGGGGAACGGAGACCCCTGGCTGGATTCTCAGCAATCGCGTCGCACCTACACCGCCGAGCTTCAAGTCGTACTGCTGCACGCCTAAGCCCATTGACTTCCACTCCAGAGCGTCAAGATCGTCGCCGATTACTGCGGCCAAGGACTCGGGAACTTCACTCTCTCTGCTGGCTTCGAGCGGCGCCGCTTCATCCATCTCAACCCCGTCGAGCATTGCGAGAAATCTATCCAGACAACCCGACTCCATCGCCACAGGTCGGATACTCTGAAGTAGATCCCCGCCGATTCGATTGGAGGTTTGAATCTGTTCCATACACTGCTCACACATTCCTATGTGGCTCTCAACCAGCAACGCCATCCCTTTCGTCAGCGTGCCACTTGAGTACGCTACCAATGTCGCGTCGTCAAAGTGGTGGCTAATTTTCACTTGTTTCACTCCAGTGCGCTTTCAGTTTAGAAAACGCCAAACGTAGTCTTGATTTAACACTTCCAAGTGGAATCCCGAGCTGCTCCGCAATCTCAGAATGACTCTTGCCTTCATAGTAAGAGAGATATAGAACCTGGGCTTGTGCCTCTGGTAGCTTACCGATAGCGTCTTCCATACGCTGGGCTACCACAGCATGTTCGCCATAGTGACGCTGATCCGGATCCGCCTCCTCCTCTGGTAACTCGTACTCCACCGCTTTCTCACGACGCAGACGGTCGATGCACTGGTTGCGCGCGAGGGTGAAGATCCACGTACTCGCGCTCGCCTTGCTGCGATTATAGAGGTGCGCTTTGCGCCACACAGCCAACATCGACTCTTGCGTCAACTCTTCAGCCGATGCAGGACTCATCCCAAAGCGGATAATGTAAGCTTTGACGCGCGGGGCGAAGTATTCATAGAGGCGAGAGAAGCTTGCCTTGTCTTTGCTCTCTGCTAGAGAACTCAGAACGGCGGACCACTCATCACGAATCTTTTTCTTTTTGTCTTCCAAAAGTACGGCAGCAGCGTTCACGTCAGCTCCTTTTGGCTCATCTGGACTCACTTGCTGCACCTCTACGTCTTAATAAAAGGGGTGGATCACTCTTAACCCTAACGCTGATCACTAAATATAGCCATTAGTTTTTTGGCTGATCCAGCCGAGCGCTCTGCAGCGTAATATCCACGTCATTAACACGGAAATTCTGTAGGGATAAGATGAACGTTCGTTATATTAAGCCATTGAAGATCGCTGTAATTGGTTCGGGGATTTCGGGGCTCTCAGCCGCTTGGCTGCTAAACCAACGCCACGACGTCACCTTATTCGAAAAAGATGACCGCCTCGGCGGACACTCGCACACGGTAGATATCGACACACCCGAAGGTACCCGCGGCGTCGACACGGGCTTTATAGTTTACAACCCGGTCAACTACCCAAACCTGATAAATCTTTTCGATCATCTACAGGTTGATAACGCCGAGACCGATATGACGTTCGGTGTTTCGATAGACCGTGGGCGGTTGGAGTACAGCGGTTCGGGCCTCAATGGTTTCTTCGCTCAACGTGGGCACCTTAGTTCACCGCGCCACTGGCGACTACTTGCAGACATTTTGCGGTTCTATCGCAACTCCGAGCGCCTACTCAACGACCCGAGCATCAAAGAGCTTTCGCTTGGCGAACTACTCAAACGTGAACGCTACAGCAACACCTTTATTTACGACCACCTGGTTCCGATGAGTGCAGCTATCTGGTCTACCCCAGGCAATAAGATGCTTGATTACCCGGCGCTTACTTTTATGCGCTTCTGCATGAACCACGGCCTAGTCCAACTCAATGACCGCCCGCAGTGGCGTACCGTGGTTGGAGGGAGTCGGAACTACGTAGACAAGATAGCGGAGACTCTTGAGGGCAAAGTGCGCCTCAACGCACACATTCACAAAGTACATCGCCAAGGTAACAAGGTCATTTTAGAGCACCACCACGGACACAAGGAGGAGTTCGATCAGGTTGTCATGGCATGTCATGCCGATCAGTCTCTTGCACTACTGGCGGATCCAACTGACGAGGAGCGTCGTCTGCTGACCGCTTTCCCTTATCAGCGTAACCGGGCCATACTGCACACCGACAGTCGGCTGATGCCCAAGCGTAAGTCTGCTTGGTCGGCTTGGAACTACCTTGCTAGTTCTGACGTCGACAATGACGACCTCGCAGTAACCTACTGGATGAATAAACTCCAGCCCCTAAATACCAGCCAAGATGTGTTCGTAACACTTAACCCTATCGATGAACCGAGTGAAGGGAGTATTCTAGGAAGCTATCTCTATGATCATCCGGTGTTTGATATGCGCTCAATAGAGGCTCAACGAGAACTCTGGTCTCTGCAGGGGGTTAACAACACCTGGTTCTGTGGCGCTTGGTTCGGTTACGGCTTCCACGAGGATGGTTTGCAGTCAGGCCTTGCTGTAGCCGAGAACCTTGGCAGGATACGCCGACCTTGGCAATTGGAAGATCCAAATAGCCGCATCCACGCTCCGGCATTGGGTAGTAGCACCAAAGGAGCCGTCGCTTGATAGAGTCCGCCTTGTACGCCGGCAATGTGATGCATCACCGCTTCGCACCCAAGCGCCATCGGTTTAAGTATCGCGTCGTCTCGGCTCTGCTTGACCTCGACGAGCTCTATTCAGGCAGCCTCAAGCTCCGTCTATTTTCAGTCAACAAGTTCAATCTGTTTAGCTGGCATAGCAAAGATCATGGAGACGGCAGCAAGCGCCCCGTCAGCGAGCAGATACGTGCACTTTTGGCGCAAGGTGGCCTGCAACAATATCAGGCGCAGATCAAACTGCTCTGCTACCCACGCATTCTCGGCTTCGTATTTAACCCGCTCAGCGTCTACTACTGTTATGATTCAGCCGGCAAGCTGGGCGTGATTCTTTACGAAGTCTCCAACACCTTTGGCGAGCGTCACACCTATCTCATTCCTGTGAGTGACACCGACAAAATCGTGCGTCAGCGCGCCGACAAGGCGTTTTATGTCTCGCCGTTTATGCCGATGCAAGCCGACTACCAGTTTCGCATGCAGCCGCCAGCAGAGAGCGTCGCTGTGTGCATTCGTCAGAGTCTTGATAGTAGATCTTTGTTACACGCAACTTTTACCGGCAAACGCCAAGAGATGAACGACCGAGCTCTTTTTGGCGTATTTATTAAATATCCTTTGATGACACTTAAGGTTATCGTCGGCATCCACTGGGAAGCGCTACAACTTTGGCGTAAGGGCGTACGTATCCAACCGCGTGTCACAGAAAAAAATAACAGAATCACCTTAGGTTCACAGATTGAGGCGTCGCAACATGAAACCCTCTGAATACTCAACCGCCACACCAACCCAACTCGCATCCAAAAATGGGAGCTGGTTAAGCCGCCGCTACCTAGACCAAGTGCTCAAGCGCCTGCCGCATCTAGAGTACGGTACGCTAAGCCTATATATGCCCTCGGGTGAGGAGCTTCAATTTGGTGAGGCGAAGCCAGGCGAGCCACGTGCTGAGGTTAGGCTCAAAAGTTTGAAGCCGATATCACGTCTGCTTCGCAGTGGTCTAATAGGTTGGGCCGAGTCATACATGGATGGTGAGTGGGACAGCCCTGATATCGTTGCGCTAGTTCGTTGGGCGCTGGGTAATGAGCATGCGATGGATGAAGTAATGCAGGGGCACCCCATCCTAAACTTCTTCAACCGCTTAATTCACCTTGCGCGCTCAAATACTCGCAAAGGCAGCCGCAAAAATATCGCTTACCACTACGATCTTGGTAACGACTTCTACAAGCTGTGGCTTGACCCCACTATGACCTACTCTTCAGCCCTATATGATGGGACTGATGATCTGAGCGAAGCGCAACTGACAAAGTACCGCCGCATCTGCCAGATGCTAGAGATCAAGCCCGGCGAGACCGTACTTGAGATTGGTTGCGGCTGGGGAGGATTTGCCGAGGTTGCTGCCGCCGAATATGGGGCCCAAGTAACCGGCATCACCCTCTCTAAAGAGCAGTTAAAATACGCTCAAGAGCGCATAGCGAGCGCTGGATTATCGGAGCGCGCGGATTTTCACCTTATCGACTACCGTGACGTAAGTGGGCAGTACGACCACATCGTCTCAATAGAGATGTTCGAAGCCGTAGGCCAAGAGCACTGGCCAACCTACTTTAGCCAGGTGAAGTCACTGCTAAAACCCGGCGCAAGCGCGCTGCTACAGGTGATAACGATCGCCAACGAACGCTTCGACGCTTATGCGAGCGCAGCAGATTTCATTCAGAAATATATTTTCCCGGGCGGCATGCTGCCAAGTCCTGAAAAGCTCGAGCAGCAGGTGAGCGCAGCAGACCTCAAACTGGACGAGCAGCTCTTCTTTGGACGCGATTATGCAAGAACGCTGGCTCAATGGCGCCACACCTTCCTAGCACAGTGGCCAAGGATTCAAACGCAGGGGTTTGATGAGCGCTTTCGCAGAATGTGGCTCTACTACCTAACCTACTGCGAAGGTGGCTTCACCGAGGGCTCCATCGATGTGGGGTTATTCAAAATCACCCGCTGATCAAGCCATCAGCCCCTGGCAGGTAATTCTCTATGCGCTACCGGCGATGCCGCTAGCGCTACCTACCCTCGTACTCTTTATCTACCTACCGACCCTCTACGTTGAGGAGTTCGGACTCAGCTTAACACTCGTGGGCGCACTGCTAATGCTAGCGCGTATCGGCGATCTACTGCTCGATCCATGGGTGGGTGCGCTTAATGACAAGGCCAACACACTACAACAGAGAGGAGTGATAACTGTCGGCGCGCTTATCTGCGCGCTAGGGCTCTACCTGCTCACACGCCCTATTGAAGGGTGGTACGCCAGCTCTCTCATTCTCGCTCTATCTCTACTCTACTTTGGCTGGACCTTAGTTCAGATACCCTACCTTGCGCTGCTACCCCGACTCCACTCTGACCATCGACAACGCACCAAGATCGCCAGCCTTCGCGAGGGGTTGGGGGTAATTGGTCTGCTATTATCAGCTGCTATACCGGTGTACCTGATTAACCAGGGTGAATCCCAGCTCGAGGCGATGCAAGGGCTAACAAATATCGCAACTGTTTTCGTTGGTATCACCCTCACTCTGCTACTGACCCGACTTAACTGGCCCGCAACACAGAGTGGAGTAGCCCAGGGTAAATTCAAAACGCTGTTGCGCAATCGCCCAGCTCGCACACTTATGCTGGCATGGTTCACAAACGGTATGGCCAACGGCATTCCGGGCGTTCTTTTTCCTCTTTATGTCACAGCGGTACTGGGGTCGGACGAGGCGGCGCGCGCTCAACTCATCCTTCTCTACTTCGTTGCTGCGATCGTCTCTCTGCCGCTTTGGTGGATTGCCAGTCGGCGCTGGGGGCGAAGTCAACTTTGGCAAGTCGCAATGCTGATCGCTATCGCAGCCTTTCTCCCTGCAGCCTGGCTAGGCGAGGGGGATATCCTCTGGTTTAGCTTAATCTGCCTAATTACCGGCGCCATGCTCGGTGCCGACCTAGCCCTGCCCCAGGCACTACAAGCTGATGTCTGCGACTGGCACCGTCTGCGCTTTGGCAGAGATCAAAGCGGTCTGCTATTCGCCCTGTGGAATGTTTGCACCAAGCTGGCACTCGCACTGGCTGCGATGCTCGCGTTTGGACTGCTGGATCTTAGTGGCTTTGATGGTGATTTAGGCGAGGCCGGATCACTTGCGCTGATCTACGCATTTTTACCCTGCGTATTCAAATTAACTGCGGTGTTTCAGATGCAGAGCTTTGGACTTACAGAAGCAATGCACCAGCGGATCGTCGCGCGCCTTGAGAGTCGGAGATGAGATGATTCGCCTAGTTCTGATTGCCCTTTTAACACTATCGTTACACGGTTGTACCAACATGGATATCACCAGCATGAGCCGCCCAACGCCAGAACTAAAAATTGAAGAGTACTTCGATGGCAAGGTTTACGCCTGGGGTATATTTGAGGACCGTTTTGGCAAGGTTAGACGCCAATTCCAAGTTGAGATCGATGGCAGCTGGGATGGTAACCAACTGATTCTCGACGAGCGCTTCCTCTACGATGATGGAGAGCGTGACACTCGAGTCTGGACGATTAGCCCTTCCGGCACACAAACCTACTCAGGCACTGCAGACGACGTTTTGGGCGAGGCAAGTGGTATCTCTGATGGCAATACGCTCAACTGGAGCTACGAGCTCGACCTTCCCGTTGGGGACTCGAGTTGGCGCGTCACCTTTGATGATTGGATGTTTCTCCAACCTGGCGGCGTCATGATTAACCGCGCCTACGTCAAAAAGTGGGGCTTCACGATTGGCAGCGTCACATTGAGCTTCCAGCGCGCTGATCAACTCAAGGAAGCGCCATTTTCGCTTTGAGGCGTTTGAGTAACCAACCAATGACAGGCAACTTCAGATAGATGGGCGCACTGTCCCAGTAGTCGAGATGTTCGCTAATCAACCCGTCGTTGTTGAACTGCAGCCGCGAAACCCCCTCTACACTGAGCTTACCTAGTAACGGCAGTTGCGCACTAAAATTCCACCTAATAAAACCCGTATCGCCACCCAAGCGATGCTCTAGGACTCTGAACTTCGGCTCAGTGGTGCGCTCGAACATATCCTCGAGTATTGCCTGCATTTTGCTGATGCCTCGAACATCATTGAAAGGGTCTCTGAAGTGAACATCGGCGCTAACCCACTGGCTAAATTCTGCAATACGCTCGGGTGTGAGGTTAGCAAACAGCTCAAGATAGCCCTGACAGACTTTTTCATGCGGGTGGTTCATTGTGATGTGAGTTTCCGAATCAGTGCAAAGTACAGTCTGTAGGGTAGCATGCTCAGCAGCCTTAGGGTTGCCGCAAATGCGGTTGGAAAACGGATTTCAAAACTACTGCCGTCCAACCCCTTAACAATACGGCGAGCGGCCTCATCCGCATTAATCAGACCTGGCATCTCAAACTTGTTGCGGTCAGTTAGCGGGGTTCTGACAAAACCTGGATTAATCAAACGTATATCAACCCGACTACCCTGAAGTTCAGCTCGCATCGCCTCTGTCATATTTATTAGCGCGCCTTTTGAGGCACCGTAAGCTGCCGCCAGCGGTAAGCCACGATAGCCTGCTAGAGAAGCGACCACTGCAAGCTGCCCCCCCTCTTTAGATAGCCAAGGTAGCGCCAACTCAATAAGGCGCGTGACGCCGTAGAAATTGACGTTCATAAGATGCTCGATAGTCTGCTGACTAAACTCAGCTACCGGCATCTCCTTGTGGTCACCCGCATTAAGTATCACCCGCTCCAAACCACCTGACTCCTCCAGCAGCCGCTGCCAAACCGCTTGGCACTCTTGGGAGTTGGTCACATCAAGCTCCAAAGGAACGATCTTGCCGGAGAGGCTCTCTGCCTCCTGCTCAACACTCTGCAAGACCTCTAGGCGGCGTCCACTTATCCAAACGTTTGCACCGCGGTGGGCGTAAGCGAGTGCTAACTCGCGACCAATACCGCTACCACCACCGGTAATCCATACTCGTTCCATTTAAGTCCTATTTAGCTCTGCAGAATTTTGGCGCCGCTCCAGCGGACCTCGATGGTCGACCCATCCTTTGCTTTGAAGCTCATGCCGCGCCAGAGACCCTGTTGATCGTACCAACTGAGGGTGTTCTCGAGATCGCCACCTAGGCGGTAACCGACCACGTTTACGCTCTCCTGACCTATTAACCAAACCGACTCACTCTCGCGTTTAACATCGAGCCGACTGATTTTACCGTTCAGTGTATTGAGCACTTGCGGTTGCGACAAAATATCATCAAGCCAGTGGTGCGTGGTTAGCAGCTGCGCAGGCAGTTCACGCTGTTTCCCCTTAGTATCAACAAGTGCCAACTGTTCGCCCTGTCGAACCGCGCGTATTGTCTCCTCGTCACCATTGGTTAGCATACGCACATCAAGTGACTCTAGCTCGTCAGCGCGCCACACTTCAGTCGCTTGGTAGAGATAGTCGTAACTAAAGAGACCGAATATTTTAGTCTCGATCTGCATCTCTACAGCCACCTTCAGCGTCTCGTCCGAGGGAGAAAACTTTATACTGTACTGGCCCACCGGCTTAGAATTGCGAAAAACTTCGTAACTGACATCGCTGGAGTAGCGCTGTGACTTCGCCAAATAGCTCGAAGCCTGTGCACTCCCAAGTGTCAGCATCAGCACGAATAGCGTAAGTAGTCGTCGCACGAAACACCTCCAATTTATAGGGGTTACGCAAATAGCCTGCAGCACGGTTCAACTTACTCACAGCGTCGCTTGGCTCAAGGGTCAATTATGGTTAGTCTGTGCAGACTCATTTTTTCTGGAGATAATCATGCGCAACGCACTCTGTTTTGCTCTCTCTTCTGCGATCGGTATTAGCAGTATGCTAAGCCTGACAGCCCACGCGGATATCACCGCTATCATGGACACCTCAGCGGGTGTGATTGAGCTCAAACTTGATGATGAGAAGGCGCCTATCACAGTCGCAAACTTTGTAAGCTATGCCAAAGCTGGACACTACGACGGCCTTGTCTTCCACCGCGTAATACCCAATTTTATGATTCAGGGCGGCGGTATGGATGCAGAGATGAAACCGCGCGACACCCAGCCGCCGATTAAAAATGAATCCAACAACGGTCTTAGCAACCGTCGCGGAACTATCGCCATGGCGCGCACCAATGACCCCGATAGCGCAACGTCGCAGTTCTTTATCAACTCTGTAAACAACACCAATCTCGATGGCCGCGGATCTCGACCCGGCTATGCGGTGTTTGGAGAGGTGAGCAAAGGCATGGACGTGGTCGATAGCATCTCTGCCGTTGAGACAACCAGCGTCGGCTACTTCCGCGATGTTCCGAAGCAACCGATCACTATCAACTCCGTCAAAATTGTAGAGTAGCGCAGCCTAGGCTGGTTCCCGCTACCCCAACTCTATTTTTGCTAAGCGGCGTGCGTTAGCGACCACCGTTACGGACGACAACGCCATCGCCGCGCCAGCTATCATGGGGTTAAGTAGCAATCCTGTGAGCGGGAATAGCACGCCCGCCGCCACAGGTATCGCCAGGCTATTGTAAATAAAGGCACCAAAGAGATTCTGTTTGATGTTTCTGACGGTAGCGCGCGATAGGAGTATGGCGTTCGCCAAACTTTGCAACGAGTTCTGCATCAGCACAACGTCAGCTGACTCAATCGCCACATCGGTACCACCGCCCATCGCGTACCCAACATCAGCTTGAGCAAGCGCAGGGGCATCGTTTATTCCATCACCCACCATCGCAACCACCTCACCCGCTTGTTGCAAGGCATGGATCGCTTCCAGCTTATCCTCCGGTTTGAGTCCCGCGTGGTAGCTGTCTATACCGAGTCGCCCAGCGAGCGACTTGACGGCCAACTCATGGTCGCCCGATAGCAGCACAAGCTTCAACCCGGCCGCGTGGAGTCGCTCAATAGCAGCCGGTGTATCAGCCCGTACTGCATCGGTCAGCGCAAATAGCCCAAGCGCTCGTTGAGACTGAGCCAGCCAAACCAGTGAGCAGCCCTGCTCAGCCCACTCACTAGCCTGCTCGGCTAAAGTGGAGCAGTCGACCCCCTGGGACTCTAGCCAAGTCTGATTTCCCAGACGCACCAACTCACCCTCAAACTCGGCTTGAACGCCCCCTCCGGTCACTGAGTGAAACTGGGTCAGCTCTAGGGACGCAGCGGGAAGTGCATCAGTAAGAGCACGCGCCAGGGGGTGCTCGGAGCGCTGCGCCAAAGCGTATGCAATACCTTCAGACTCTTCACTTAGCAGCTGTGAATCCGCCAAACTGGGCGCACCTTCGGTTAGCGTACCCGTTTTATCCAACACCACTGTGGTCAAATCTTGTGAACGCTGTAGCGCATCGCCCTGTCGAATTAGGACACCAAGCTCAGCTGCACGCCCTACGCCCACCATGACCGCCATTGGCGTAGCCAGGCCTAGCGCACAAGGGCAGGCCACTATAAGCACAGTCAACGCCGCCAAAATAGCGTAGCTCCAGGTAGGCTCAGGACCGTACAGAGTCCAGGTTGAATAGGTCAGAAACGCGATCAACAAAACGGCCGGCACAAACACAGCGGCAATACGATCTGCAAGGCGCCCCAGCTCTGGCTTGGTATTCTGCGCCTGGCGAACGCTCTCCATAATTTGCGCAAGACGTGTCTTCGCACCCACTTGGGTCACGCGTACCAGTAAACTCCCCTGCTGATTTTGCGTACCGGCACTAACACCATCCCCTAGCTGTTTATTGACAGCTACAGGCTCACCCGTAAGCATGGACTCATCAACATAGGAGCTGCCCTCTACGATTTCAGCATCAACGGGCACTCGCTCGCCAGGCCGGATGCGTACCAGATCACCGGGTATCAACAGCTGTACTGAGACCATCCGCTCCTCCCCCTCACGCACCCGCATCGCCTGCTTGGGCTGCAAGTGCATAAGCTTGCGCAGCGCGGAGGCGGTTTGGGTTCGCCCACGCGTTTCGAGCGCTTGCCCAAGCAGAATAAAGCCGATGATCATCAACGTCGCTTCGTAGTAGAGATGGCGTGCGACCTCAGGTATCCAACTTGGATCGATAGCCATCGCAATTAGCAATCCAGAGGAGTAGAGCCATGCCGACCCCGTGCCCAATGCTATCAGGGTATCCATATTGAACTGCATACGAGCGGCTGAGGCCCATGCACCACGATAGATATGCGCTGCGGTTTTACGCATCACCATAAGTGTAAGAACGCCAGTGATCAGCCCGGAGATCAGCCCCTCTGACTGATCCAGTGGTGGCACCCAGCTAAACATCATCTGCAGCATCAACAGAGCACCCAGCCCCAACGCTAGCCAGGCGTGCTCAAACTGCTGCTTTAACTCAGTTCGCTGTTGCTCTTCACGCGCCTCTAGATCCTCTTCATTATCAATGAGTGAGGCACCGTAACCGGCATTCTCGATAACTTGGATAATCGCTGCGGGATCTGCTTCGCTCTGAATGCTTGCACTGCGCTCGGCGAAGTTAATAGCGTAATCACTAATGCGCTCCTCAGCATCAAGGGCACGTTCTATTGAGCGTACACAGGAGGCACAGCTGACCTTCGACAGAGCAAACTGATGAATACTCATTAGAACTCCAAGCGTTTAATTTGCTAGCAACTAACGCAGCCGCGCAGCGTAGTCGCCAGATAGCACTAACACAGGCGCTCCTGGTTCTCCCAGGGTGACCTCAAGAGGCATGCGGGCACGCCCCTTCTCCAACAGTCGCCTCTCGAACTGCTCAAGCACAGCGCTGTCAGGCAGCTCAACCTGAGTCTGAAGGTCTGTCAGCAACGGTGCTTTATAGTCAATCTCTGAACGAGCAATCATCACGTCCGCGGCTATACCGCGCGACTCTAGCCAGAGAGTGATCACACACCAACCACTGAGTGTTGCAAGACCTGAGGTAGAGCCGGCGAAACCACTCCCCTTGTCATTCAGGTTCGGGGCAAGCGGCGCACGCAGCGCTAAGCGCTTGCCGTCAAATTCAACTGCATCGATCTGCATCGCCGCCGTTAGCGGTATCTCGCGATGCAACCACTGCAGAAAATCTACCTGCTGCATTAGCCCCAGCTCTGGGTCAGCGTGGCAGTATCAAATTCCGGCGCGGCACGCACCATAAGAGAGCGTCCTAGATAGACAAAACCGACGATCTCCTCGTTCTCAGCAATCTCTAGCCCTTCGCGCACCACCGGGTCATGCGTCATAGCGCCTGTACGCCACATCGCACCGAGTCCCTGAGCAAACGCACTCTGAACAATCGCGTGAGCGGCACAACCTGCAGTAATCAGCTGCTCAACTTCAGGTACTTTAGGGTGCTCCTGTTTAACCGCTATGATGACTATAATCATAGGGGCTCGCAGAGGCATGTTCTGTAACTTCTTCTGCTGGGCTTCGTCCATCTCTGGATCTTTCGTCAGACCCGCCCGCAGATAGAGCTGCCCCAGTTTATTTAGCGCCTCACCCTCTATCACGAGGAAACGGTAAGGGCGCAGCATGCCGTGGTCAGGTGCGCGACAGGCGGCATCTAACATCAGCTTAACTTGATCAGCCGTGGGCGCAGGTGCACGCAGCGCTGGCGTTGAAGTGCGTTGGGTCAATAGTTCGAGCGCATCCATCTACGTCTCCTTATTGGCGCGACAAGCGCGTATTTACCGGGCGGTCGTTAAGGCTCGAACGGTAGGGGTTAATATCGAGGCCACCACGGCGAACGTAACGCGCATAGACGCTAAGTTTCTGCGGCCGGCAGCGGTTCCAAATATCCATAAATATGGTCTCGACGCACTGCTCGTGAAAATCACCGTGCTCACGGTACGAGATGAGGTAAGCAAGCAGACCACGCGGATCGATCTTGGCTCCCTGGTAAGCGATCTGAACACTCGCCCAGTCGGGCTGACCCGTTACCGGGCAGTTCGACTTAAGCAGATGGCTTACCAGTGTCTCAGACACAAGCTCATCGCCTATATTCAACAACTGGGGTGCTGGCTCATAGTGCTCAATATCGACATCAAGGTCATCGATGCAACGCCCCTCTAACTTGCCGATTTCAGCGCGATCCTGCGGGTAGCTGATGCTCACCTCTACCTCACCACCGGCAGCTTTACTCAGATCGCTTTGCATCTGCTTAGCGACTTCAGACTCGCTCCCAAAGCGCGTTAGATTATAAGAGTTGAGATAGAGCTTGAACGATTTGGACTCAATGATATGCGTTGAGCTTGCCGGTATACGAAATTCCGCCAGCGCCACAACAGGCTTGCCCTTAGCGTTGAGCCAACTCACCTCATAGGCGTTCCAAATATCAACACCACGAAACGGCAGTGAGGTTCGTTCAACCCCTTGGCGTTTCCAGTTGATATCTCGCTCTATCGGGTAGAGCAGATCCGGATCGTATCGATTGACATAGACGGTGCCCTTGCCCAGCGGCGAGTGCAATACAGACTCATGTTCAGACATTAACTACGTATCCCCTTACCAATATTCAGCAGATGCAGCGAGAAAGCAGACAGAACCACAACAAACATCAAGATCATCCCAAAAGCGAAGCCAACATTGATATCACTGACACCCAGGATCCCATAACGGAAGGTATTGACCATGTAGAGTATCGGATTCAACTGCGACACCCACTGCCAAAACTCGGGTAACAGCGAGATGGAGTAGAACACCCCGCCGAGGTAAGTGAGTGGCGTCAGCACAAAGGTTGGAATTATAGAGATATCATCGAAGGTATTGGCGTATGCCGCGTTTATAAACCCACCCAGAGCAAAGACTACGGCCGTTAGAAAAACAATCGCCGCGGTGATAAACGGATGCGCCAGATTCAGGTCCGTGAAGAAGAGAGAGAGCAAGGTCACAATGACTCCAACCATGAGTCCGCGGACCACCCCACCAATCACATAGCCCGCCAAAATAACCCAGTTGGGTACAGGAGCAACCAACAGCTCCTCTATATTACGTTGAAATTTCGTACCGAAGAACGAGGAGACCACATTGCCGTAGGAGTTCGTAATCACCGACATCATAATCAATCCCGGAGCGATATACTGCATGTAGTCAAATCCCCCCATCTCGCCGATTCGAGAGCCCACCAGATTACCGAAAATAATGAAGTAGAGTGTCATCGTAATAGCAGGCGGCACCAGTGTTTGAACCCAGATACGGGTAAAACGGCGCACCTCTTTAACAACGATCGTCCAGAATGCGGTCCAGATAATTTGCGAGTTCATTAAGCAGCGCTCCCTTTCTGACCTTCAACAAGTGACACAAATAGCTCTTCCAAGCGGTTGGCTTTGTTACGCATACTCAGCACCTTTATACCGCTCTTATTGAGCTGTTCAAATACCCCATTGAGCCCTTCCGACTTAGGCACATCAACTTCAAGCGAATGGCCATCCGCCAGACGCGTTGCAAAACCTTCAATAGGCGGGACTTCTTGCAACTCATCCGCGAGATCCAGTACAAATGTTTCGACATTCAACTGCGCCAACAGCGCTTTCATAGAGGAGTTTTGAATGATCTCGCCTTTATCAATGATGGCGATATTACGACAGAGCGACTCAGCCTCCTCAAGGTAGTGGGTGGTGAGGATAATAGTGGTACCCGCTGCATTTATTTTGCGAAGGAACTCCCACATTGAGCGGCGCAGTTCAATATCGACACCCGCAGTGGGCTCATCCAAAATGAGTAGCTTAGGGTCGTGAACCAATGCGCGAGCGATCATTAAACGGCGCTTCATGCCACCCGAAAGCATGCGGGCACGATCGTTACGCTTCTCCCACAGCCCGAGCTCCTTGAGGTAGAACTCCGCTCGCTCGGTCGCCTGCTTAGCGCCAATACCGTAGTACCCAGCCTGGGTCACCACTATATCTATAACCTTTTCGAAGGCGTTGAAGTTAAACTCCTGCGGTACTATCCCCATGCAAAGTTTCGCTTCGGTAGGGCGTGTAACGATGTCGTTACCAAAGACACTCACCTGCCCATCACTCTTATTAACAAGGGATGTCACGATACCTAGCGTGGTAGATTTACCGGCACCATTGGGGCCCAACAGCGCAAAAAAATCACCCTGCTTCACCTCAAGATCTATACCTTTAAGTGCCTGAAAGCCGTTGCCGTAGGTCTTGCGCAGATTGCTAATCCGCAGAGCCACATTCATAGGAGAGTCCTTCTAATAACTTATCGCTGAAATGGGGCCAAAAGCGTTGTAAATCAAGGTAAAATGCCCCTATCGATACATTCTACCTGTTTCCGGAGTGCTTAGGGTGACCAGTTTTCATCAGTTCCATTTAAACCTTTTAAAACTTGGCTACAACAATTTGCTCAAACAGCCCCCCTTTGATCTATCTGAAGATAGCTACTCTAGCGATGCCGATGAACTGCTTGGGCTATACCAAGAGACCATTACCCTCTACCAAGAGCATGCCAGCGAGGCGTTTGACCTTGGGCAGGCGTTAATGATTCGCCTAGTGCGCAACTACCCACAACACACTCAGCTACTGGCACGCGACCTTCTCTGGCTTTTTGGAGGTGACTGTATCCACTACCTCTCTGATGAAGAGATCGAGCAGTTCCAGGCGCTGGATGAAGCTCGTTATGTCAAAGAGGGACAGAATGAAGCATTCGACTATTTAGAGTTGCGCAACGCGATGATCGGAGAAGCACCCTCTCAGCAGAAGCACTGATAAGCCGACGCACTGCTGCGCGATGATTCCAACAGAGCTTTTGCGCAGCAATCGTTCGAAAAAACTTGTTTAAAAGCGGTCGCGACCAACCAGGCAGTACAAAAACGAGGTTACTTTGGCGACAACAAAACGTTATGTGCGCAGTAAATATCCGCAGGGTGACTTTGAAATAACAGAAAAAGAGGGGAGAGTGGAGCGGGATATCGGGCTCGAACCGACGACCTATACCTTGGCAAGGTATCGCTCTACCAACTGAGCTAATCCCGCAAAATGGCGTCCCATAGGGGGTTCGAACCCCTGTTACCGCCGTGAAAGGGCGGTGTCCTAGGCCACTAGACGAATGGGACGTAGCCAACACGTAATTTTTTCATCTCTTTCCGCCTGAAAGAGCAGAAGCGAATTGGAGCGGGATATCGGGCTCGAACCGACGACCTATACCTTGGCAAGGTATCGCTCTACCAACTGAGCTAATCCCGCAAATGGCGTCCCATAGGGGGTTCGAACCCCTGTTACCGCCGTGAAAGGGCGGTGTCCTAGGCCACTAGACGAATGGGACGTAGCCTTCGCTTTACGCGTTCCTCTGTGAGGAGGCGCAAATAATACGGAGCACCCCTGCCAGCGTCAAGCCCGCTTTGTAACTTTTTTCTATTTTTTTTAAACCTATCCCCTCCCCTGCCGCTAAAGCGGTTTAAACAATGACATTTCCCATTTTGAATCATATATTTAGCGCTTTTAACGCAAATTAGCTATGCTGTAGAGAGTAGAGGGCAGGAGCGCAGAATGACGCCAATCCAGACGGGGCTGTTAATACTTGCAGGTCTCGGTCTATTTATCATTGCCGCACTGGTGATGCAGGGGATCGAGAATCAGAAGCGACAGAAGCGCCTGCGCGTCCTTGCCGTCAAAGACCAGATACGTCGCGCTGACCACCTCTTCCATGCACTACCTGCACCACTGCGTACCGCTGCGATGGATAAGTTACTGATTAACTACCTACTTCAGCATTGGCGAGAGATTGCTTCACTGGACTCAGCCGCCGGCGCCAAAGCACAAATTGAAGCGCTCAACCTGCGTACCCAGCAACTCAGTGATGGACCAGCTGCAGCAGCAGGCCTAACTCTCTTCCCCGATCGTGAACAGGCTCGCAGCGCGCGTGCCATCATGCGTGAATTTGCCCAATTTCTGACAGACCTCACAAAAAGCGGTCGCTACAGCGTCGGGCAGATTCAACCCATTATGAACCAAGCAAAAATAGCGTACGCCCGTGCGCGGCTCGACCTCGAGTTGATGGACGCGAAACTTATTGAGCAGAATCGCGGCCCCACCGTTGCCCTACACCAGTACCGTTCATGCATCAGAACAATTGAGAAGTTAAAAAATTACGTTCAGATGGACGCCCAACTCGCACATGCAGAAAACCTTCTGCAACAAGCTGAGTTACGCACTGAAGAGGAGCGAGAGCGCCAACAACAGGCTCTCAAGGATGCGCAGGAGGAGACGCCCCGCATCGCAACGCCTCCCCCTCCGAGCAGTGATACCTAGGCCGTCTCTGCGGTTGAGCCAAAGCGAATCTTAAGATCCAAATTATTCTTGGAGTAGGCGTTAGCTAGAGCCGTTTCTCGGCTAATTCTGCCCGCCTGATAGAGCTCGTACAGACTGGAATCAAAAGTGTGTGACGCGGTATCAGAGCTATTCTCCATCGCATCGCGGAGGGACTTATGGTCACCGGTAGCGATCAATTCCGACACGAATGGTGTGTTTATTAACACCTCTGTGGCGGGGGCATATTTCTGATTGGTATCGCGTACCAACCTTTGTGCCACAATGCCTTTAAGGTTCACTGACAGATCCATGTTGATTCGACGCAGTTCCGAGTCGTCGAAAAAGTTACACGCGTGAGCGACAGCCTGAGGAGCTGAGGTACTGTGTAGCGTTGCCAGACACAGGTGCCCCGTCTCGGAGTAACGAATCGCCTGTTCCATGGTGTCGCGATCACGAATCTCACCAATCATGATGACATCGGGTGCTTCTCGCATCGCATTCTTCAATGCTGACTCGTAGGAGTGGGTATCGATTCCCACCTCGCGCTGATTCACTATAGAGCGTTTATGCGAATGGGAGAACTCTATAGGGTCCTCGATCGTAAGGATGTGCCCAGTAGCGTTGGTATTTCGATAATCTAGCATAGACGCAAGCGAGGTCGATTTACCCGAGCCAGTGCTACCAACAATGAGCACCAACCCAGTCTTCTCCATCACCAGTGAGTTGAGCACCTCGGGCAGGCCCAGCTCTTGAACAGTGGGCACATTCTCACGAATGTAACGAAAGACGAGCGCAAGGTCGCCGCGCTGCCACATAATATTGACGCGAAACCGGCCAATGCCATCCACCTGATGAGCGAAGTTCATCTCCAAGTCACGCTTCAGATGAGACATCTCGTCATCACTAAGAAGCTGACGCGTAACCGCTTCAGTTGCTCCGGGCTCGAGGCGCGTATCACCAATAGCACGCATCACCCCATCAATCTTTACCTGCACACAGGCGCCTGTTGTGAAGAACAGGTCGGATGCCTGCTTGGTAACCATCAGTTTTAGATAGGGGTTTAAGTCAATCATCGGTTCTTCCCACTTGAACGCAAAAAGGCCAAACTGCTTCTCGCCTATTCAGACTAGAAGAGCTTGGCCTTTTATGCCAAAAATAGGGATTAGCCGGTTAGTCGATTCGCTCGGTAATCGGCAATCGCCTGCTCAATCTCATCGTGCGTATTCATTACGAAAGGACCGTATTGAGCGATAGGCTCGGCTATTGCGCGCCCAGCGACCACGAGCAGCCTAGCGCCAGCAGGACCCGCCCTGAGGTCCAGCTCGCTACCCTCACCCAGCTCAGCAGCCTCAGCAAGGTTAAGCTTCTCGGCACCAAGACCCGCACCACCCTCAAAGAGGTATACAAAACCGCTAAGCTCGCTGCTCAGTGGCAGCGTGTACGCGGCTCCGGGCTGCATCTGCACCTCAACAAATAGAGGCTGACGGCTGATACCAGAGACTGGGCCCGATACTGTATTACCGCTAAGCGACTCGAGTGTTCCTGCTACCAGTCTAACGCGCACCCCATCGGCTACATCAAACTCAGCGACCTCTTCAGGTTCGATGTTTTGGTAGGCCGCCGGCTTCATCTTCTCCGACGCTGGCAAGTTAACCCACAGCTGGAAGCCGCTCATTAGCCCCTCCTCCTGCTCTGGCATCTCTTCGTGAATCACACCACGACCTGCTGTCATCCACTGCACGCCGCCAGAGCGCAGGATACCCTCGTTCCCCATATGGTCACGGTGACGCATGCGCCCCTCGATCATATAGGTGACCGTCTCAAAACCTCGGTGTGGATGGGCAGGAAAGCCTGCGATGTAATCGTCCGGATTTTCAGATGAGAAATTATCCAACATCAGGAACGGATCTATGCGCGCAAATTGACTGTTGCCGACGCTCCGTTTGATACGAACTCCGGCCCCATCCATGCTGTCAACGGCGGGCACCCGGCGCTTTATACTGCGATTGCTCATATTTGGGACCTCTCTATTTTGGATCGGTCTATCGATCCAAGGTTAGTCGGTAGTCTGCCAAGCGCCTACTTCGACGCCTGGCGGGCGAAAACGCTGGCCGCCTAGTTAGACAGCGCTTCGCGAGCTCTCTCCAGCCCTTTTTCACGATGCTCATCACCCATCGCCAGACCATCGGCGAGGACGACGCGAACATCACTGAGGCCAACAAACCCAAGCACTTGACGCACAGCAGTCAACTGACCATCGTTCTCACCATTGTAAACGCCACCCCGAGTAGAGATCAGGTAGACAGGTCGGTCCTCAATAAGACCAACAGGACCCGTCTCTGTGTACTTAAAAGTAACACCAGCACGTGCCAAATGATCAAACCAAGCTTTAAGCTGCGATGATATACCGAAGTTATACATCGGCAGACCGATCACAATAACACTAGCAGACTTAACTTCAGAGAGCAGTTGGTCCGCGTAATCGACAACTGACTGTTGTTCTGCAGTGCGCTCAGCCTCGGCAGTGTTGAGTGCCGTCACACGGAAAGCATCTAGATGGGGAACGGGATCCGCCGCGATATCACGCTCAATGACTGAACCCTCAGGGTTCTCTGAGCGCCACTTTGCCATAAACTCTCCGGCCAACTGAGCTGATTGACCGTTATCACCGAAAAGACTGCTCTTTATATGTAAAAGCGTTTTCATAATTTTCTCCGAGTAGGTTGGTATAGCCCTATTATCCGTTCTACACTGTCGATAATAAATAGTGAATTAACTAACATTTAGATCGAATTTTTAGATATATGCAGATCACTCTAGAGCAGTGGCAGGCGCTTTTAGCCGTTGTAGACCATGGCAGCTATGCCCAGGGAGCAGAAGCTCTGCGCAAAAGCCAATCCACCTTGAGCTATGCGATACAAAAAATTGAAGACCAGCTCGGCGTCACTCTTTTCAAACTCGACGGACGCAAGGCGAAGCTAACCGATACTGGGGAGGTTTTAGTCCGTCATGCACGCGATCTTCTCAATCGAGCTGAACTGACTGAAGAGTTAGCCAAACACTACGGCCAGGGTACGGAACCGCTGATACGGCTCTCAGTAGAGGCGATCTTCCCGGAGACTATTATCTTCGCGGCCTTATCAGAATTTTCCCAACTGCAACCACAGACGCGAATTGAGCTGCGCCAATCGATCCTCAGCGGAACAGACGAGGCGCTGCTAGAGCGCAAGGTTGACCTAGTGGTCGGTGGAAGAGTCCCACCGGGATTCACCGGTGAAGCACTGCTGGCCATAGACTTTGTAGCCGTCGCAGCGACCGACCACCCACTCAATCAGCAAGATGAGGCTCTGCAACTAGAGGACCTACGCCAACATCGCCAACTGGTGGTGAAAGACTCAGGCCAACGAAACTTAGATGATGGCTGGCTAGGCGCCTATCAGCGCTGGAGCTTCGATAGCATCGAGCTATCCATTCAGGCAGCAATCGCTGGCTTCGGATTTGCCTGGCTTCCGGAACTCAAGGTACGACACCATATTCAACAAGGTAGCCTGACACCACTGAAGCTCAAAGAGGGCGGCAAACGCAGTGCAGAGTTACATCTTATTTTGACCGACGCAGAGTACGCCACAACAGGTGTAAGGCTACTCGCTAAATGCATAAAGCGGGCACTGCAACAAGAGTGCCCAAAACATACGAACTCTTAGGCCTTGCCTCTAGTTGGTCGCCGCTTTTTCAGCAGTAAGCCGGAAGCCGTTTGCCTCCATCTTCCACTTCGGTAAGAACTGATCCAGATCGTTACGGATCAAGAACTCTCTATTGAGTTGCGCATTCAGCGGTAGCTGCAGGCGCGACTCGAGTGGCGGCAAGAGTGCATCGGCAACATGTGCAATGGCGGTAGCAGAGAGACCTTTTTGGAAATACCCCTCAGGGTTGTGATGATAAAGCACGGCATCAACCACCATTGGCGGGAGGTTCCACTGAGTCAACAAATTAGCACCAAGCTGCGCATGATTAACCCCAAACGCCTTAAGCTCAACCTCAGCGAGCGGCTTATTATGCTTGGCAGCGTAACCAAAAATCTTGGCATAACTCTGCGACTGCTCATTCGCCAACATGACCATACCAACATCCAATAGCAGCCCTGAAAGGAAGGCTTGGTCACGCAACATAGCATCACCACCGGCAACCTTAGCCAAGGCCTGCGCCAGGCGTGCCACCATTAGAGACCGCGCCTGCAGTGAATCAAGTGAGAACAGATTCCAATCCTTCGCCTCTTTGTAGTGGCTACCAAAATGTCCGGCTAAAGCGAGTCCGCGAAGGGTTCGCGTACCAATCAGCGTCACCGCCTGCTGGATATTGCTAACAGGTTGGCGCAGCCCAAAGTAACTCGAGTTCACAATGCGCAGCAATCGAGCGGTCAATGCGGGATCCTTGGAAACAACCGCAGCAATGTGCTCTGAAGTCGTCCGCTCTGAATTGAGCTGACGTGTGAGCTCATGAAAAATCGATGGTGGAGAGGGCAACTGCTTGAAGGCAGCCATAGAGCGGCGTACCCGCTCCTGCGACAGTTGTCGGTTTGAAGCGACCGCTTGCTCAATGAGGGCAATCGTCTCCTCGTGGCTGTTGGAATTTAGACACACGCGATGAGCAACATCGAGCGCCTTGGCCAGATAAGTCGAGGAGAGAACCGGTGTGTAGAGCACGCGAACACACCCGATTGACTGACTCATTATCTGGCGCAGGTAAGCGAGCTCACGCTCAGGTGACGCCGGCGAAGCAACCACGATAGCGTCAAACTTGCGCGATGCCAGCATCTGCAGTCCGGATTGTAAGTGATCAACACGCTCTATATCCCACTGAGCACCAGCGCTCTTCATATCTTCGCTCCAGCGAAGGAAGGAGCCTGTCGGATCACAGAAGAGTATTTTCGGACGTGCCTGAGTGTTCTCACCCATAACCGACCTCCCCAAAATGGCTTAAACCGAGACGAATATCAGGCAACGGGCCTTACAACCTATTCGAATCGGTAAATAATTAACTGTCTGCGTTAACGTTAGCATTTTCCCAGAGCTAAGCTCTGGATATTAATTCAACTCATACTAATGCTTGTGACAGTTGCGCCATATCAGGCTTTGAAGGGCAAGATTGGAGATGCAAGTCCGCTAATCTAGAAGCTGTCGACCGGTCCCGCACCCTCGCGCACGATCTGCACCTCATCCTCGGTTAGGTCGACCACGGTGGTCGCCTCCATACCACAGTACCCGCCATCGATAATTAGATCCACCTGTGACTGCAACAGATCACGGATATCGTAGGGGTCAGTCAGAGGTAGATCCTCACCAGGCAGGATAAGCGATGTACTCATAATGGGCTCACCGAGCTCTTCCGCTAGCGCTAGCGCGATAGCATTATCTGGAACTCGAATCCCGATGGTTCGGCGTTTAGGGTGCATAAGACGCCGAGGTACCTCTGTAGTCGCGTTGAGAATGTAGGTGTAGGCACCTGGTGTATGGGCCTTAATGAATCTGAATACGGAGTTACCCAACTTCGCGTAGATGGCGATTTCAGAGAGGTCACGACATACCAGCGTGAAGTTATGTTTGCTGTCCAGCTGGCGGATTCGTTGAATGCGCTCCATCGCAGCTTTATCACCAAGATGGCACCCCAGTGCGTAAGCTGAGTCGGTGGGATAGACAACCACCCCGCCCTGTTTGATGATCTCAACGGCCTGACGAATCAACCGCTTCTGGGGATTTTCTGGATGAATTTGAAAGAATTGGCTCATGCTGCCTCCTTAGGCCGCACACAGACGCTCGATGATCAGGCGCTCTGCTGTGAATTCCGGATAACGCCCCAATGAGGTCCAGCGTTGATCAGGAGAATGAAAATCACTGCCGGCTGAAACATAGCACTCGCGCTGCTTCGCTAGCTTTATCAACTCATGCTGATGACCGGGTGTCACACCAGGAAAACTGACCTCTAAACCTGAGGCGCCCGCTTCCAGAAGATCTGTCATCAGCTCGCGTATCTTAGTGAAAGTAAAGTTGTATTTAGTGGGATGCGCCAGTACTACGACTCCGCCAGCAGAGACTATGAGATCAATGGCTTGAGTAAAGCTCGGCCAAGTCGCTTTCACATCCCCCGGTGTCCCCTGTCCAAGATAGCGATCGAAAGCCTCCTGCATGGAGCTCACTTTACCCAAATCAAGTAGCGCTTTAGCAAAATGTGGCCGCCCTATTTGGCTCTCTCCGGCATGATCGCGCGCGAGGTCATAGAGATCTTCCGGCAACCCCTTCTTATGTAACTTGCGAGCGATTTCACGCGCACGTTCGTCCCGCAACTGCATGAGATTTTGCATATAGGTCTCGAACGCAGCGACTGACGTATCGAAGTTGAGCCCCACCAGATGAATAACGCGCCCACGCCAATCAGCAGTAAGCTCCACTCCATTAATGAATCTCATACCTCGAGACTCAGCAGCTGCACGCGCCTCACTAAGTCCTGCAATCGTGTCGTGGTCCGTTAAGGCGACCAACTCCACCCCTGCATCAGCGGCTCGCTGCATAAGTTCAGCCGGCGCCAATGTTCCATCTGAAACACTGCTATGCATATGCAGATCAAAACGTGGCTGAGCATTCATGTTAATTTCACTCTGAGGTTGCAACCTTTTATACTCGTTCGACTTTTTACAACTGCCACCATCTCTAGAGACAGGTTAATGAAAATATTACTCGATTTTTTACCGGTTATCGTCTTTTTTGCTGTTTATAAGTATACCAACGATATTTTAATCGCGACGGCGGTCCTTATTCCGGCAACAGTTCTGCAGATGCTCTACAGCTGGAAGGTGCAGCGCAAGATAGAGACGATGCAGCTTGTCACGCTCGGCTTAGTAGTGCTGCTTGGCGGCGCAACGCTGCTCTTTCAGGACAAAGCTTTTATTCAGTGGAAACCGACCGTTGTTAACTGGCTTTTCGCCTTAGGTTTCCTCGGAACCCAATTTATCGGCAACAAAACCGTCGTAGAGCGCCTTATGGGCAGCAGCATAGAGATGGAGCAACGCATCTGGCGCAAGTTAAACCTTGTCTGGGTTATCTTCTTTGTCGTATTGGGGATAATTAACATCTATGTCGCCTACAGCTTTAGCGAAGAGGCGTGGGTAAACTTCAAACTATTTGGCATGCTTGGTTTAACCCTGGTATTCATAATTGCACAAGGCATTTACATTTCACGTCACGCGAAAGAGCCCGAACAGGAGGCTGGAAACTGATGTACTACGCTATTATCTCGGAAGATATACCCAACTCGCTGGAGAAGCGCCTCTCTGTGCGCCCAGCACACCTAGAGCGCCTTAAAGATATGGCCACGCAGGGGCGACTGCTGGTGGCAGGCCCACACCCAGCCATCGATAGCGAAGACCCCGGCGAAGCGGGTTTTAGCGGCAGCTTAGTGATTGCAGAGTTCGATTCTCTTGCTGATGCGCAGGCGTGGGCGGATGCCGATCCTTACGTTGCGGCGGGCGTTTACCAAAAGGTGGCTGTAAAGCCTTACAAAAAAGTTTTGCCCTAGACTACAATTTTTTCTTATTTGCGCTATTGTTTATGCAAGATTAAGGAAAACTGTTGTCTAATGGGCTACACCTAGAGTTGTATCCTTGGTCGTCATTCCAAACAAAGGGAACTT
>Ga0209955_1000123_pt1 | contig 30801 bp, 37 predicted proteins | sample SalPonA_A_H2O_MG_FD_185716 | JGI IMG/M metagenome (GOLD analysis project Ga0209955, IMG submission 185716) | Water microbial communities from South San Francisco under conditions of wetland restoration - Salt Pond MetaG R2A_A_H2O_MG (SPAdes)... | ecosystem: Environmental > Aquatic > Non-marine... | reverse complement strand
CAGCAGGTTATTGGTTTCCTGACTGTGGGTACTGGCCTCGGTGGTAATGTGGGATTGAATCTCGGGTTGCTGGGCGCGCGCTTTAATCAAGGTGGTTCGCACCTGAGCTTGGGTCATGCCACTGGCGAGGAACTCTGCAGTGCGGTGTGGTTGGCCAGCGAGTAAGCAAAGCTCGGCAATGGCGTGCGCTTCAACACGGGTATCCATGGGCTTCGGTGTCGCAATGGTTTGTGCAACGGCCTCAGGTTTAAGTGCGGGTGTTTCTGGTGTTTCAGTAACCTCGTCGGCTACCACGGTGTCATCGGTATCGTGCATAAGGCACTCCTGTGATGTTTTTTGAGAATGAAGATTGGGAATGGTGGTTTGCGATGCAGGCGACGCGCGTGCCTTGCTGTGTAGTGCTTTAGTCGCCTTGAGGGTTTCTGCAAAGGCAGCTAAGGTTTGTTCAAACGTACCGACGTCATCGGCGAGTCCTGCCTCAATGGCGTTATCACCAAAGAACAGACCGGCTTCAGTACCGATCACTTTCTTAGGATCAAGGCTTCGCATCTCGGCCACCTGCGAGACAAACATCCCGTACAGTCGATCGACTTCGCTTTGCAGTGCATCATGGGCCGACTCGGTCAGCGGCTGATGAGGTGACAAATCGTTCTTGTGACTGCCGGCGTAAATCGCGGTATAAGTCAGCCCCTCTTTGACATCGTGTTGCGATTGATCGACATGCAGGGCAATGACCCCAATCGAACCGACCCCAGCAGTTTTGGATAAGGTGATGCGGTTAGCAGATGCAGCGACGGCATAGGCGGCCGAAAACGCGGAGTCATTAGCATGTGCCCAGATGGGTTTAGTCTCAGAGGCTTTGCGAATATGCTCGGCCAACTCAAAGACCCCCGAGGCTTCACCACCTGGCGAGTCGATATCTAAAAGAATGCCATCGACGCTGGGGTCAGCTACTGCGGTATCAATGTCATCAGCGATTTGTGCGTAAGACGTCAGCCCTGAGGCCGCTTCCAGTCCTAACGTGCGTTTGACCAAGGTGCCGTAGACCGGAATCACCGCAATGCCCGGTTGAATAGGTTTGGCTGCTCGCGCAGGCGGCAGCGCTACTTTGGCTTGCGTGTCGGGGAGTCCTAATCGCGGACCCAGTACCGATAAAATAACGTCCAGTTTTGGACGGGCGATCAGAAGCGGCGTACCGAATAATCGGGACGCTAAATGAATGAGTGGCATGGTGTGTCCTAAGGTGTAGTGGTGTTATCGCGATTGCCGCGACGATTGGCGTCTTGACGTGGATCGGAGTCGAACATCAACTCCAAGTCATCGGCGCGTTGGTTGTCGGCGGCGATCTCTTGATCAATGTCCTCGGCGTCATAACCGAAGGCAGAGATTGCTTCGGAGCGACTCATAAGGCCCGCCCGAATCGCGGTCAGCATGGCATCAAACTCTTTCTTGGGATCAACCCACTGCCAACCTTGTGGAATCCATTTCACCATTTGATAGGTGTGCGGTTGATCAGCGTACTGGGGTAGTTGTAGCTTGCCTTCAAGTACCGCCTGGTTCATCCATGCCTTCCAAATGGGCCGACAGAGTTGATGCACGATCACGCTGTGTTGGATCGACTCACAACGCCTGCGAAACTCCAAGAGACCAGCCCTAATCGATGAGTAGTTCACTTGAGTCAAATCACCGGTGAGCATTTCATAGGTGATGCCCATGGCGGCGGCCACCGCCCGAAACTGATTGCGTAGAAAGTCCGAGTAGGATGCACCGACATCAGCGGGTTGGCTGAATTTGATGTCTTCGCCCGGCTCGAGTATTTGCATGGTTCCAGGTTCAAGTCCTGCCAAAGCAGCACCGTGGGCATCCGGTAATCCTTCGCCTAGGAGATTGTCCTCTGGGTTCATTCGGGTGATGAAGCCTGCAAACATGGCGGCCGTTTTCTTGCGCACCAACTCGGCATCATCGTATTGATCGAGTTCATTGAGTTTGACTAAGGCTCGCGCTAACCAGGGTTCACCGCGGATTTGTCCGGGGCGTAGTGGTCGGTAGAGATGTATGATTTCATCGGCCTTAACTCGCACGGTATCGATGCTGGTGTTGCGGTTGCCGGCACCAGACATCGGCGCCAAGGTGCCATCACCGGGGTGCAGTTTGTAAAGGTGATAGGCGACGCGTCGACCCAGTTTGTCGAACTCGATGCCGGCGCGAATCACATTGCCTGAGGGCAGATCTTTATTGAGATTGATGGGTAAGTGTTCGGGCTCAAGTAACTGCAATTGCAGTCCCACAGGCAAGGCATCTTTCTCCTGTCGGTAGCGCAGTCGGATCAGGCATTCGCCACCTTCTAACATGGCGCGACAGGCGAGGCTCTGTAGACCGTAAAAGTCGGTGAGGCCAGCACTGTCGGCTTCCTCGCACCAACTCCACCACAGGGCATGGATGCCCTCACGCACGGCGTTATCTTGGTGCATCGATTGGGGCTTGATGCCGGTACCGATGGCGTTGGCCACGAAGGCTTCGACGCCTGCGGCCGCCCAGGGATTGCGACGAACTAGATCACGACTTTTGGCGCGCAGTTCGTTTTGGCTAAAGGTCAGTGCAGCGACAGCACCTGGATTGCCGACGAGCCATGAGAGTGAACGCCTGCCACCACCCACGCCATCGTAGGTCGGTGTGGTTTTGCCACCAAACAGGCCTTTGCGGATAGTCTTAAACCACGCCACGATTAAAATCCCTTGTTGCTGGTGAGGCGGATTTGTCGAGGTGATCCGGGCCACAAGCCTGTTTCTTCGGCTTGTTTCAATAAACCTTTGCGAACGGTTTGGATAGCGGTTTGCAATTCATCGACGGTACGGTATTCGATGGTTTTATCCTGAAATGTCACGCGACGCTCGCCAGTAGCGAGGGCACGTTCCAATGCTTCGAGTTGTTCTTGTGAGTAGGCCATCAGTGAAATACCACGAGATTGATTTCGGTGGAGTCGTCAAACGAGGCCGTGCTACTGGCCACAATAAGATCGACGAATTGGGTGGTTTTTTGGTCGGCCGTTGCACGCACAATGGCGATTTGCTGTTGACCGTTATCACGGGCGCTTCGCGCGGTGGCACCGATGCCCGATGTCGCATCGGGCATCGGTTGGGTGAAATTGACGCGGTAGCGGCCCTTGTCCAAACGCGTCACACTCGCGACATTGAACGCCCGACGGATGAGCATTTGTGTATCGACCGCGCCAAAGCACACCCAAGCTTTTGCGACACCGGGGTGCAAAGCGGTGATCTTGCTTTTCACCTCAGTGCCAATGCGTGAGGTCAGTGATGCGATGCGCGCGACCAGATTCATTAGGTCAACGACGCTTCAAAGATCACGACGAAGTCAGTATCGGTATTGCCGACATCACTGGCGGCTACAGCACCGATGTTGGTGCGAGCCAAAGCCTGTTCTTCTGCCGTTAGCGTTTGTGCTGCATCAAAACGAACGCGCTTGTTGATTGATGCCAACAAGGCATCGAGACCGGTGGTGCCATCCTGCAGTAACTGTTGTATCTCGAGTAATGTGTCGTAGGCTGCGTCGGCGCCACCCAAGATTTCTGCCTTGAGGGCGTCCAGTAGCGTGACAATTTTGGATGAGGAGTACGTGGTACTGAGATCAATGTTGGCATCGTCGATACTGGTCAAAGTACCGAGTGCGGTTTGCAGTTCGTTGATCGCCGACACCAAACTGGTTTTGTCTGTTGTGGTCAAACTTGCGAGACTGCCAGTTTTGCTGTTGATGGCGTTGAACTCTTGGGCGAGTCGAACCACCAAACTCTCAATGCGGGTTTGTAAACTCATGGGGTTTTCCTTTAACGATGAAATGAATTAGGTCAGCCAACGGCTTCGCACGACTTTGCGAGGTTGTCTTGGGATTTTGTTGCTGGTGGCCTGCGTATTGTCGACGCTCGTTTCCGCTTCCAGTGTCTGAACGTCGATCACTTGCGGCTTGTGCCGGATGCCCAGCTGCAATTCCAGTTCAGCCCAGTGCCGCTCCTCAAACCGATCCAAGCCTGCCGAGGTAGCCGCAGCTCTGGCGTAGACATAACAGTCCAGCGCTTCGTTGCGCTCACGCATCTTTTGCCATTCGCGTTTGGCGAAGCCGTTGCGATCACGTTTGGTCACCAATTGCTCGGCGCACAGCTGTTGCAGATACTCGGCATCGACCTTGGGTAGATGGACATAGCCGTCGGGGTAAGTCAGTTCACCTGTCGCTTCGTCGATATCCGGTGTTTTGCGCAGGTTGTTGTAGAGTTCCAACTTGGCAATGCCGCCGGCGACGGGAAACACTTTCACGCCACGGCGCAGCTTCTTGCCACTCTGGTTAGCATCCACCGCAGATGGCGTGCCGATTAGCGCAGCCCCTCTTGGCACCCCTTTGATCGGGATGACCTTGGGGTTACGCAGCTTGCGTACAAAACTGTAGGCTTCTTGAGTGGCAAAGCCGGTATCAATGGCCAGTCGTTTCAGATCGATGAGATTGCCACTGCTGTGGGTCCAGCGCTCGCTGAGTAGTTGGCCAAGTTCCGACCACACTTCGTTGCGAGCGGTATCGCCCATCAGAATACGGTGCTCGACTAACCAACTGACTTTGTTGCGCCCGAAGGCCCATACAGACACTTCGATGCGATCTTTTTGGATATCGGCACCGGCGGTCAATAATATGCCGCCCTCTGGTATGGTGCCGATTCGATAGTCCTCCCGACGCTCCAGCAAGCGCTGCCAGTCGGGGGATTCACCTTCTTCAACCCAGGTCTCCCCGAGCTCGGTGTTTTTAAAGGTTTTGATGGCTGAGGTGGATCGGCTCTCGGATATGGCCGCCAGTTCCCATGCTGCAGCGATTTCGGCCCAGCTGCGCCAGCCCACGGGGCTGTATAAACTACTGAGATGAAATCCTGCCGTGCGACCCGATTGCTCGGGTGCACAGGCGCGCCACTCACCTTGGGCTAGCATTGCAGTTTTATGGTGTTCAGCAATGCCTTTGCCACAAGATTCGCAGATGTATTGCGCGGTTTCCGGTTGGCCTCGCTCCCAGCGCAGTTGTTCAAAGCGCAACCATTGACGGTGTTCGCAATGCGGGCACGGCAGAAAGTAACGCCGTTGGTCGCTCGACTCGTATTCGCGTTCAATAGCGCTGACTCCAGCAAGAGTCGGCGTAGAGACAATCAGCATCTTGCGACGCGCAAACGTGCGTGTTCGTGCTTCGGATAGCGAAATGGCATCGCCTTCGCCCTCAACGTCGAGGGGATAACCATCGACTTCATCTAAGAACAGGTAGCGTACCGGCATGGAGCGAAGCCCGACTGCGCTGTTAGCACCGGTCATGACTAACACGCCACCGTTGAATTCTTTGCTCAGGATCGTGTTGCCTGCATCGCGACTGCGTGCCGGTGCAATCCGCTCTTTGATCGCAGGACTTTCCTCAATCAACGCATCAATACGTTGCTTGGAGGCCCGCTTGGCCATCTCAACCGTAGGCCACACGGCCATCATGGGACCGGGGGCGTGGTTGATCACGTAACCTATCCAGTTGAGACCCATCTCCGTGCCACCCACCTGCGCACCTTTCATGAACACGACACGTTCAACAGGTGACATGGGTGACAGACAATCCATAATCTCTTGCAGATAAGGTGTGCGACTGGTTCGCCAGCGACCCGGCTCAGAAGCCGCTTTGCTGGATAATATTCTGTGGGTGTCGGCCCACTCAGATACGGTTAGTAATGGATCAGGGGTTAGCCCTTCCGACCATGCTTGTTCTATGGCTTCCCAGCCCTCATAAAAATCGGTCATGGCTAGTCCACCTTGGGCTTGAGATCACCCAAATCGATCAATTGTTCTCGCACCGCTTTCTCGAGCGTGACGTGCATCAGGTGCGAATCCACGCCAAGCTCAGCGGCCATTTGCGAAGAAACACGCGCTGGCCAATTCAACCAGGCATCACGTTCGGCTCGCGCCAGTTTGAATACATGGGCGACCGCTTGCGAACGATCGACCAGTTCACCTTTGAGCTGTGCCAGACGAATCTTGTTGGTTTGTGCCTTAACGACTTCGTTGGCCGTGCGTGCCTGTACCAGTGATGTGCTCGTCGATGGTGTACCCACGAATGGCTCTGCGGGTTCCTGCGTGCGCATGACGGTCGGTGCGGGTTGCTGCGGTTTTTTAGCAGTCTCGGTCGCCGCCTTGCTACGCGGTGTTGTTGTGTTTTGAGCCCACTCTCGGTCGGCTGTTTCGGGGTCGATGGTGCCATCGGACAGCGGTGTGATTCGGCCAGTGTCGATGGCCTTTTTGACCGCTACATGCGACACGCCGCGATGGCGCGCATAGGCCCGTATGGAAATTCCCATAGACCTGTCCAACTGTGTTGTTAATTGAAATTAAGCTGAATTGAGTTGATAAGCATCCCGAAGGAAGCGTACATGTCATCACGTTAAGCAGAACACGGAGCAGCCAACATGACTAATAAAGACCAAGCACTGAGCGCCTTCCTTGCCCGCAAACACCACATCGACGCGATGCTTAAACGTCTGCAAGACGCCAGCGACAACCACTTTGATACGGATCCTGACAAGGTCACCTGGGGCGACGCTGGTTCGCTGGGCTACATCGAGGAACAACTGCAAATCATTGTCGACTTTACCTTCGGTGAAGGCGAGCACGCTGAGTAAATCAACGCACAATCCACTAACGGAGTATCAACTATGTCACTCAAGAAAATACCCACACTGTCCCAGCCCGAGATCGACCTGTTACTGGAGTTTATCGCGCAAGACCACTTGGCGATCGAGTCTCTGGAGACGCGCAATAGCGATAGCCTCGACTTCCACGAAGTCAGTGTTTGGAGCCTCAAACAGGCCCTGCTCGCAGCCTTCGATGCCGGGCGTCGCGCCGATCGGCGGATGACCAAACCACGCACTAATAAATCCGGTCCGCTGACGCCTGTCGCACAGGTTGCGCCGGCTTCAACGATGTTTATGTGAGGTGCACGATGTCCGATTTAAGCAAACTTGATGTCGATGATATTCCGGTGTTCGTTCAACCGAAATCACTAAAGCCAACCAAAGCATCCAAGTCCAAGAGCAAACAACAGCTGTTGATTGCCCTGCTCGAGCGACCCGAGGGTGCGAGTATTGCCGAGCTCATGGAAGCCACTGGTTGGCAACAACACACTGTGAGAGGCGCGATGTCTGGCACCCTCAAGAAGCGACTCGGCTTACAGATTGAGTCGGTGAAAACCGAGGGCGCTGATCGCACCTACCGCATCCTCAAATCACCAGGAGAGTGACCATGAATGCCGTTCTTAAAACAGAAATTGCTGACCCCTTACTCAGTGCCGGGATAGCGGCACTGACTGAGCTGATGCCGAGCTTCGTTAATGTTGATTCGCCGACTAAACAAAGGGCCTATCAAACCATGCAGGCAGAGCTACCAGATTTGATTGTGTCACTTCGGCACGACCGGCAATTGGGTGAGTGTGTTTACCGAGCCGGTTGGCACACTGCGGTGTTGCGGTTGGTGCTGGCCGGGATGCGAGAACTCTAACGCATTGACATGGCAATGCAATTGCATTACCTTTTGTTGAGACGATACATTGCGGAGTGATGCAACATGGCGAATTCCTTATTGATTACCGAATCTACGTTGACTGACCGTTATCAAACAACAGTTCCTGATGCCGTGCGTAAAGCATTGCACCTGGGTAAGCGTGAAAAAATCCGTTATACCATTCAGCCTGATGGTAGCGTTTTATTGTCCCGTGCTGATATGAACGATCAGGATCCCGTTTTAGGCAGCTTCCTATCGTTCTTGGCGAATGATATTCAACGACATCCAGAGCGTCTTAGAGCAGCAACGCCGGAACTGGCTTCTCGAATCCAAGGGCTAGTCGGTGGTATTGACGTTGACCTTGATGCCCCGTTGGATGATGAGGACGAATAGTTTTGTCTGAAAGATCCAATTTGGTTGTAAACGGCTGGACAATTTATGTTCATCCGCTGTTTCTCGATGAGCTAGATATTCTGATTTCAAAAACTGAAGAGCTTCGAAAGAAGGACTCTGAGAATTTCGTCAAAAAAAATAGTAGTAAACGCCTCGCTGCTATTTCAAAACTGGCATTTGAGGTGATACCTCAAGAGCCCTCTTTGCCGGAATATCGTCAGGGCAATACACTTGGTGCTGAGCATAAACATTGGTTCCGAGCGAAGTTTTTCCAACAGTACCGACTCTTTTTTCGCTTTGATTCAGCCTCGAAAATTATTGTGTACGCATGGGTCAATGATGAGAAGAATAAGCGCGCCTACGGCAACAAATCGGATGCCTACAGAGTTTTTGAAAAAATGTTGAAGTCCGGCCATCCACCTGATGATTGGGCCCAGTTGCTTGATGAGGCGCAAGGTGGCTTAGACCGATTGAACCAACTGGCTAAAGATTCTAGTTTGTTTGATTAAAGATATTCGACGGAGGCCGTCGAGTCGATGATGGTCTCACCTTGCAATTCATCAAACATTGCACCATCGCTTTCTCGCGTTGCTTGACCACCACTGTAGGTTTGCCAGCGTCTCACAATGACATCGGCGTATTTGGGATCAAGCTCAATGAGGCGAGCCTGGCGTCCCGTTTTCTCTGCAGCGATTAAGGTAGTTCCTGAACCTCCAAACGAGTCCAGTACCACATCGCCTGGTCGGCTTGAGTTGCGAATGGCGCGTTCGACTAACTCCACCGGTTTCATGGTGGGGTGCAGGTCATTCTTCGCAGGCTTCTTGATGTTCCACACATCGCCTTGATCACGAGCACCACACCAGTGACGGTTTTTGCCTTCTGGCCAGCCGTACAAGATGGGCTCATACTGGCGTTGGTAGTCTGCACGGCCAAGGGTGAATGTATTTTTGGCCCAGATGATAAATGTAGACCATTTGCCGCCAGCTTCGCGGAACGCTGCTTGTAGGGTATCGAGTTCACTGGATGACATAGCGATGTACACACCACCCTCGCAGTGCGCCAACATGGGCTTAAATGCCGCGAGCAAGAAGTCATAGAATCCATCACCTAGGTTATCGTTCATGATCGGACGATGGGTGCCACGCTGTTTATCTTTGGCGGTGTTGGCGTAGTCCACATTGTAGGGCGGATCGCAAAAGATCAAGTTCGCAGGTGTCCCCGCCATCAGGATCTCGTAGTTAGCCGCATCGGTGGAGTCGCCACAGAGGAGTCTGTGCTTGCCCATGATCCAAACATCACCGGGTTTTGAAATGATGGTGTCTGCCACTTCAGGAGCGGCATCTTCATCACCTAGACCTGTGATATCAGGCTCCTCTCCAGCGAGAATGTCGGCCAGTTCATCGGGATCAAATCCAACGAGATCGAGGTTGTATCCGTCCTCGAGTAGATCCTGCAATTCAATCCGCAGAAGTTCTTCATCCCAGCCCGCGTTGGCGGCGATTTTGTTATCCGCGATGATCAGCGCTTTGCGTTGCGCTGGGGTCAGATGGTCAAGGACCACTACCGGAACAGTATCGAGTCCGAGTTTTTGAGCAGCAGCCAATCGTCCATGACCCGCCACGATGATGCCATCGGAGCCTGCCAGAATGGGATTGGTAAATCCAAACTCAACGATCGACGCAGCGATCTGTGAGACTTGATCGGCAGAGTGTGTTCTCGCGTTGCGCGCATAGGGAGTTAATTTACTGGTCGGCCAAGCCTCGATGCTTTGTGACAACCAAGGCTCAGACATGGTGTAAACCTCGCTCGTAAATCGTCGCGCCGTTGTCATGGCGGGCGGTAAATACTTGTTGCTCACTGTGACCGTCGGCAACGCTGACGTGGGTCCAGCGACCAAACTCATGAATGATTTGACTGCAAGGCAGCTCCATGGCTTCGATGTGACGGCACACCTCGATGGGTGGCAAGCCGGGAACAATGATATCTGCAGCACGCCCAATCATGTGGTGGCTGGTAAAACTGCCGCCAATGGCATGGTTCAACTCGGCAGAGCGATAGCCTGAGGTAATAATCACCGGACGGGCAAGATTCACGCGCAGGGGTTCGAGCACCTCGTTGCATAGCTTGCGCAGATTGACGATCACCTCGTCACTGGGTTCGTTGCTGAGACCGAGGCGCGCGGCAGTTTCTGACACGAGAAACTCGGCCAGCTCGAAGTGTTGGCTTAAAATCATGTAATCGTCCGGTTGTGAATAAAAAGGCCTGCAGGGGATGGCAGGCAAAGGAGCGCGGTGGGGTGGTAACCGCAGGTGGTAACTTGTGTGGGTGGTAACCTGTTTTTCGGGGCAGACGCTATCGGAATGCTGCGCTCGCGCCCCCCGCAGTACTTATTGGCCGGAAGGACCCGTCAACTTTTCGCATTGACCCGCAGGAGCCGACTCCTCATTGGTACTCATTCGCCGTCAATCCTCCGCAATAGCCGTAAATGAAAAAGGCCACGGGGTTAACGCGGCCTCTGAAGTGAGTTCTGGTGAGATTAGAACTAATAATACACTAAAACGGCGAAAGTGTTTCATGTTGATTTTAATGGTGTTTTCGCAATAACCGTCACGAGTACGCAGCAGCGTTTAATTGTTTGAAAATACCTTAAAACTATTTGTTTTTTAATGCTTGAGTTCGCCAGCAACCGCCTCTAGCGCCGCCTTCCACCTCCGCCAAGCCGTGGTCCGATTGCAGCCAAAGCGTGCGCAGATGTCTCGCCAGCGCTTTCTCTCGGCTCGCATCCAGATCAGGTGGCGTTGTTCCTCCTCAAGCCATAAAACCCACTGCATGGTCTCTAGCATACGCTCAACGGCCTCGGGTGTGGGTGGCAGCCTGATTGGCTCAGGCTCGGCCCCGAGGTTCTCCCACGGCATACGTTTGAACTCAGGCCATGCGTTGAAGTAACCCTGCACGGTTACTGGTGGCAGCCGGTGTGCCGTCTTGGCGGCCTCCATGAAACGCGCTGCGACTTTCTCGTTAGTCCACTCAGCCATGACGCACCCCCTGGTCGCCGTAGAGGCGATTGCCGATGTTGCGCAGCAGTTGTTGTTCGTACCAGTCGAGCCGGTCGTCCTCAGGCGAGATGACCAAGATGTGTTGTTCCTTCCAGCCCTGTTTCTTGACGAACTCAGGGTCAGGCTTGTCCTTGGGTTGCAGCCGTCCCAGTGGGCAGCGGTAGCGGTTTTCAGGTGTTCTCATGGTGATACCTCCAGTGTATCGATGGCCCAGTACAGCAAGGCGATGGCGTCGGCCTCGTTGTCATCAGTGGGTTGATGGCCGCGTTGTTGGGCGGCTTGAATCATTAGGTCTTTGCCTGCATTGCCTTTGCCGCTGGCGTGTTTTTTGATGGTGCCAACGGGTACACCTTGGTAGGGAATCTCATGGTGTTCACACCACGCGGTGAGGTGGGCCATGAAGCCACCGTAGGCATGTGCGGCATCCACTCCGGCGTGGCGACGGACTTCCTCGAAGTACACGGCATCGATGCCATCGGTGTGACTCTTCAACTCGGTCAGCCAGCGTTTGAATCGTAGGTAGCGCATACCACCGCCTTCGAATCGACTAGGCTTGAACGATTCGCTGCCACTGATGATCGTTTTGTCGGACGTCGACAATGCCCAACCGGTTTGTGTGCCGAGGTCGAGTGCGAGGATGATTGAGTTACTCATCGCCGACCTCCCGTTGCGCAAATTTTTTATCTTGGGCAGGGTTAATTTTTTGGTGCGATTTTTTCCACTTCCCAAACCCACCAAACACCAACGAGAGATGAGCATTCCCAATGCTCACTCTCTCTCTCGTAGAGAGGAAAAGCCGGGAAACCGGTAATGAATTGATTTTATTGGTTTTTTTGACTTCCCAGAAGGGGTGGGAAACGGTTTTGCCGGGAAGTCTATAACCTGTTGATTTTAAATAGATAAAAGCGTTTCCCGGGCAAGTGTTTCCCAGTGGGAAACCGGGAAACCGGGAAACACTTAGGTGAATTTGGTGCTTAATTGTCATCGGATTTTTCCTCGGTTGAGTGGGTCAAATGACCCAATGTGAACTCGGCTTGACCCAGTGCAATGGGTCCGTCAGGAACGTCTAACCACTTCACTGATTTGGATCCTTGGGCCACAGCTCGGACTAATCTTTTTTGGTTGAGTAGGGAGTCGATCATCCCGGTGAGACGATGTTTTCCCATGTCATGGAAGGCCTCTGGGAGCTCATTTCGACGCTCATGAACACCGTTGCTGGCGGTCTTGGTATAAGGCTTTCCTTCGCGTGCAGCCCTCGCTATGGCGTAAACAAGCTCTTGAAGTAGATGCTCAGCGTCATCGTCGCCATGGAATAGTCGGTGCGTGTTGTCGACTAACAAGCCTGAGGTGTCGCGCAGAAACGTTGTGACCCGCAAATTGGCGCGCCCATTGGCCTTCACGACACCACCCATCACTACGCGGTTGCGTTCAAAGGACTCTTTGAGTTGCTCACAGATCTTTCTGGCGTAGTCCTCTTTGGGGTGCCACAAGGCATACACCGCACGGACACCATCGACCAGTCCGCCAGAGCCTCTAATTGCTTCTCTGGCTTGCTCTGGGCTAGATGCCTCACGCTTGGCAAAGTGGTGTGAGACGATGACTGAGGCGCCTGTAGTAGCTGCTAAGGCGGCTAGGCGAGAACAGACGAACTGTGCGTTCTCGGGTACGTTCAAGTCGAGTGCGCACAATGGTTGTAGTGGATCTAGTATGATCACGCACAGATCAGGCATTGCCTGAAATTGATGCTCCAGATCCCCCCAAACATCGGTCGTCGTTGGCGCGCCTTTTCTGACCGTGTCGGGTGCAAAGAGTGGCATGGCACCGCCGGCATCGGGTAGTGGAACGACATAGAGTCTGTCGGGAATCGAACCTAACGCTCGTAGTCGGGTGTGGGTCTCAATGGCATCGTCTTCGGCGGTGATATACACCGTCGTTCCTGAGCCAGATAACTTGCCACCGAACAACAACGGGGCGTTCAGTTTACTACCGTCATAGGCGGCTACTTCTCGTGCCAGTGAGAGCAGCAGAAACGATTTGCCGACACCGCCGGCCGCGGCGATTAACGCAGCCTGAGCTCGTGGGAAAATGCCCTCAACTAACCATTGGCGCGTGGGTGGTGTTCCCACAAATCGTTGAGTGGCATTCCATGAGCGAATATCCAGTTTAGATGAGGTGCTTTTTTCGACTTGGCCCTTGATGACTTCTCTGTCCGCATTGGCCAATGCCTCATGACAGTTCATGCCCTCGGCTATCGCATCAGCCGCATCCCATTTCTCGGGTAGATGAGATGGGATAATGAGTATCTCAACACTTTCAGTTTTCGCAGCCACACAGGCCTGAGCGGCGGACTTGGCATAGTCTTTACCGGCCTGGTCGTTGTCGGGCCAAATGACGACATGCTTGCCAGCCAAGGGGGACCAGTCGGTTTTATCGGTAGGTGCGCTTGCACCGTTCATAGCCGTGGTGGCCACAATGCCCACCGAAATGAGTGCGTCGGCGGCCTTTTCACCTTCCACCAACACCACGGTTTTGGCCTTAGCGAGTGCGGGCTGATTGTAAAGCGGCCGAGGATTGGGTGCTGCCATTTTGCGCGCCAGCACATCCCAAGGGCGGTACTCTTTGCCCTCAGGCGTGTCGTAGCGGTAGACGCAGGCGATCAGTTTGCCGTTGGCGTCGGTGTAGTCCCACTTGTGGCTGTACTGGCCGAGGTCGTCGATCGGTGCTTTGGGTTGTGGCTTTGGCACGTTCGTATGGCTAGTGGGTTCTCCTAGCCATGTGCTCACATCCTCGATCAACTCGGGAAACTGGCTATGCAGATTGAAACCCCGGGTTTGTCCCCAGAGGTCCAGAATGTCACCGCGATCATTGGTTGCAAAGTCGATCCACATGCCGGCTTTGGGACCGGCAAGCTCAATCACCAGACTTTTGCCGCGGTTGCCGTCTAGGTCACCGACAAAGTATTGCGTACCTCGGGTGCTGCCTTGAGGCAACAAACTGTGGAGCACATTGGGTAAACGTTCCAGTAGTCTCTGCTTGAGTTCATGGGTGGTGAGTTTAGGCGGTAGGTCATCACTGATCTGGTCCTCCGCATCGTTAAAGTCGAGCCAGACGATATTACTCATCGCTTACCTCCCCAACAGCGGTCCTGCCATGCGCAGAACTTGCAGGTGAAGTGGCAGGGATCAGTCGCGGCGCGAGGCAGTAACTCGTGGGCTTCGCAGGCATCCAAAATACGCACACCACGGTCAGAGGCTTTTTGCGCCAACTCGCCATTGAAGGGAACCAGCTCGAAGTAAATCTCGGCGGTGTCTTTGTTGATGGCCGTGAACAAAGCTGGGTGATTCGAAATGCCAGGAATATCCGTTTCCATGTACGCCTGATAGATCGCCATCTGCGTGGCATAGATTGGTTTGGAGATCGTCACGCCTTTTTTGATGGTGTCCTTCCATGACTTGTCATTGAGGCTCTTGCACTCCCACAGCATGGGAAAGCTCATGCCGAGCTCTTCAGGCGCGCCAGCAATCACCCCATCGATATGACCTTTAAGTCGCCCGTTGGCGGCAGAGAAGCCAAATTGACCGCCGTCTGTAGTCTCTGTGTAAAGCGTAAAGCCCGAATCGCGTAGCCATTTGATGGCGAGGTCCTCAAAGATGTGGCCGGCTTCAAAGATGCGAAGTGTTTTGCCGGAGAATTCCTTGCCTTGATCGACCGGTGCGTTGAGGTATTCGTATTGCAGTGCGCGATCGCAGTTAACGCCTAAGCGAGATGCGCCGAGATAGTTGCGTGGCGTTTCATTAGCACGTACCTTGGCCAGTCCCTCATCAATGAAGGCGGTGATGCGATCGCTTAAAGTGTTGGATGAATTAAAGTCCAGCATAGTCATCTCCTCAAAAGGGAATGTCATCTGACGTCAGTAGGCGTAGATGCTCGAAGTAGCCGTCGAGGACCACTTCGATAAGTTGAAGGATTTGCTCACGGCTGTAGTCCGCGAGCGGCTTGTCCATACCGATGCTGGCGACGTAGTCACCGAGGATGGGGAGCACCGCTAACATCGCGGCTTTTTCGTTATGAGTAGGATTAATCACATGACCTCCTGTAGCTTTGTATCGTTGTAGGTGAATACTTTGGCAGGCCATCGAGCAGAAGCGCTTAAACGCCCGCCGGATGCCCTTGCGATGGGGTGTGACCCAACAGAAGCCTCGGCCCTCTCGGCCACATATCGCGCACAACATCAGGCCACCTTCCTATTACGATCGACGGCAAAAATCCGGGATTGGATCGCTGCCTTGTTGAAGCGAAAGGTAATCAGACACGAGGCTTGATAGCGGGTGAGGCCAAAGTCGTGCTGGCAGCGTTGGGGTAAAAATTTGAACTGTTGCTGCGTGGGCGACTGATTTAACCAAGAGCGGGTTTTACGGGCAGTTTCCTCACTCTCGTGTTCGTTGAGCCAGTCGTCTGCGGCGGCAAGTCCAAGGGTTCGCTCGCCGATAGATAACAAATGCACGCCGAGTTTTTTGCCACCGCCAATGGCGAACCAATGGCCGTTGAGGTAAAAAACACCAGCCCATGCCTCAAAGCCGGTGGCCATCATCGCGGTGTCATCACCAAACAAATCACACCAGCGGAAGGATGAGCGCTTGAGCAGATCGACCTCTGACATGACAAACTCGGTGAGTTCTGTCTTGGCCTTGCTGTCGTCGCGTTCCCATACATAGCCACACAGAGCACATTCCATGGCCGAGAGCGGCACTTCGGCCTCACAATCAGGACACGTTTTGGTGGGCGCCTGACCGGTACCCTCGTGACCGTCGAGGTTAGCTTCCTGTTCCAGCGAGCCGTGAATCAGCGTGCTAGTGCCGAAGTCCAACACGATGCAGTCGGACTTGCTAACACCGGGGTACTCTTCGGGGTCGACAGTACGAAGACCGCGGCCGACCATTTGGATCAGAGTGGATTTGTATGAACTGGGGCGCAGGAGAACCACGCAATCAATCGGTGGGTGGTCGTACCCCTCCGTGAGCACAGCCACGTTAACGATGACCTGGGCCTTACCTGAGGCAAATCGTGCGAGCACATCCTTGCGTTGTGCCTTGGTGAGCGAGCCATGAATGACCTCATTCGATACACCTGCCTGACGAAAAGTTCTGGCCACATTTTCAGCGTGATCCACCGTTGAGCAGAACACCACCGTTTTGCGCTTGCCTGCATGGGTTTGCCAGTGCTTGACCACGGCGTCATTGACGACTGTGCGGTTCATAATGGCATCGACTTCGTGCATGTCGAAATCATCGGCACTGCGTTTGACTTGCGATAACGCTTCCTGCGTACCGACATCCACTACAAAGGTGCGAGGCGGTACCAGGTGGCCGGAATGAATGAGTTCTGCCAAACTGATCTGGTCTGCCACGTTGCTAAACACTGGACGTAAGCCTTTGCCATCGCCTCGATTGGGTGTGGCGGTGACGCCCAAGACCTTTAGTTTGGGATTACGCTGCAGTGCAGTGTTGATAACATGGCGGTAGCTGGGAGCGGCCGCATGATGCGCCTCATCAATGACTAACAGATCCAGTGTTGGCATCTGATCCATGTTGCGAGGCTGCGACAGGGTTTGCACCATGGCGAAAGTCGTTTGACCCGCCCATGACTTCTGCTTGGCATCGTAAATTGAGGTGCTCACGCCGGGATTTACCCGGCGGAACTTGGACTCGTTCTGTGATGTCAGTTCGTCACGATGTGCCAGCACACAGACTTTGGTGTCGGTGTCACCGATCATTCGCCCCGCAGCAGCCGACAGCATTACCGTTTTGCCCGCACCTGTTGGCGCCACCCCCAAGGTGTTGTTATGTCTTTCAAGCGCTGAAACACAGCGCTCAACAAAGACCTTTTGACGGGGACGAAGAATCATCGCGCTAACTCCTTACTGTGCCCATGCGGGACGGCCGCTAGGAGCAGTTACCGGTGCTGGTGGGACAGAACTCTGAGTGGCAGGTGCCGAAGGTACTTGCGGCGCAAAGGTTGCCTGAACAGCGGCAGCCGCAGTGGGTACAGTCTCCATCGCCTCGGCATATCCCTTTTGATCTGGTGTGACAGCCGACTTGATGACGTTTTTCATCTCGCCGTTTTGGTCTTTGTCGACGTCGATCTTGGCGACGAACTCGATGCCTTCCAGATCAGCAAAGCCGGAGATACGACGCAGTTGCTGCGCCTTGGGGGAGTTGTCATTGGGGTGCAAACCGCGTGCAGAGTTCAGCATGCCCTTCACAAAGCTGCGACCCATGTTGGCCCACTCGGGTCCTTTGGGACTCTCAAGGCCAATCAGGCTCCATACTTTGCGCTTGGCGTAGGGGCCATCGGTGACCACGAACTCACAATTCAAATACACCGAACCGGTCATGGTGCTTTGGGTCGCGTAACCCCCCGTCCAACCTTGGCTCGCATCATCAATGCCGCCGGGCTTAATCGTCATGCGGACCCGGGCGATGGTGCCCTTGGGGATTACATCAAAGGATTGCTGATCTTCAGCGTTGTTAAAATCATTCCAGAGGCTCATAGGGCTTCTCCTGTATCAGTGTTGTCTTGTGCGGGTGTTGGGTGGGTAAACTGCAAGCGTTGTGGCGCAGGAACTGCAGGGCTTTTGATCTTGGCCATCAAGCGTCCGAGATGGGGTTCCTCAATGGCGTCGAGTCGACCACTGCGATCCTTGGCGGGATAGCCCCACTGGTTCAGCGTGTGATTGATAAAGGCACGGAACGGATTGCCGTCCTCGTCTTTAAGCTCGGCCATGGCAATGACCTGATCGACAATGCCAGGCAGCTCTAAGCCGGTTTTAGAACCATCAATTTGAGGTGAGAACACCTTGCGGTTGTAGTCATCAATGCGCTCATCGAGAATGCCAACAAACCAGATATTCTTGTTGCGGGTGTGTTGAAGATGTGTCAGCCACGCGATCATCTCCTGACCGTGTAGGCCATAAGCACCACGCATATCGGGTTTTCCGCTGCGCTCACTAAATGCCTGGGGTTGGCCTTTGCACCACTGGAAACACAGGCGCCCAGCGACCGTGATCGAGTCGATGAAGATAGTCTCATAGCGATCGAGTTCGGCCGGATTGCCGAAACGCTCGCAGACAGCGTCATAGTGACTCTGGCTGTAGACCTGATCGTCGCGAAGAGCGGGATTCGGACCGCCAATAAACACGGCAAAGTCGCGACACTCGGGCCAAGTTTTGGGGCGAATGCTGTCGCCGCTCCAGCCTTCGATAGCCAGATCACCGGCCTCGAGGTCAAAGAACAAAGTGCTTTGTGCATCCAGTGTCCAAAGCAGTGAGGTTTTACCTATGCCGCTCTTGCCGAAGATGCAGCCCTTGATGCCGCGCTTCTCGGCTAAGCGCTGGTCGGCTGAGATAATGGGAAGGCTCATGATTGTGCCTCCCCGAGTAGCGCCAGACGGAAAGTGGGTTTGCCCGTTTTGAGGGTACGCGCGCCAGCAAAGGATGATCGCAAAGAATCCGGCCAATTGGTGTATTTGCTCTCGGACACTTTGTAGCTGATGTCGATGTACTGGGTTGGGTCTTCCCCACTGTCAGCGATGCGTCGTGCGATCTCTGTGAGTTGCTTCTGATCCCAGGTAATACGCTTGGGTAAGTCAGCAGAAATTCGTACCTCGCCATCGTCGAAGTGAACGACGCCGGTGTCTTTGCCCGCATCGAGACGATGCTGTTGGGCGCGCTCGCCATAGCGATAATCCAACACGCTATCGATGTGCTCGTTAAGTGCCTTGGTGATAGCGAGTTGATCACTCACTTCGGCTTTGAGCCGAAACAGTGAATCACCTGACATTTCAGCCAGAGTGCTCACTGGGGTGCGGATGATGTCGTTAATGTCTTTCAGGTTCATGCGATGTCTCCTTCACTGGCTTTTTTGGAAGTACTGCGATGCAAGCACTGACCTTCAAACTCCAGGATGTCCTCTTCCCGGTAGATCACACGGCCGTGCATCTTGAGATAAACAGGACCAATGCCGACGCTTCTCCACCGTTCCAAAGTGGCTTCACTGACACACCAGCGCTTTGCTAGTTGAACTTGATTCATATGATTGACGTTCACGTTGTGCTCCTTTTGGTTGTTGCGAAAACGTGAGGCCATAATGCAACTTGGTAGGTTAGGAACCGGTTAGGAGAAAGTTAGGTGAGAGGTTAGGAATGATTAAAGTCGTTGTAATTTTGATGGTGTGAATTGAAAATGTGCCTGTGGGGTTTCGTTCAACAGTCAATTCGCTCAGAGTGAAGCCTGCCTGATGAGCAGCTGTTAATTTTTTATAAGAACAAACAAGTCTGAAATAACTTGATATGTACGAATATTGTCGTACAATGTGGATTGGGGTATGGGATTCAAAGCCGTTAAGGCGAAGATACTGGAATGTCTTGAGCGAGGAGATGTTTCTCATGAGCAACGAGGCGATATAGATATCAAAAATCTGCTTGCCATAGGTCAGGTGTCTTTAGATGATGTCGCTCAAATCCTTGCTCGTGCTAGGGGTGATTCGTATTCCTCGAGTCCACACCACATGGTCCCCAGTATTGATGTCCACATCGTGAAAACCCGGCATGGATCGCAAGACTGGTATATCAAATGGTATTTTGTTGATCCCAGTAGTGTGTTTATTAGTGTTCATCACTGAGGTTAGTTATGAAAATTTTCAAGGTAGGTGATTCGCAAAAAGCGATCTGTGAACATTGCCGTTCACTTGAAAATGCAACGTTCAAGCTGCGAGACGTGCCGTTCAGTGACGGCAGCGGGCTGGTGAAGAATGTGTTGGTTGGTGTTTGTGATAAGTGCGACCAAGTGAGCATTTTGCCGCATCAATCAACGCCGGTGGTGAAAAAGCAGTTAGAAGCACAAAGAAAACCGATCGAAAGCCGCCTGCCTGCACATATGGTGGATATCCTGAATTTGGCCACGATGGAACTGGGTGGGTCGACTGACTTTGTCCCTAACCTTGTGAAATATTACATTCATACACTGGCAACTGATGAAAAGTCGGCAAAAAAAATAGCGCAGTTTCTAAACAGCGATCTCGCTAAGGGTAAGGCAGAAAAGCGTCTTTCATTGAAAGGCCGGCAGATCCATGCCGACATAGAAATGCTGAAATTGACGTCTCACATCAGCAACACGACAGATCTCATCAAGAGTGTCATTCTCAGAATCAATGAGGATGTGTTGGTTAAGAAGGAGCCAAAATCGACGCGCCATCTTAAAGATATTATGGCATCGGTGGCATAGTTAGTCGGATTGAACAATCAGCCAACTGAACCCTTGGCCATAACCGATAATTTTTTGCCATTCGAGCTTCGAGCCGCTGAAAACTTGCTTGATTACTTTGGCGCTTGATTCAGCATTCTCCAATAATGCAGAGGTACGAACTCTCGGGTTTCCGCTGAGCCAAGCATCAGTAAGTTGCCTGATAATTGAACGGTGTATGTCACCGGTGAAGTGGTAGATTTCATTGTTTACGACAAGCTCGCCTCCATCATCAGAGCAGTAAACGGGGCCGGTGCTAACCCGTTTAGGGAGCCCCATGCCAAGTAGTTCAGCAATCAGGTTTTGATCAATACGTTCAACCCTCTCATCGCTTGGTGGGATCAAATCCATGAGGCAACAGCAAAGCGGCTCACCTGGAAAATCAAAGCCAAACGCATTGATCTGCGCGTCGGTTATCACAATGGCAAATTTGCGCCGCGGGAAAAATTGTAATGCTTGTCGCAATTGATGTATGGATGTGGAGAGATGGGCTCTGCGCATAAACAGTACTGCAAGTTTGCGTTTTCCAAGCCACATATCCCCCAAGTCCCATATCGTATCTTGTGTCAGTGTAGCAATGGGAGTGCGATCAGATATTTCTAACCAGTCTCGAATGATGGCTAGTACGCGTATCGGGTCAACCCGATAGCGTTGTAGGGTTTCAGTGTCGACACTTACCCAGCCAGCGCCAGCGGAGAAATAACGATATCCAGGACCGGTTGGCTCGGCGATGACATCATAATTGTTTTCGTCGATGTAAACCGATGATGGATGTAGATGTGCCGGTGCTAGCAGTCTGGCACCAATGAGTTCCTGATATGCAGCATCAGAACTAGAGAGCTCCCCAGAGAGTTCCATCCGCGGTGTGTTCAACAAATCGAGCAGTCGAGAGACTGCAGCTCTGGAAACTTGAGGTTGAGACTGACTCATGGATTAATATCCATCAGTAGCCCCCAACGCTTGAGATATTTTTCCCCGATCAATCGTTCTCGTTCGGTGCGGCTACGTAGGTCACAACCGTTTGGTAAAGATATCTTCACCGGCAAAACTTTCTTGCGGTTGGAACCGGCCTCTGGCTGAAAACGAATGCTAATGGTTGCTTGAACAGGTTCGAATCCTGTAGAGGTAAGCGGGTTCGACTCGATGAAGTGCTCGCTGCAATAATCGTGGAAGGACATATCACGTTTAGCCGGTACTTCAATTTGAACGCGGCCATCGCCGGCTAAGTCTTTCCACTTCATCATGACAATTTGAACGGATTCGATGTTGTCGTCAGCATCCCAATCAAGTGCGTGCTCACTGCGCAGTGGATCAAGGCAGAATTGTCGGAGGGGCACCTTATTTGCCTCGACCTTTTGTTTGAGCAAGTCCTCGCTGAATGCCTTTGCGATGAGTTCACGGCGTTCTTTTCTCGCGGCAACAATTTCTACCGTCCCCGAGTCTGACGAATACGTAATGGCGTGTTCAGAAACCGGTCTGCGTATGCGTGAGACGATGGTCTCCTCACCGTCAAATTCAAGGTAGGCATCTGGTAGGCCCTCCTGATAGATCATCACCTGAATTACGTCGACATCATTGCCATCTTCATCGGGTAATGTGCGATTGAATACCTCGACTTTAACTCTGTCCCCAAGCCCGAATAGCGATTTCATTTTGTCCTTGAATGCATCAAGCGATACTTCATCGGTATGCAAGGGCAGCTCAGGAGTCAGCTGGAAACCACTCCAATTACGACCATGGCGGTATTGATCGGCGTAACGAATATCCTCGGCATGGCGAAAATTATCGGGGTGCTGTACATAAACCCATCGGGACCGCTCCAGTGCTGAAGGCATCGATTTCAATTGATCTGGATTTACAACGACACTCAATAATGCGGCTTGTCCAACCTCGTCAGTCATATGGTTAATTCGCTCGGCATCAATTCTCAACCTTATAAGATCTTCGTAAGGAAGATGGTCAATGAGACGAATGACATTGTCAGCAACGGTGGTCTGGTCCAGCGACCAATCTACTCCCAAGACGGCGATGTTTTTGGTGGTGAAATATTCTTCTAAACCCTGAGGTGAAGACTGGCGGATAAAATTACGAACGATTGGCATAGAGACAGACCCTCATCAATTGATTGCAAAGCTAAAATTCCATTTAAAAATACAAAAAGTTCAATATGGAGAACCCAAAGAATAAAGTTTGATATAATCGTTTTCAAGTAAAAAATGTATGCCTATAATGAACTTTATTAAAATCAATTATCTAGGGGAAAAGCCATGGCCAATCAGTTAGGGGCCAAAATCAAAGAGCTCCGAAAGAACAAAGGACTGACTTTGGAGCAACTGGCAGAGCACATAGGTTCCGGTAAAAGTTACATCTGGGAGCTGGAAAACAAAGGCGTAAAGCGACCGTCGGCAGAAAAGTTATCGGCGATTGCAAAAGCGTTGGACGTGACCACAGATTATCTACTGGACAACGAGCAGACTGAAATCTCGGAGGGGCTAACGAAGGATGTCTTTTTCCGAAAGTTAGGCCAGCTGGATAAGGATGATCAGGAGCGAATCATGGACATGATTGATGCATGGAGCAAAAAATCTTGACCGAGAAATTAAGCCCACTCAAGGAGTCGAATCGCATAACGAAATTGCTTGATTTGGCGTGGTCAGGCACGGATCGTTTTCCGGTCAATGTTAAATCCGTGGCGTTGGATCTGACGCATTCGTTTAACGATGACCCCATTACAGCAGTCCAAGGAAATGCTTTTAATGGTATAGATGGTGTCTTAGCGCGACACCATAACCAGAAAGAATGGGCGATATTTTATAATGACCGTATCACTCACCCCGGTAGGGTCAATTTCACACTGGCGCATGAACTGGGACATTACATGCTCCACCGACGACACTTAGACGGTGATCGATTTGAATGCGGTGAGCAAGATATGCGTAACGACAAGCAAGGACAAGATGGCATTGAAAAAGAGGCTAATGCTTTTGCAGCGAACCTTTTAATGCCGCCCAATGATTTTCGTCAACAGGTAGAGGGACAATCATTCAGCTTCGATCTGATGAGCCATTGTGCAGACCGATATGGATCCTCCCTAACCGCCACGGCGCTGCGTTGGATTGAAATGAGTCCGAAGCGAGCCGTGCTTGTTGCCAGTTGTGATGGTTTCATGAAATGGGCATCGTCAACAAAAGCAGCTTACAAATCCGGCGCCTTTTTTGCCACCCGTAGCAACAGCTTAGAACTACCGCCCTCGGCGTTGGCTGTTCGTGAAGAAACTCCTGCCTATGGATCAAGGCAAACTGTACCCGCGTACCACTGGTTTCCGACGGCGCACCACGATGTGGAAGTGATTGAGACAATTGTCGCCACCGAGCAATATGACTACACACTAACGTTACTACAGTTGCCCGACATGGATGCGGGCTATGATGCTAGCGTTGAGGATGAACTAGTCGAAGATAGTTACGGTCGCTTTATTCGGAACGGGCAACTGCCATATTGAGTGCAATATTTTTATCCCATTTTTGCATTAACCCTCATCAGTAATAATTCGTCCAAAGTCCCGTGATGGCCACAAGCTTCATCCTCCCTGAAAATCTACATCAACACTTATTGGATTTTCAGGAACCCCTACCAATGCATAAAATCAAACACATTCCTCCCGAGAACATGAAGCCTGCCGAACGCATCGCCGAAGTGGCAGGCTTATTGACCAACGGCCTTGTTCGCTTACGCGCCAAGCATGCAGAAATACCCAAATCAGACCCGAGATATAGGGAAGTTCAACTTGGCTTCTGCCTAGAGAAGAGCGTTCATACCAACGACGTTATACAACCGTAAGGAGTCGATATGAACCTAAATAAACCTCAAGAAAAGCTGCCTGACTCGGTCAGCGCCAGAGTCTATGAATTACAGGTAATGCCGATAGGTGAACTGAAAGATCTATGGCGCGAATTATTTGCATCAGAGCCGCCGACCAACAAACGACCCTATTTAGTCCGACGGCTTGGCTACCAATTGCAGGAAAACGAATTCCGCAAGATCAATCCGAAACTGCTGGAGAGCAACGAACACCGCATCGAAAAGCTGCTAGTGGCAACCGCACCAAAGGCAGACAAATCCGACGCCCAACCACTGGAGCCCGGCACCTTGCTGATCCGTGAGTACCGAGAGGAAACCCATCAGGTCAAAGTCATGCTGGATGGCGACTTTCAATACCGAAATTGCCGTTATAAAAGCTTGTCGGAAATCGCACGACTCATCACCGGCACACGCTGGTCGGGGCCGTTATTTTTTGGCCTCAAACAACCGGCGAAGCCCAAGAAAGCCAAGAAGACAGGAGGTCAACAATGAACGAGCAAGTAATCCAGAAGAAACGCTGTGCGGTCTACACGCGCAAATCCAGTGAGGAAGGCTTGGATCAGGAGTATAACTCCATCCACGCCCAGATAGACGCAGGGCAAGCTTACATAGTTAGCCAGCGCCATGAGGGCTGGGTGCCTGTTGAGGGCAGTTATGACGACCCCGCATACTCAGGTGGCTCGATGGAGAGACCTGGACTGCAGAGGCTTCTCAGAGACATTGAGGATGGTAAGATTGATATCGTGGTGGTCTATAAAATCGACCGGCTAACACGCAGTCTTGCCGACTTCTCCCAGATGGTCGCCATCTTCGATGAGCACAAAGTCTCGTTTGTGTCCGTAACCCAGCAATTTAACACAACGTCATCGATGGGCAGGCTCACCCTCAATATTTTACTGTCATTCGCCCAATTCGAGCGTGAGGTCACCGGTGAACGTATCCGCGACAAGATCGCCGCCAGTAAACGCAAAGGCCTATGGATGGGAGGAATTCCACCGCTTGGCTATGACGTTCAAAACCGGCGTCTCGTTCCCAACAAAGCTGAAGCCAAGTTGGTGCAACGGATATTTACTCGATTTGTTGAACTGGGATCGGCAACGTTACTGGTCAAAGAACTTCGGCTGGAAAATGTCACCAGCAAGTCCTGGACCACACAGGACGGTAGGCATCGCCCCGGCAAGCCCATCGACAAAGGCATGATTTACAAGTACCTCCACAACCAGGTTTACCTCGGCAAAATTCATCACAAAGAAAAATGGTACGACGGAGAGCATCTACCACTGATTGAGCAAGATCAGTGGGATGCGGTCCACACCATCTTAGCCACCAATGGCCGGGTGCGTGGCAATCGGACACGATCGACAGTGCCGTTTTTGTTGAAGGGCATTGTATTCAGTAATGACGGCCGAGCGCTCTCGCCATGGAGTACCGCCAAGAAAAAGAACGGTAAGCGCTATCGCTATTACATACCCCAGCAAGATGCCAAGGAGTTTGCCGGTGCCTCCGGAATAGCAAGATTCCCCGCGGTACAACTTGAGGCAGCTGTGCTGACCCAGTTGCGGGAAATCATGCGTTCTCCGCCGCTGTTGGAACAAATTATTCCGTCAGCACTAAAGCTTGATGATCAGCTTGATGAAGCCAAGGTGACTGTGGCTATGACTCAACTAGAATCCATTTGGGACGAACTGTTCCCGGCCGAGCAAGATCGTATTGTCAGGCTCCTCGTTGAAAAGGTGATTGTGTCTCATGACGAAATCGAAGTACGGATGCGTCTCAACGGATTGGAAACAGTCACGCGAGAATTGATCGCTGTCACCGATCGTCACAGAGAGGAAGTGGCATGAAACGCATTGAACTGAAAATCACTGGTGAGCGAGAAATCCATCAAAGCAGTGATGGCAAACTGAGCTTCCGCATACCCATGCAAATGCGCCGGCGCAATGGTCGCAAGTTAATCCGTTCGCCCTCTGGCGAAACGATTGGCACTCCATGGGATAAGGAGCCGACAGTATTACAAACAGCGCTGGCGCGGGGGTATCGCTGGATGAGGATGTTTGAATCGGGCCAAGTTGGTAGCATTAAGGAAATCGGCGAAATTGAGGGCATTGATCCCAGCTACGTGAGTCGAATGATTAATTTGACGGTACTGGCGCCTTGGGTCATCGAAGCTATCCTCGATGATAAGATGCCAGACGATGTCACGCTTTTTGAGTTGGCGGTGGACCCGATGGTGCTGTGGTCAGATCAAAAGCTAGTAAATTCGATATAACGTCTATAGCCGTATCTAGATCGCCTGAATTTTCTGCTAGAATCAAGTTGTTTTTTTAACCGTTTTTTTGATCAATGAGAGTCTGGGAGATTGAGTTTTTGGAGTTCAGCGACTACATAGTTTATGTTGATGAAAGTGGAGATCACAGCCTAACATCGATCAATCCGGATTATCCTGTTTTTGTCCTTTGTTTTTGTATTCTGAATAAAGAAACCTACATTGACCAGATAGTGCCTAAAATACAGCGACTTAAAATACAGACATTCGGTCATGATCAAATAATCATTCATGAACACGACATGCGCAAAAAAAAGGGGGATTTTAGTCAGTTGAATAAACTGCTTCGTGAGCAATTTATGTCGGGACTAAGTCGTGTGATGGAAGGTGCGGATTTAACTATAATTGCGGTGGTGATCGATAAAGAGCGACACATTAATAAGTATATGAATCCGTTTCATCCATATCATTTGGCGTTGCAGTTTGGCTTGGAGCGTATTTATAGTTTTCTCAAAGAGAGGGGGCAGGAGAAAAAGACTACTCACGTAATTTTCGAAGAACGAGGCCCTAAAGAGGATATGGAGCTTGAGTTGGAATTTAGGCGTGTACGAGATGGCCAAAACCGCTCAAAGATAACTTTGCCATTTGACATCGTGTTGGCAAGTAAAAAAAGTAATTCAACCGGCCTACAGCTTGCGGATATAACTGCGCGCCCACTTGGGTTATCCGTCATCAGACCCGAGCAAAAAAACCAAGCGCTCGATATCATTAAAACTAAGTTGTATCGGGGGCGGCACGACTGTGTGTCGGGCAATGGACTAAAAGTTTTCCCCTGAAAAGCAGAAGGGCCACCAAGAAGTCTTAGCAGCCCCACGCCGGTCGAGTAGTCCCAACCCATTTGCCGATATTGTAACTCTCTTTTTGGAATTTTCAAGCGCACATTCAAGCCAGAAGAGTTGTTTTCCCCTCTGCCACCCAATGCTGCTATCAAAACGCACTGATTAGTCCCGAAGTAACCTATTGAAAAATATATATTAAAAATTTTAAAGTTGCCGGACTTTGCCTTTTGGGTGTCAGGTGGGTATCGGAGAATAGTCCGCCAACACAGAGAAAATAACGCAAATATGTGTTTTAGCGCCGGCCGGCAAGTCCGTCAAAGACCGCCAAGAACCCTAAATAACACAAAGGGTTACGCAATAAAAAAGGCCAACCGATGAGGGTTGACCTTTTGATAGTGGTGGAGCCGGCGGGAATTGAACCCGCGTCCGTCAGCACTCTGCTTAGTGCTCTACATGCTTAGGTCCGTCTATTGATTTAGCCTATAGCTACCCGGCGGGCAGGGCGATATAAGCGATCCTGTAAGGTTTTAGCAATTTGACCCCAGGCGTGTCTCCTTGCGATTCAGTTCTGTATGACAGTCAATAACGCGGTACTGACACCTTGTTAAGGACCGTTAGCCTTAAGCGGCTAAAGCGTAGTTGTCGTCGTTGGCAACTAATAGTTTGTAGCTTTGGATTAACGTGATTGGCTACCATCACGGCATGCACACGTAAGTTTCGTTACCGGCGTCGAATCCAGAGCGGCCCCAAAATTTACTCTTTTATAATACGTTAGATTGTAGGTTTTGACCATGAGAATGTGGTTTATTTTGAAATGTACTGTTTAGGTAAACTGGCCTTGTGCATTAACAATGAGTGTTAATAATCAGCGTTATGTCTCTCACGAATAACGCTATTTCTCAAATGAATATAAGATTCAGCGCATTTAAGCTATACTAACGAAGATTTTTCCATTGTGGGGTCGTATAAGTGTTACCACAAAAGGGTTGTAGCCTATTTTAGCTAACGGTGCCCTTCTTCAGTTTCTGAAGTGGCTTAGATCGGATCGCGCCGAAGAGCGCTTAAAAATCAGGGGAATAAAACATGAAAAAATTTACTGCTAAACATTTAGCGTTAGCTGTAGCTGCTCAGGCAGCACTGGCTGGTGGCATGGTGAACGTTGCCAATGCTGAAGAAAACTTGATGATGGAAGAAGTGATTACCGTTGGTACTCGCGGTAAGCCACGTTCAGCGACAGATTCACCTGCACCTGTTGATGTTATCGGTGTCGATGCATTTGCTAACCAAGGCGGTGCGGACTTGAGCGATTTGATTCGTAACGTCGTTCCTTCTTATAACGTTAACGATCAGCCTATCTCTGATGCGGCGACTTTGGTGCGTCCTGCTAACCTACGTGGTTTGGCTCCTGACCACACATTATTATTGGTGAACGGCAAGCGTCGTCACCGTGCATCTGTTATCACATGGTTGGGTAACGGTATTTCTAACGGTTCTCAAGGCCCAGACATGGCAGCGATTCCTTCGATTGCTATCAAGAGTCTTGAAATTTTGCGCGATGGCGCTGCCGCTCAGTACGGCTCTGACGCTATTGCTGGCGTTATGAACTTTGTATTGAAAGACGATACTGAAGGCGGTTCTGTAGAAGTTCGCTACGGTGAGTTTGGTGAAGGCGACGGTCAGAAAGTTTATGTTGCTGGTAACTTGGGCTTGCCATTCGGCGAAAACGGCTTTATCAACTTGAGCGTAGAAGCTGGTCAACAAGACCCTACTTCACGTTCAACTCAACGCGACGATGCTGCTGGCTTGATTGCTGATGGTTACACCGGTGTACCTGATCCAGCAATGATTTGGGGTCTCCCTATCGTTGAAGATGACAACAAATTCTTCGTAAACTTCGCGACTGAAATTGGCGATGGTATGGAATTGTATGGTCACGGTAACTACAACACCAAGCACGTTGATGGTGGCTTCTTCTACCGTAACCCTGTAAACCGTGGTGCTGTATACAGCAACGACGGTGGTGCGACTATGTTGGTAGGTGATTTGACACCTAACGATGGTGTTGCATGTCCTACCGTTGCTTTCTCTGGCAACACGCCCGATCCAGTAGCATGGGCAGCGGTTCAAGCTGATCCTAACTGCTTTGCATGGCAAGAGCGTATTCCTGGTGGTTTCACGCCTCGCTTTGGCGGTGATGTGACGGATACCTCTTTCTTAGTTGGTGTTCGCGGTGGCGATGAAGATGGTTTGTCTTGGGATTTAAGTGCTTACATGGGCAGCAACGAAGCTGACTTCTTCATTAACAACACAGTAAATGCTTCATTGCCTGATTCACCTCGCGACTTTAACCCAGGTGGTTACAAGCAAGAAGATTCAAGCATTAACGCTGATTTCGCCTACGTAGTTAGCGATGACTTCAACTTAGGTTTCGGTGCTGAGTATCGCGTAGAAGAATTCACCATTATGCCTGGTCAAGTTGAGTCATACACTGCAGGCCCATTGGCTGAGCAAGGTTTCTCTACTTCATCTAACGGTTTCCCTGGCTTCCCAGCGGTAACTTCAGGTACTTGGGATCGCGCAAACACTGCAGTTTATGTAGACGCTGAATTCCAAATGAGTGCCGATTTGTTGGTACAAGCGGCTGTTCGCTTTGAAGACTACGATGACTTTGGTACAACCACCAACTTCAAAACTGGCTTCAACTATCAATTGAGCGATAGCGCTGGTTTCCGTGGTACGATCAGCACTGGCTTCAAAGCGCCTACTCCTGGTCAGGCTAATGCTTCAAACACCTCAACTGAGTTGACTGGTGGCGTATTGGTTAACAACGGTACAATCCCTGCTGCCTTCGCTGCATTGGTAGAACCCACTGCGAAAGAGTTGGGTCCTGAGGAATCAACTAACTTTACCATTGGTACCTTCTTTACTATCGCTGATAGCATTGATGTGACTATGGATTACTTCAACATTGAAGTGACTGACCGTTTGAACTTGGCTTCAGAAGTGACATTGACGCCAGAGCAGAAGCAAATCTTGATCGATGCTAACGTTCCTGGTGCAGGCGACATGAACCGTTTCCGTTACTTCACCAACGACTTCGACACCACGACTGAAGGTGTTGATATCGTAGCTAGCACATCAACTGAAATGGGTTCAGGTACTACTACTTGGAGCTTGGCGTACAACTACACCAAAACTACTGTAGATAGCTATAACCCAGACACTATCAACGAGTACCGTATTCGTCAGATCGAGGAAACGACTCCTGATACACGTTGGAACATCTCTGCGAATCACGACATGGGTGACATGCGCATGTTGGCTCGCGTAAGCTACTATGACGATTGGTTCGATAGCTTCGAAGCTGACGTATTTGGTACCGACGCGGTATTTGATGGCGTGTTCACATTTGACGTAGAAGGTGAATACACAATCAATGAAAACGCTAGCGTATTGGTGGGTGTTCAGAACTTGAGCGATGAGCGCGGTCAAACCACTACTGAAGTGAACAACC
>Ga0209955_1000121_pt1 | contig 31044 bp, 40 predicted proteins | sample SalPonA_A_H2O_MG_FD_185716 | JGI IMG/M metagenome (GOLD analysis project Ga0209955, IMG submission 185716) | Water microbial communities from South San Francisco under conditions of wetland restoration - Salt Pond MetaG R2A_A_H2O_MG (SPAdes)... | ecosystem: Environmental > Aquatic > Non-marine... | reverse complement strand
ATAGAGCGTCCACAATTGGTACTGCTAGATCTTAAGATGCCTGATATGGATGGTCTACAGGTATTGAGCAGAGTTCGCGAGAACGCCACTACCGCTGATCTTGCGGTAATTATTCTGACCGGTGATCAGTGTTTAGATACTGAGGCTAGCGCGCTGGAACTGGGAGCAACAGACTACATCACCAAGCCCGTGCATACTGGAGTGGTGCAGGCCCGTGTGCGCAACGCCCTGTGTCTTGTTCGCTGCGAACAGCTCGATCAGGCGAATCTTGCGGCAATAGAGATGTTGGGGATTGCCGGGCATTTTAAAGATAACGATACCGGTTATCACGTTTGGCGAATGGCCGATTATGCGGCTGTATTGGCAAAGGAGGTAGGCCTGGATGATGCCGAGGTGGGACTTCTGCACCTGGCCGCCACTATGCACGACATAGGTAAAATCGGTATCCCCGACGCTATTATTGGTAAACCCGGAGCGCTAAATGAAGCTGAATCGGAGCTGATGAAAGGCCATGCCGAGATCGGTTACAGAATCCTCCAGCGAGGCGACTCAGAACTGTTTCGCATGGCCGCTATCATGGCCCTCTACCATCACGAGCGCTGGGATGGTCTGGGATATCCTCGCAAGCTAAGCGGAGCTGATATACCGCTTTATGCTCGTATTGCGGCGGTGGCCGACGTGTTTGATGCGTTGACAACCGAGCGGCCGTATAAGTCTAATTGGCATAGCGATGCAGCGTTCGAGTACATTGCGCGCAACCGCGGTGAGGCGTTCGATCCAGAGATTGTGGATGCTCTGTTGTGTCAGAAACAGCAGATCCTCGATATTCAGCGAGCCTACGCACAACTTGAGCGCCAGAAAGTGGAAGACTTCTGGCCACTCAAATTCGTACAGAGCGGTTTTGGCCGGCCTGTTGAGCCCTAGCTCTGCCTCAGAGCTTGCCAGCCTTTTCCAGCATAACTAGCGCTAACCAAATACGTTCCACGGCTACGGGAACGCCGGCGTATATGCCCACCATTTTTCTAGCTGCGCGTATCTCTTTCACCCTGCAAACATTACTCAGCGCTTTCCGGCAGTGAGTCGACCACTCATGCGAAATGACTCGAAAGGGTCGAGAGCCGAAGGTCAGAACAAGATGCTGGTCGGACAAGCTTTGCTTTAAATTCAAACCATAACTAGGCCGATCCGGCCAAACTATGCTTTAAATACCAAGCGCGGCAATACTGCTAATTAATTCGTGCTGTGCTGTGTGTCTGGCGGATCTGTTTGCCGACCGAACCATACCAGTGGTTCGGTCGAGCATGGCCGTACGTCAAAATGGAAACTCGGGGTCTGTCCCTGTCGCCGTAGAGCCTTCCTCGATAATGCGATAGAAGGTTAAAGTCGGGTGCTTTACTTTAATCAACGTGGCTTCGCTGCTAGCTAAAACCCAGATGGGTCGCGCTTGAGCATCAACTGCACATTCGGGATACATATCGCCGTCTGGTACGGATCGGAGGTAGCGAGGTTGTCCGTTCGATAGATAATCAATTTCTAGATAACCACCGAACAATTGCAGGCCCATATCCGCCAGGCGTTCAATCAAAACCTGAACTTTATCCTCCTCTTTTCTTCGCAAATTAAACGCTTCAAAGTCCAAACCTGTTGTCGAATTCCGGTTGCGGGCAAGTTGACGGTACTCCTCGATCAACTCGAACGCAGCCTCAGGAATAATGAGGTTTTTATCCACTCTGAAGATTGCTCCCTCGCCAGTCTGAGGGTCAAAAAATTCATAGGCATTAGATTTTTCGATCGGTAGAAGTGGATGAACAGCGGTGTCTAAGAAAATTCCGACATCCCATCCGACCGCTGAAAATCGGGGAAAGTCCTCGTCATCTGCAGCCCAGATTTCCTGTTCTTCACCAGTTGGCGCTGTTGCCGGGTTGTTATGGTTGAGTGTAAGCCAGCCATCATCGAAGTCTGGGAACAGGGCAGTGATCGGATAGTGGCTCATGTCTATAACCGGTTCAGATTGACTGTCGTTAATGGCTTTTGTTTCGTCTAGCGAGAATGTGATTTTGCTAACTGGTGTGCCTAATACCTTAGCGAAAGCCTTTGCGCTCTTGTCGCTGATCGCTTCACCTTTTCTGGCGTTGCGAACGGTTTTCTCGCTGGGGCCGTTAGGATGGTCAGAAATATCCTTCCAGGTTTTACCCTGCTCCTTTATGAGCTGTTCAACTTTTAAAACGTGCAGCTTGTGATCGGCGGTATGCATGGTGTTTGCTCCTATTTAGTGACAGTCTCAGGCTAGAGCAACCTCCTTGGTAAAATCGAGGCAGAGTCGCGGTAATATCGCGGTCGTTTTAATAAAAATAGCGGAATAATTGAATCGGCGCTGGTGGATGGGCTGATTGTTGATAGGTTTAGCCTTTTGCAAGACGCATTTTTTCGGCGGTGGCTTAAGTTTCTGAAATCCGACGACTTTTCTGGCATAAGTGCTAATTGCGACTATATTGTTGAAACTAACAACAATAATTGAAAGGCAAAACCCTGATGTCATTTCACCGATTTATCTACAACAATCTTGCTGAAGCGTGCGAGGCTGCCGATAGCAAAGCGCAGGCCTTAAAGACCAAGGTTTATGTTTTACCATGTGAATTTCACAACAATGAAGCGTATCTAGTGACTGAACGCTGCAATAAGTCATATTCTGAATTAGAACCCATCTATTTGGCTGACTACTCAGTCTTGAAGTGCTCCAGTTGATTGTCGAGACTGGGGTGATTCAACCCTCTCTGCTCGATGGCAACGGTGAATAAATTCAACAGCAATCTCTAATCGCTCCATACCGGTGAGGTACTCTTTGAGCATGTTTTTGCGCTGGTATGATGCCAACTGCTGAAAACGCTGCTCGCCAATGACCGGATCGACTTGCGAGAGTTGGAGCGCTGCACTAAATGAGGCAGTGTCGGCGGTGCGATATATCTCTCTAACCGCTTCCTCGATCACCAGTTTGTCTCTATCTTCTACCGACCCAATGTTCGTCAGCGACCGAATCGTTTTGCCTTTGATGGTCACTACATTTGGATAGAACTTCGCCGCTAGCATCGCTGTCACGGCCGCGCCCACGAAAATCGAAAAGGCGAGACCCGCACCGCTGTCTAGTATCGGATCAAAGTCTGCAGTGCTGAACTGAGAGAACAGCCAGATACAGAAAGCGATAACTAGACTGAAGACGAAGACGTTTAACGCGTCTAGGGCTTCCGCTTTGTTAGTTTGTTGAGGCGACGCCATGCGCCGCAGATCGAGCTTGGATAGATCGACCTGAGAGAACTGTTTTTGCATACGATTCCAGCCCAGTTACTTCATAAGCAAACTGCTAATTAACCAACTATCAATCGAGAGTCAGTGCTCAACAGACTCAGGAATATCCTCTGAGTGCCAAGCGCAGACTAAAGCTTTAGGTTAACCCTAAGTTCTTCAGTATCACGGCGACAGCGATAAACCAGGCAAATTGAATAAATACCTTCCAATATTTCCCTTTCATCTTCGTGGTGAAGAAAAGGTACGCTAGGCCTGATAGAGCAAGAGCCCATAGGAGTGCTCCTACATGAGTTGCGATACCATTAGCAAGCCCGTACGGCCACAGAGGTTTTGATCCTAAGAGCACCATCGCGCCAAATAGCGCAATGAAGTGTCGCCAAAAGACTATCGAGGCGGGTGTCATATCGTCAGGGAAAACAGCGCCAGATTTTGATTTGGTTGTATCGTTCTTTCCGGTACCAGCATCTTGTGTTAACACACTTTCACCTTTTTATTCGCCTATATTTTTCAATGGAATCTGGTTGCTTACACCAGAAACGCCAAAAGCTCGGTTAGTAGTCAGCGCCTTGCGACCGCATCGGGCTCAGATGCATCAGTATCAGGCACAATTCGGGGACCATCCAATGCGGCTTGAACGGCCTCTGGATAACCAGTCATGACAAACGGAATCGTACCGAAATCTGGAAATCTGATGGTCGGAATCTCACTGTTGACTAGATAGTCCGATACCTGTTGGCGCTGGTCATCCCTCAGGACATATTCACGCGCAAAGCCTTGATCGCCTGCGACACATCCGGTCGTCACATTGAACTCTTGGCCGTCACCCAACATCAGGTTTGCGTCTGTGACGGGAGCCGTGGGATCGCAGGACGGATCAGGTACTATCATTAAACTGAGGAGAATATCGTCGTCAGTTGTTGCGCCTAAGCTGATGCCAAACGCCGTACCTGTGCTCCCGAGCATGAGCGTGACGGTTGCCGTCTCAGTTTGCACTCCAAACGGTAGTTGGAGCATCGCGTGCCACCGGTCATCAATGCCCAGTTGTTGCTTCTGTGCTTGGCCCCATCCGGTTTCGAAATCGGTATGAACTCCAGGAGCATCAGCCTTCGGCATCGCTTTCGTAACTTCAGCAGAGGGAAGTACGTAATCCAGCAGGTCAAAATGAGCTATTGCGACGCCAATGGCCGCGCCAATTACAGCAAGGGTTTTCCTACTCATACGATTAGATCTCCATTTTCACGACGGTCTGCCGACCAGAAGTTTAGATACCGCTGCAGTCGCTCCCTAAGCTCGCGTCCATCGACAAAGCTGATGGCAGATTCAATTCCGTAAGGTGAACACAACCACACGAAATTGGGGTCATCGCTGTCAATGAAGGCTTTGCAGCCGCATGAGAACTCGAAGCGCTCTGGGCGCTCGACGATAAACTGTGTCAGCTCTCTGCTTAGTTCGGATCGCATGACCAACTCCATTTATTTCTGAACACTTTCAAGTAGCTTGCGTGCAGAAGCCTGGCCCGCGTCAATGATTGCCTGCTTCTGTGCTTCAATTTCTGCGCGTGCTGCTTCCACTCTCGCTTCAAGCTCGCGCTGTTCTCTTGCCTCGTGCGCGTGTGTTTCGGCACTTTTTAGCTGGTCATCTCGAGTGACAGGAACGGTCTGAAAGCGGCAATACTTAGGCGGTTGCCCCTCTGATACAAAACGCAGACAGGCGGGATAAGCAGGCTCCAGTGCGAGCGCTGACTGCGTGCTCAACGTACAAACCAGCAGGAGTAGGCGAGCGGTCATAGCATCTCCTCCTCGGCTTGGCTGCGTTTATCTTTCCGAGCTTCGGCGCGACGCATACCCGCATCGAAGGCGGCTTTCATCTCGGCGGTCTCGTAAGAAAGCTCTGCTGGGGCCATGAGCGGCTGATTAAGCACTATTTCAGTGCCCTCATTGACGAATACCGAGTATCTATCGCGCCGTGGAAATTTAGCTTTGGCTTCTGCGATCAGTTCATATTTATCCGCCAGTATGTTGTAGACCTCAGGTGTCCGACGCGCTGACAGCTTCGCCATCAGGTAACTGAGCTTACCGTCACGGTCAAAGATCACGGATAGGCTGGTCAGCCCGCTGAAATTTGCCGCCTTTGGATCGAGGTCGTATTGAGGGCCACCGCTAAAGTCGTTGATACCAGTGAACGTGTGACTGTACTGCGCAAACACCTGAGCTTCAGTGGACTCGCCCAAGATCATTCCAAACGCCGTTGTTTCGGCACTGGCAGACAGTGAGAACATCATGCCGGCGAACACTGCTGAGAATTTACGCATCGGCTTTGCCTCGGCGTAACTTCGCCAGATCGTTGAGCATCCACCCCACACGGTCTTCAAATTCAATAGGCTGGTCTGAGCGTCGGCGGCCTTCGCTGCGCAACTCAAACTGGGTGCGCTTGTCATGTCGACGCCGATCCACCACCGTTTCGCGGCGCTCGGCTCCGGTGTGCTGTGAAGCAAGCCAACTCAGGTACCACTCGCGCGCGCGCTCTTTGTTGGGAAAGCTTGGACCGATGGGCTGATCAGTTGCGCAATCAATATGCCGGTAAGTCACGCGGTAGTTGAAGGAGTTCAGATCACTACACAGTTTTAAGGTTTGAATGCTCATGCTCTGCTCTGCAACAACTGATAGGTCTTGTGTGAGTTAATGGCCATATCCAAGATAGCTCCGAAAATTTGTGCCAACCCAACGTACAACACACCTGTGAGAACCATAATGCCGCCCGTGGTGAGGCCTCCAAGCGCAGACAGCACTGTGAAACCGACTAATCCCGCGACAATAACAACGACACCGATGATCATGACGATCAGACCAACGAGGGTCGTCAGACCGATCGCAAATCGGGCAAAACTGTATTGCTGCCCCGGCTCAACCGCGACGGCCGCGTTATCGCGCGGTTCCGCAACCAATACGGGGTCGTCCAAAACATCCAGCCCGAGTTGTTTTGATGGTGTAAAGCGCCCCGAACGTAGCTCACCGCTCTCAGTCACCCACTCAATGGTGAGGCGCAGACTATCGCGACCTTGGGCGATGAGTTGGCTGAGATCGGCGCCGGAATCCACGAGCGAGCCCTCGATTGACGTAATCTGATCGCCACTCTGGATGCCTAATTTATTCGCTTGGCCACCTGGGGTAACGCGTATCACTCTGATCATGTTCGGCCTCAGTCGTGGTAGGTTATGGTTCGATGATCGGCGCGGCACTGCTGTTCAACGCCGTTGTCGCTCACGCAGACTTTGCGATACAACCAATTGCCTGTGTCATCGAACGCGTAGTCGGTGTAATTCATGACGCGGATCCCGTTGGGCAACCGCTGCCCCATCAGATAGGCGCTGCGAATCGCTCCAGCAGGCACAAATGAATTGAGCTGATCGGAGATGGTGCGCTTCAGCAGAATGCCCGTGTCCGCGGCGTACTGAGAGACATCAATGGTGTGGTTGGTGCGATCCCACCACGTGGTGATGCCCATCTCGTGTACTGCAACACCCTGCTCATTAGTTCCCGAACGGTAGCCGTAGCTGAGCCCAAATCCAGGGTCTTTAGTCTTGGGCTCACACGCGCCAAAACCTTCGTCGGTCCAACACATGATGGCGGTCTCATTTACAAACGTAGTTTGCAGCTGATAGCCGTCTTTGATGCGCCACTCGATGACGGCCTCACCCTGCCCCATCTGACTGCTCAGAATGCTGACGCCTTGATCATGTTTTAGCGTGAATGAGGCCCCGCCGGTGATTGCCCCTAGTTCCCCTGCAGCGTTACGGGTGTAAGATAGCTTGCGTTGCATACCGTTTGGCTCGGTGGTGATCATTGCGCTCGGTATTTGGTTGAGCCCAGGCTCTGCTGATCCATAGAGGTAGCTTTTGACACGCCCGCTCACCTTTTCCTCTCGCACCAGCCTGCTTTGGCGGTCGAACTCGTACCGAGAACTGGCGTCGCGTGAGCAACTGGGTTTGCGAAACTCACCCGTCTCACAGTCGCGATACCAATTGATCGCCTGTACAGGTCCGTTTACGTCACCCCCGTAGAGTCCTTCGGCCTCTGGAATGTGGTTGACCTCTTTATTCACTGCGAATCGCGTACCGTTGGCGAGCGGTACCTCAACAGGCACAGCGTTAGCTGCACACATGAGCGTACTTGATACGAGGAGGGTCGATATGCGCTGCATCGCGACCTCAGTGCACGCTGGCGCGCAGTTGATACTCAAGGAGCTCATCTGCAGTTTCTGCCAGCGCCTCGATCTGCAAGCGCGTATCGGGCTCAAGATCGATCAAGCGCGCCAGTGAACGGGCCGCTTGTAAGGCTCTGAAGGCGGGGTGTTCGGTGTCGAACACTTGTTCATCGCGCAGCCGGTACAGCAGGGTGCGGTTCGTCTCAAGGAAATCCGCAGGGTTGGCGCGGATGGTTTGCATCATCTCAGAAATATTGTCCATGGAGGCCTCCTAGCGGCGCTCGCGCATACGCGAACGCAGACGATTAGCGATTGAAGCGACAGCGCTGAGCAGCACTGATGCTGATAAACCTAAGGCGATAACGATGCCTGTGCTATAGATCATCTCAGTCATATGCGGGTACCTCTGTCTGTTGAGTTGTCTGTGTCGATGTCGCTTCCGCGCGCTCTGAGCGCTCGCGTTTAGCGGGTAGGCGAATGCTCTGTCCGGGCAAAATAATCATCGCGCCAGGCGCTTCGTTACGGACGATGGCGTGCCAGCGCGCCAGCGTTTTGCGCTCGCTCAACGTCACCCCCATCGGGTCACCGTTCGCGTCGCTGTCCTCGTCGTCCTCATCTTCATCGAGCGGTGCCACATAGATGGCGGTAGCTCTGGGTGTATCCAACAGAGTCGCCGTCGACGTGACTTGTTCGCGTGGTGCACCGTGGCGAAGCGTCACTTCGAACGCGCGCTCCGAGCGGATCAATTCCTCGATCACGCGCGCCTCCAGTGCTGAATCAGGCACTGGGAGCCAATAGGCATCCAGCGGCATACCGACTAATTGGTTCGCGACCAGCTCTTTACCTTCACGGTGGACGCGCGCGAGCACGATAAAGGGGTTACCCTCGTTCTGCGTCGCTTCCAGTCCGTCCTGGTAGTACATCGCAAACTGCTCATAGAGCTTGTGCGGTAACTTTATGCGCTCATCGCAGTAGCGAATGATGAGTCGCGGATCTGAATAGTTGGTATCCACCGAGTGGTACTGGGCAACGACATAGCCGAACGGCACGGTCCCGCGCACATGCTTCAGTGCGTCAATGAACGCACCCGCGGCCAAGTTGTTGGAAATGTATTCGCCCGATTTGGCAAACTGCGGCACGAAGGTCACTTTGGCGATCGACTGTTTAGCGGTGCGGATCTGAGAGATGGTTTTTTTGATCTCGCGCCCGACAATCCCCCAGAAGCGTTTTGTGCCCATCGCGGGATAGCGTCGGGAGAGGCCTGCCTCTTCGTAAATCAGGTCTAAGAGGCCACGCAGTGACAGTTTGCGCATGGAGCTTTTGGCCACGAAATCTGAAACGGGCGCATCGACCTTCAGGTCATCACCCGTTTCTTTAAGTGGATCGCCGGCAATAATCTTCTGTGACATGGAGAAGCCAAGTTTCACGATCAGCTTCTGGCTGTCTGCATCACGCTGGATAGCACCACTGTGTTCAAGGTTCCCGCGTCCTGACAGCGCTGGATCGACCTCAAAGTGTGCGCACTCAGGGTCATGCTGTTGGCCTGTGCCGGGCATGCGGCGCAGGTAATAGCCACCGTTCACGTGCGCGATCACTAGTTCAGGCATCTCGTTAGTGCACAGACAGTTGGCGCGTTCTCCGCTGGCGTGTGCCTGGGCCAACAGTTGTGGCAGGTAGGCATCGTCGTGTGAGTAGCGGTCCAGACCGATCTGTACTCTCATCAGACACCTACCTGTTTGCGCAGGAAAGCTTCTTGCTCATCGCTTAAGCGGGCGAAGCGTTTGAACTCTGAACCGTCGTGCACAAGTTCAACAAGGCCGTCTGCAGCAGCGTGAAAATAGACCCGTTTGCGAATGTGTCCCTCTTGCTGGGCGAGCTCTTGAATCACCCAATCGGCCGAGCTAAAGATACTGGAGCTGTCTATCCCCTCGTCATCGCACAGCACCAGTAAGGTGTCTGTCTCCGCGCAGCGATGAAAGGTTGTCTTGATTGGGAAATCGGTGTCGTAGTTCATGCTGCCTTCCCGGTTGCTTTGACATAGATAAGCTCTTTGCGGGTAAACACGCGCGCTGTCGATTGTTGAGGCTTTCGCTCACTCTTCAGTCCAGCAAAGACGCGGACTTCGACGACATCGGGTATCGCCCGATACACCAAGCGTTTTGCGAGCTGAACATAAGCATCGAGTGAGTTCTGCGCCGCCACATCGTAAGTGAAATGGCGCAGCGCACCGGTTGGGCTTAAGGCGTCAACATCGACGCTGTACTGATGGTCACGGCCTGCGCGTTTGCCAGGTGCTGGCTGACCGAAGAGGAGGTTGTATACGTTAACACTCAGATTGTCAGTGGTCTGCCCTGCCGCTTCCAGTGCGCCGATTGCACCGTGCAGTTTGAAGCGCCAGTCCAACAGTTCGGGTTCGTCTGGGCGCAGACGCTCAACGTAATCGCTGATATTTGGGTTCTTCAGCCCCGTGCTAATTGTTTCAAAGATAACGTTGATGTCGCGATCGCTCAGAATCATAGGACCTTCCCTAGCATCATCTCGCCCCATTGCGCAGGATTGCGGCCATAGGCGTCGTACATTGAATATTTCAGGTTCACTTCGGACTCGTTCGGGCCAACGCGTAGCACCTCGAGCTCATAGCGGGCGAGGTAGTCGACTTTGCGCACAGGTCCGCCGTAGTTACCGACCACGTAGTAAAGCTTGCCCGGGATCGCTTCATACTCTGTGTCGATACCGGTATTGGCGATGTACTTCTGCCCTAGCGCTTTGCGCTTTGCGATATCGTCCGGATCCAGGAAGTCGAACTGGTTTTTGATCTTGATGTAAGCCACATCCACGTCGTAAGGCATCACTTTGCTGAGGTAGACCGGTGCACCCCACTGGCCATTGGGGAGCGTCATATCCTCACACCAACGCGGATCGCCGTGATCGGTACGCGGGACAATCTTGCCAAAGTTGTTTTCGCGCTCACCGCACGGGTGTCCGGTGCTCGGTGTTGCAGTTGGGTTCTGTACAGTGACAAACCCACCTTGGCTGGAAGCCGATTGGGGCTGGCCCACCATTTGACTGTCTCGAACCGCACCCTGTGTTTGCTCGCGCTTACCAAACGGGTTCTGCCAGCAGTCGACGCAATTACCGTTGACATAAGTGTTGTCGCCCTGGGTGGTGACACAGCCAGTAAGCAGTGCGCTGAGCGTAAGAGCTGAGAGTGTGATAACGCGTCGCATGAGAGTTCCCCTAAGTGTTTCACTAAGCCTAATAAAGGTGCGTACAAAGACCGCATCGAATTAAGGCATCCAGTTGTGCCCTATTTCGGCCCGACCTAGACCGTGGGCCTACTACCATCTAATCACGCGATTCAAAACTTAGGCGGGTAGGAAAAGGAGTGCGCTGTGACTGATATTGCCGTTGATGAACTACTTTCTGTGTGTGCGTGCGATCTGGGTGTGGAGTTACTCACTCTGACGGGGACGTACTTCATTCGAAAGGCGTCGATACACTCGCTGTTCGAGCACGCCGAAGAGGTCGATGGAAAGCACCTGATTGACCTTGATGTTGGAACACGCTCCCTTCGCCTCCTTGTGAATGAGGCAGTGATTAAATATGACGACCTGACCGCGATATTTGGCTTACGAGATTGGGATAGCGTCGAGGCGTGTATTGGCAACGCTGATGAGATGTATCTCGAGATGCGGGCTCGCTACAAACAGAAACAAGAAAGCTCTTTAAATGCTGATACCCGCGCAGCAGAGAGTCGCTCTGCGTCCTAGACTGTAAATCAGTCGAATTAGATTCAGGAGCATTGTTTGAGTCGTTTGAATAGAGCCCTGAACATAGTGGGTTGGCTGATTGTCTTAGCCACCTCCGCATTTTGCGTACTCTCAGACGACGACGGCTGGGCTCGTGCATTAGTCCTCGAAGCCATCGGGGCGTTCGCTTTACTCTCGGGCAACCTGGTATCCCGTTGGTTCAAGAACAAACTCATCATTGTCGGTGTGCAAGCATTTGCTGGATTGGTATGCACAGTCTTATGGGTTGCTACTATCGTCCTGCTAAGGCACTTAGTACACGGACCGGTGGTCAGCTAACGCTCCGCTCGCAATTTGACCTGAAGCGTGCCTATCTCTGCGCGCAGGCGCTTCAGCTTATCAGTAAGCGTGAGCAATTGGTTGATAACGACCGTTTCCTCAGCACACAGGGCGACAAGCCTTTGCTCGCGGTGTTGCCGCTCTAATGCAGCATCAGGCGTTTCGGCGTATGTGCCATGTAGAACGAACCCCAGATCCGCACCCAACGTTTCGAATTTGAGCAAAAACTCCAGGCTAGGATAGCGCTGCCCCGACTCATACATCGAGAGGGTTCCGTGAGACACGCGTGTAGCTTCGCACAGAGAAAGCTGGGTAAGGCTCAGCCGTTTGCGTTCGGCTTTAACGCGCAGGCCAAGGGCCTCAGGTGTAGCAGTTGTAGTATCAGCCATGCCGCAAGCGTGCACCTCGGGTGGATGTGAGTTCTGGACCCATACTAGCCGCTGAATTAACGGAATGATACGCGGGTTGCGAACAGCTCGGAGAGGCAGGAGATACTGGGAACGATTCTAATCTTTGGCATTATTTCTTTGGTCCATGTGTCGGCACACTTCATCCATCCATCCATGTCGACGGGCGGCATACCACGCGCCATTCGATTTGAGCTGAAATTCCGCGTGGGTTTCGTACTTTGACGCCTCTAGTAGAACGAGCTCTTTGATCCAATATCCCTTAGGCCTTCTAGTGGTTGCCTTCATATGAATACATATCTCGTCCAACCAACCGTTGGTATTAGCAACCTGGTAGGCGGTCGTACTGCCTTTGTTGAATTCAGTCCTCGATTTGTACTTTTGAGCCTCTTGCGCACATCTCTCTTTCGACTGCCAGTATCCATTTGGCCTCTTCTTGCGGGGCATGTGTTCGCAAATTTGCTCTAGATAGCCTTTAGCTCTTGCTTGTTCGTAGGCACTTCCTGATCCCTGTTGAAACTCGCGTCGCGATGTATATTTTTGTGCTTCTTCAGCGAGGTTTTCTAAGGACCAATAATCTGGAGGATTCTGTGGAGAGATCATGTGGCCACAAACGATGTCAAGCCACCCATTGTTCAGCGCCGCCCGGTAAGCCGGCATGCATCCTTTTTCAAAAGCACTTCGGTGCGAGTATTTACGCGCTTCTTTCCGGACCTTTCTTAGCGTCCAAACCCTATAATCAGAGCCCATGACACCCAGCGCTGACGTTGCATTCAGCATTTCATACCCAAGCCCTTCATAGATTTTAAAGTAATGTGTCTCTGCTTCCTTAGTTTGCTCGGGGGTGAATGTATAGTCGGTCAGCTGCTCAAATACGGTATCGGACAACCTTGCTATCGCAGCAGATCGAGAACGATTGTGTGGATTTTTGTGGCCCTCTACTCGGTTTTTAAATCGTGCCCGCGTCACGCCAACATAGGCCTGTTTCGTTCTGTCGTTGCGGATGACATAAACACAGTGTTTATAACCGTGCTTTGCCGCGGGCATATGAACGCACGCCTCCTCAAGATACCCCATCAATCGTGCTTTGTTGTAGGCACCGCTAGAGCCGCGATAAAAATCACTCCTACTCTGATACTTTTGGGCTTCGGCAATAACTCTCTCTTTGCTCCAGTATCCGTTTGGTTTCATTGTGTTTCTGATGCGCTCATAGCTTGGGTTTACCCTAAGCGTAGTCGATCCGTGTTGAGGCAAAGCGGATAGATTATGATCACAGTCCGACAAATAGCGCAGCTATTTACACCACCGTGCCACTCGTAGAGTGCGCGGCTAAGGGAAAGTAAGGCAACTAAAGGTAAACAAAGGGAAGGTCAAAATTTCCTATATGGGGTAGGAAAGGCTATATTTAGGGTATTAAATAATGTCGGACTGTGATCGTTTAAGAATAGATTGCAGTTTTAGATTCAACCATCAGCAGAATCAACATGAGCGGACAGATCGCCTACAAAGTGGAGCAGCTACGCCCAGCGTATGACACGCTGCAACGGTGCGCGCGCGAGCTCAAAGCCTACGTGGTGGATACGCGTGATCAGCACTGGTGCTTCGTACCCACTGCCCTCAGCGATCAGGCGCGTGAAGCTAGTGACTATGAGCCGACTATCGATGACTGGTTTACCTGTGCCGATACCCTCACCCGCATGACCATGGACTCGGCCAAGGTGAATCAGCATGCAGGCGTGTTGGTCAGTGACGATCCGCAGCTGCAGCGCCAGCTCGAAACGTTTAACCAGGCGAAACAGACCTTTCAGTCCACTGTTGCCCTGATAAACCCAAAACCGAAATCGGACTCGTCTGAGCGCACCCTCTTCAATGAGTGGTTGATCAAATCGCGTCGCGAGAGTGAATTCACCCACGTACTAGGGCTGCTCGGTGCCAAAGAAGTGAATCTAGCATCTGCCTACCGTGCGGTTCGCATCACGGCCGACCCCGTATTGCGGTATGCCTACACCTGGGACAAGAACCGCCGGCGCAGTCGCGTCATCAGTCTGCAGACGGTGAATCAGTTGATCAGTCACATCGCCAGCAAGAACGAACTGCAAGCCACGTATTACCAGCAAGAATTGGCTGCGCTCGCAAGCCGTTCGCCGCGATTGCTGCACATTACGCACAACAATCCCGTGCTACGTGCCAACGTCACCTACTTGGTGAACCCGACCGAAAACCTGACGCGCCGCCAGTTGATTATCGCCACAGGCATTACCGCGATTATGCAATCCGACCTGCCCGCGATCGTGTGGCGCGACAAACCTGATGAGGAGACGCTGCGCGCTCAAACTCAGGCTGCCCGAGCGCAGTTCGAAGAACGCTATCGTCCCGTCATTCCTGAACTGGGGGTCTACTATGACCGGCACTCCATTAGCTGATCAGCCCAAACTGCACCTCTACGGACAGAACGGCGCGTTAACCGCTGAGTGGACCTTCACCAAGACTGTCGATGGGGTACACCCAACGATCAACCTAGATGTTTCGGCAGGCACCAAACCCGATTATGACTGGCGGCAGAAGATCACGTTGCAATTAAGTGTGCGGGAACTGCCCTTGTTGGCCGGTATCGGATTGGGGCTACTCCCCAAAGTGCATTTCAAGCGGCCAGATAAAGGCATTCAGATTCAACGCCAGGCGAATAAGTTGTACTGCACAGCATCCGCGGTGGACGGACGTAAAGCGGCATTACCGATAACCATTGGTGATGCTCAGCGGTTAACGGAGTTTGCATTGGCGATTTTGGTACGTGGCAGTTTAAGTGGTGACGCACAATTGGTGATGGCAGCGTTAAGAGGCAGTTGCGCGCTCTATTCTGAGGGATCAGTTGATCGTCGAGCTGGGTGACGTACCTCTCTCTAGCCAGAGTTCATAAGCCTTGCGGTCGATCTCTTTCATGAACGCCACGGTCTCGGGGTTACAATCAGCCTCAGGCAGAGTCACGATCGTCAAAAAACTGCGCAGCCGAAGGTAGGTCGAATTCAAATCATCAAACGACTCTTGTGCAGAAAGCTCAGCAAAAGCTGCTTTGGCTTGATCTATTAATATTTGATCTGCGTCTATCATCCCTGACCTATCGAATCTATCAGGTCGACAATTTTAGCATTTATGCCACACTTAGACGATCAAAGGGTGAGGTCAATACGATGTGGAAACAGAAGCTAATCAGCGCTGTCTTATTCGGTCTGAGTCTCGGGGTAGCCTTTGGCGTGGTCAGCGGTGCGGAAAATCTGTTCGGCACGACCGATACATTGGTGGGAATCGGGTCCGCATTGATCCTCTTCCATGCCGGTGCGAACCCGCAGATGATTCTTAAACCGTTTAAGCATAACACGCTCGCCGATGGGCAATATATCTGGGTTGGGCGCGTGGGTGTGGTTCTCATCCTTGTTGGACTGATTGAGGTGTCCGGCGCCCTCTCCCCCACCACTTACGGTATCTAGTTTTTACCGAGGCGGCCATCGACAGCGCCGCGGATCTTAAAAATGCCCAGATCGAGCAGTACATCGCCCTCTTTCTGGGTAAATCCTTCCTTACAGCCTCGTACAGTAAAGTTATCGTCAGCGGTCATATGTAAGCCGTATTTCTTAGCTACGCGGGCATAGCGATAAATGTATTCGCACTGATTCGTTGGCGGCACCCAGCGTGATATGGGCTTAGCTCCTTTTGCGCGATTGAGTTTAGCTTCGACAGGCCAGAGGTTGACAGGGTCATTCGCAAACGCAACACGCTTGCTGTAATCCCACGCATACGCGCCTCGCTCCCAGGCTAGCGCCAGTGGAAATATGTGATCGACATCCAGTTCTGATGCTTTGTAGTACACGCGGTTCGTAAACGGTGAGATCCACTTGCCTCGATCCACGGTGCAGCCGTTGTCCTTGCGGTACCGTACCGGAGCCGTTGATAGCTCAATCAGAATTTCAGCGCGAGTGTTTTGGCAGTCACGATCAAAATCTGCCCAGCCCCCTTCACCAAAGTAATCACGCTTGTAGGCCGTTTTCGTTGCGGCTCGCGCTGAGGTATCAACGCTACCTTTAACACCACGCGGTAGACGGCCGCCATCGTTCAGACACTCATCAAGATTTCGGTATTCAACGAAGTTGGTGGTGGCCTCATACCAGGGCGAGCTTTCGGTATGACAGATCATGGAACGAGACATTTTCACCGGTTCAGCCATGACAGCTGTAGTGGTGAGCAACGAGAGTAAGGCAACGATACGAATCAACATCGTGAGAGAGTCCTTCTTTAGCGGGTATGTCCTATTGTCACCCAGTATAGGCAACTTAGACGCTCGCTATCGGCGAATGACCTCTAAAATGCAGCTATGACCCCCGCCAGTCCAGATTCGAGATACTGTGCTCTGTCCTCTGAGCTCCATGCGTTCATCAAAGCGAGTCGGTATATTGCCGGCGAAGGCGCGCATCCGCTCGGGCGATATATTGAAGTGTTGTTTACTCTCGGCGTTCGCCAAGAACTTTTCAATCAGGCGATCAACCAGCTGATCAAGTTTGGCAAGGTCGACTGAGGATGGGTAGTTACTCATTCCGCGAGTTTCAGTTTTTTGAGCAGCGCGTCGTAATCAGCTTGGCTATTCAGCTGAATCACTACCCTGCCCTTCCCTTTGTCATTGAAGGTGCAGTTGACGTTTAGACCCAGTGCAGTCTGTAAGTCACGCTCCATCATCATCTCCGCCTCTGGACGTACGCTTTCAGGAATAAAGGTCAGGTTCTCAAGGCGTTTTTTGTATTCGGCGACGAGCGCTTCCACCTGGCGTACGGACAACTGACGTTCCACAACAGTTTTAGCTGCGCTGACTTGGAAATCGCGATCATCAATGCTCAAGAGTGCCCGGGCGTGACCCGGTGTAAGATCGCCTCGTTCAAGCATCAACAACACAGGGGGCTGCAGATCGAGGAGTCGCATCAAGTTAGTAACGGTAGATCGTGATTTACCAACTGCTTTTGCAGCTTCCCCTTGAGTCAGATTGAACTCGTTAATCAATCGTTGATAGGCTCTGGCCTCATCGACAGCATTGAGATTTGAGCGTTGAACGTTCTCGATGAGACCGAGCAGGGAGTGGTTGAGCTCATTGGTCACTGCATCAGAGTCAGTGAACGGGATGACGATAGCGTCAATAACACTCAGTCCAGCAAGGACGGTTGCTCTTAGACGACGCTCACCGGCGACGAGCTCGTAAGCGTCTGGGGCTAGTTCGCGAACAGTGATAGGCTGAAGTAAGCCTTGTTCCTTGATCGATTGAACTAATTCATCCAGCTCAGCAGGATCAAACTCAGTTCGTGCCTGGTGGCGTGATTGGGATATCAGCTCAACGGAGAGTTGTTCGAGTCTGCGTTGTGTGGATGGATCGGCTGTATCTGAACTGGATCGCTGAGTCGATGCCGCCATCAAGTTTTCGCTGGTCTTTATCGGAGCGGCTCTACGTCCACGCGGTGCTGCCATGCTAGTCCCTGCCTTCTAGTTGCGTTACAGTGTACCGAAATCACTTCACCTGTATACAGCGCTAGCTCATTGATTCTAGCGAATGTTTACATCTCGCGAATGCGACTATTTCTGTCTCTTAAAAGAAGAAGAGAGAAAAGCATTAGAAAAAATTTAGAGAAGAGTTAGAAGGCTGTGTTATCCACATCTGTGTAGCCTCTTTACGCGGCCAATCTTGTTGGCTAATCCTCAAGTATGACGCGGGCTGTAGCGCTTTCTAGGGTTTCTTTGAACTACGATAGTACGGTTGGCCGATGATCACCAAAACTACGATAGTACGCCGCCAAGACTACAGTAGTACGCCGCCAAAACTAGGATGGTACGGTCTGAAAACTAGGATGGTACGGCGCTATATACAGGTTATACGCAAATACCTACACGATACCCACACGTTATCAACATTTAGCATCATTTATTGAAATTAGTATATATTCTAAAGCGATTTGTAACAACCTACAGGTAGCGTTGCTCGAGATTAGATAGGTCTTTTTCGTCAGAAACACATCGATATTTTTTGCTCATTGTAAAACATGCGACTGCAGTCGCATGTTTTCATAGAAAATGACATAAACTATTGATTTGCATTGATTGTCTACGATGGTACGGTAGCTTATTGTACCTTTGGATCGCTAATTATCGTGAAAAATTAAGGTTTTTTAGACGCGGATTGCTGCCTTGTGCCGCAGATTGAAGGATTAGAGACGATTTTATATCTGTTTGTGCCTGTTTTTTTCAAAGAATTGTGGCGCCGAAAACTACGGTAGTACGGTGAAAAACTACGGTAGTACGGTTATAAAAACTACGATAGTACGGTCAGAATGACAGGATGTGTAAAGACGTGAGTCGCCCGAAGTAAAGAGCGCTTAACTCTTGTAGAGGCTGAGAATCTCAGGCGGGTGTGCGCCACGTTTCTTGCTAATCTCCTGCCAGCTTCGAGTTATTGAGCCATCAGGATCCGGCATGAAGTAGAACATAAACTCGTTGGCCGCATCGCTCTGTGTGTCGTGGCCAGGGCGTTCGGGACGAGGCCCGTACCAAATTGCCATTTCTAGCAGAGGGTTCTGCTTCAGCAGTGCCTTGAGATTTTGGCGCTTCTTGTTTAGCTTCGCTGAATCGTTCAGCAGTTCAGCCCACTGCAGCTGTTGATAGATTTGGTGTTCTTTGCGCGCAGTAGGCTTGTTTGAACGGCCCCCACAATGATGGTGAGCCAACTGCGTTAGGGCTAGGATAGTCGGGTTCTGTTGCTGCAGTTTCTCTGGCGTTCGACCTCGCGCTGTCTGCTCGACTAGGTGCATCCAGACCTGTAGCGGAATCTCGATCATCCAGTAATCGTTGTACTCTTCGGAATCGAGCCATTTTCCATTCGACAGTTGTTTGCGGCCTTTTGGCCACACAGCGTTGATGAGCTTGTAGGGATACCCGGTACCGCGTTGGCGCACTACGCCATCACTGCCCTGCTGCTCTGCGGAATCCAGCGACTCTGCACCAGGTTTTAGAACAATACCGGTCGTTTTTCGTTTCGTGCGCTTGTCGTTAATTGAAAGCGGCTGCATCGACTTTGGTAGCCAAACGTTTGTGCGGTATGTCGTTCCCTCAATACATTTGAGGGCGTCATAGACTGCCTTAAAGTTCTTACCGCCGCCAGTCACACCAAGCCAGTCAAGGTAGTTCGAGGGCTGAAAGAGGAAAAACCGTGAATTCACGTCATGCTCTAACTGCACCGCATTGACCTGACTTACCAACCACATCAAAAAACGGCGTTCTTGGTGGCTGGGTCGGCCCATGTGGCTGGGTTCGATCACAACCTGAGCAACATCGTTTGTCTCATCTGAGCTGAACTCCAGAGTCAACGGGTCCTTGGGACGCTTCTCCGTAGGAGAAAACCATCCGAGGATCGTAGCAAGGTGCAGCTCGTGTGTTGCAGGCACATGGTACGAGAGACGCTGCGCCTCTCGGTACGTGTTGATCGAATTAACTTCGGTCTTTTGCGTGCGATCGGGCAAAGTGTCGCTATCTGCATCATCTGTCTTTGGGTTAGCCGTATGCACCGACGCTGCTTCAGAGGATGAAACAGGTATGGTCTGCTGCTCGTTTTCCGATGAGCCGAGTAGCTGGTCGAAGATGTCCTTATCGCTCATACATCGGCCTCTGCGTTACTTAACCCGTTATAGAGCGCTGTTCGTACAAAGGCTGTGCGAGTCGGGACATTCGTAAACTGAGCCGCCTTCTCATCGACATTATCATCGATCAGCTGGTCAAACTTTCCCTGCTGCCAGTCGGCAATGATGGAGTTAATGCGGTCAGACTGATCCGTTGTGATGTTAAAGGTTACCAATTTGTAATCGCCAGCGGCATCCACAACGTCGGCCAGTAGCAGTGGTAAGAGAGATTCGGGGTCTAGGCTCAACGCTTCGTCCAAATAGTCGCGTACCAGCTCACCGCGTTTGCGAACCGTCAGGCCTCGCAGTAATGCTTGGCGATCCAGTGTCTGAATGGCTTTTTCAGGTAACCGGAAGTTGACCTTTAAGAGACCAGAGTCATCGGGCGCTGTCGCGAGAAGGTCAATCTGCTTCTTCGGCTGATTGGTGACTGCCGTCACTCGGCGACGACGCTGATTCATTCACTCTCTCCACTGGCATGGTCGTAAATCAACTCGAACATCTGTTGAACCTGTTCCTTCGTTTGAGGCTTGGTAAATCCAAACAGCTCTAAAGCGCGGTTCTCGAGTTGTTTTGCGACTCCCACGCCTAGGCCGTGAAGTGCGTAGCTCACAACTTTGGCATGAACCGACTCGTCTTTCTTAGCACCTGCGAGTTTGATCAGCGGACGCTTTATCTTAGGTGCGCGAGCCTGTTCGGGCTCAACACCGCTTACCTCTGTAGATGATTCACCAGCGGTATCTGAATTAATATCGGCCTCAGAATCAGTCTCCAATCCATCATCCAACTGAAGCTTGAATCGGACCTCTGCGTCAGTCTTTGAGGCTAACTCGGCTGCAGTAAACAAGCCGCAGCCAGTCTGGCGGATCTGTTCTCGAACAAACGGGGATGCGTGGGTCAGTACCTTCTTAATCCGCTCTCCCTGTTTGCGGCTACTAGCGCCAAACGAAACAAGATCTCCCGCAGACAGTTCGCTTATTGAACGGCCTTTCTGCGCGATTATGCGTTCCATCTCTTCGAGGACCTGGTACGCCGGAAGCTGCTGGTGTTGGTTGTTAGAGATGAAAGAGCGTGTTCGCGACTCTTCAAGTGCGATAGTTCGTTGTGTTCCACCGATGACAGGCCAGCCTTTGAGCAAAAACGCGATGGCGCGGTGGTTACCTTTCGAGATAACACCGATACATCGACTCAACACATCTTCGCTAAATCGCCCCTCTTCTGAAACATATCCATCAACGGGTGTATCGTCTGAAACAGTATTCGTGCTCAGATCTGCATTCCATGAGTTCATTGCTATCCATTGAATGGGCTCCTCAAGATCCTTGGGTGCGCTCATGCTTTGTGCAATAGCAATAATGGATTCGAACGAGTCGTATTCTTCGGAGTTTTGCTCAATATCCAAGGCTTCGAAGAGTTTGTTGATTTGCCGTGTGCGGTTGTTCTTCTCTGATTGAGTTGCGCTCGAGTCGATCTGGACGGTATTAAAGAGTTCAGCGTCCCATCCAACGGATTCCATTGCATCTCGGATCATGTCCATCGTAAACCGACGCATATGCTTGCGATCGTTGAGCGGATTGAGAGCAAGTTGGCTCAGTAGCTGAGGTTTAGCAACGGTTCGAGTCTCGTCTTTATAGCTCTCGACCAATGCCAGACCTTCAGTCACTCGACCTAATTGATCGCCTAGGCTTGAGCTCATGTCAGTAGGGCGGCTGACCCGTCTGCGTGTCGTAGCCATCGTTTTATACCTCCCCTGCCGGTTCTTCTTGGCGTGATTCCGCATCTACGTTGCGAAGATAATCCGCACTGGCTGCGTAAGCCTCGATTCTTGCCAGAATTTCTGGACGGCTTTGGAATACTTTTCGGGAGATGTGCAGCATCATGCGTTCAACGTCCTGTCGGTTCTTGTTCGACTTCGGCAATCGGAATATTGAGTCCGGCGCGAGCGTTTTATGATCGCGATTGGAGATGTCAGTTGTCAGTGGGATAAACAGCGGGGTATCGTCTGCGCTGCAGTATGAAGGCAGATAGCGCGCATACTTCTCGCGCTCTAGGCCACGAAGCGAGTTTAAGTGACCTGTTCCACGGCGAACCTGGTTAGGAATTAAGCCAGCGAGCTGAACATCCACATCGCCGTTACGTTGCATGCGTTCGGTATTGACTGCACCGGTCATGCCCAGCAAACCTTGGATCGACTTCTTCTCAACTTGAAATGGAACGACAACGTGGGTGGCAGCGCGCAGTGCAGCCCGAAATAGAGGCGTTCGAGTTGGTGCAGTATCGATGATTACGATGTCATAAGCCGCCGCATACATATCATCGTGCAATGAGGTCTGAAGTTTGTTGATGACCTGAGTGAGCATCTCTTTTGAGTTGCCTTTAAACTGACTGTTCACCGCTTCCAGTTTTGTGGGGTGAGCCAACATGATATCGATGAGGCCTTGAGCTGTTCCTGCATCCTCTTCATCTGGGCCGAAGTGCGTAGGGCGAGGTTCAACAGATTTCCCCTCGAAGAAATCAGCGATGTTGGAGTCTGGGTTAAGATGCGAGTCTTGTACGGGATCGTAACCTTCAAGCAGCGGTGGCTTCTGGCCCTGCTCGTTTCGAGGATCCGGATCAGCATCCATCTCAACGTACCGTTCAGAGAGATTTGCCTGCATATCGGTATCCGCGAGTAGCACGCGCAAGTGGATGCAGAGTGCGAGCCATTCAGCCATCAGTTCGGATACACTTGTTTTACCGACGCCACCCTTCTGGTTCATCACCGCAAGAACGATCAATTTATAGATTAGCGACATGCCGCCGTCTCCTTGTTCAATATGTGAGCAGTATAGATGAACGGGTCTGTAGGATAAAGCCCTGTAGGATAGTTTCCTGTAGGATATCCTAAGTTACTGTTTTATAAAGATACTGGCATCTACCCCCTGTGGGGTTTTGTTTGGAATATGATCAATTTAATGCTGCCATTACCTAAAAACATGCGACTGCAGTCGCATGTTTTGGCCTCAACGATGATCTTTTCCCTCCCCTGCTCTTCTCAAATTCAGCCTTCGTTTGGAGTTCCCAAGACGTGTACGAACCCTTATGGATCACCTCGTACACACCCTGTACGAATTGCGATATCCAAAGTTGTACACTTAGCAGCATGTTGATCTACACTAGAGGCTCAAGACACGCTATCGAATGGAACTACGATGCTCACGGATAAAGGAACTATCCGGTGTGATGCGCTGAAACCTTCCCAATACGACGCGCGTCAAACCGGCATCACTCTCGACCGAGTTATTTCTCTGCGCGACCGGTTCAACCTCCCTGCCCTACTTGCTAGCGACATTGTTCCGCTGGATATCTATCGAATTGTCCGTACGGCACGTTCTGAAATGAACATTCAAGAACGTGAGCTGGCTGCGATTTGGGCAGTGATTGAACTGGGCTATGTAATTACAAAAGATCCACTGGGACTCCAGCAGCCTATCTCGTACCTAACCGCACCTGGGCCGGCCGGCGAACAATATGAAGTGTGCAGTGGTATGCGTCGCTGGTTTGGTCACGTAATCGCCGGGCATGAAACGATTCGTGCTGTTCCGGTCTGGTACCCTACCCTAGCTGATAGATTGCGCGGCGAGCTGGCGGATAATTTGTCGAGAAATGATCTGACAGACCCCGAGATGTTGCTGCTGCTTAAAGGGTTGCAGGACGAACTCGATGAACCGATCTCTGTGCGCCGGATCGCGAGGAAGACCGGCAAGTCACAGGGAACGGCGCAACAGATTCAACGTATTTTACGGGAAGGGACACCTGAACTTTTCGATATGCTGCGTGATGGGTACCTCACGAGTATCAATGCCGCATTTAGGGCGCTCGACCAAACGCCGGAAATTGAAGAGAAACGGGAGTGGTTCGCGCGATCCTTTATCACCGTTGATATTCAGCCCGGTGAAGATGGATTCGTGCTACTTATGCTCTCCGATATGGTCAACGCAGTTGAAACGAAATCGGTCCTCGCGGCTGACTGTGACCTTCCATTGCGTGAAGAAATCAATGACTGTGTGACGGAAGTGCGGCACCTACTTTTTGAACAGCGCCAACTGTTCCGGCTGTCGGGACGCGTGAATCAACTGGTTATTCAATACATTGTGGATCGTGTGCTGTACTGCCAAAAACGGTGCTTCGACCAGATGCAAAACCTGGTCGATTCTGTCTTATTGGAGCGCGAGGAATCGGTTTAGTCGTGAAGTTCAAGTACGGGATTGGGTGAGAAATCTGCCAGCGCCGGTGCGAGCTTTCTATCAAACATCATGGCTGAAAAAGTGCTTTCGCGGTTCGGGCCTTTCACTGAGATCCTGTGAAAATCTGCTTGCGCTGTTGTACGGCGGTGTTTGTTCAGCTTTTTAATACTCTTCTGTAAGCCTGCTATCTGCTCCTTTTCTGAGAAGCCAAAGCTCATCGCTGCTGCTTTGTTATCCGCCAAGTACATCGTGAAGACCCGCGGTGATACGAGCGCCAGTTCATCGCCGATAATGTGTACCGGCGCACCGTTGATGTTGATCTTGATGCGCTTATAGATAACTCCATTGATCAGCCATTTGAAAAAGTCGCTGTTCTGAGCGAGGTCGGTTGTGTCCAGGTTTCGAAAAGCGATGCCTTTCTTTCGACGCTTAGTTGGGGGCGTTGGCTCGGCTGGATTCGCCGCTGTAGCTTCGGATTGCGGTGAGCCAGAAGACTCTGCTTCAGTCTGCGCAGCATACTCTGCGTAGGTTCCGTCATCCTGAGATTCTGCTTCGGGTTCTTCCCAAGAAAATGGCGAGTCCGCCGGAGCGCCACTGGCCTCTACAGGCACGCTCGTCGATTGGGTTGCGGTTGACGTCTTCGCGCTGTTTTCTGACTCAGTTGATTGGCCCGAGTTAGATCCGTTTGCGGGCTGCGGTGGTTCCTGTGTTCGCGGTGAAATGGTCACCGGGTTCCCTGCAGCATCAAGTGCCTGAATGCTCCCATTAAATAAGGTCGGTACACCGCTGGTCCAAATTTTCTCGTTTTCAATGACGAAGAACGAGAGCGGTGTTTTTGTTTTCCAGCTTTTTTTCGTATCGGTCACCATCGCTTCGATAATGACCCCGCCGTCAGGTGGCGTGATCGTGACGCTGTTCTCATTGAGTATTTCGTTCAAACGGCGCGGTGATTGCGGGATGCCCGTGTGACCCTCATCGATCATATGTTGGCGTGCAGCCGTCAGAACCGGTGTTGCAGAAAACCATGTGAGTGAATCAAGAACCCAGCAGTTTGCGCCTGGGCGATTGCGAGCGATTTTACCTTCATTCGCAAGCGTCTGGATGGTACCTAAAAGAATTTCGTGAAGCGGCAACTCATTTACCTCTTCGATGGATACGCCCAAGTTGTTCGCGCGGGCGGAGGCTTGGTCTGCTTTCTTAACAATTTCTCCAACAACGCCGCCGCCAACGGGAGCCGCGCTCAAAAATGCTAAGATCTCCGACATCAGGCGCCGATCACTCATCAGCCACTCCGCACCTTTGCGCGTTGTGAGGTAGGGGAGAAGCGTAATCCCCGCTCGCTCATGCAAACCGTTGTAATGCTCGCCCTTCGTTTGTCTGTAACGGTGCGTGTAGAACGTTCCAGGCTGCATTGGGCCGTTCCACGGTACCCAGCGCGAAACGTCACCTTTAACTAAATGTGCAGTCTCTTGATCGGTGATTAGTTTGCCGACATCGTGAAGTAGTGCGGCGATGAAAATGCCATAGCGCCATCGCGCTGCGTTGGGCTGAATATCCTCAGGCTCCGAATTGGGCGGCAGGATGTAGCCCTCAGCGAGTTTCATCGATTTCAGGAGTGTGTCCAATGTATGGTCGAGCAGGCCGCCACCGGTTGAGTGGTGATTGTTGCGCGACGCTGGGTGTTCTTGGACGAGTTCCGCGAAAGCACGAATCGCATATAAGTAGTGGCGCTGCCACACTTCGTTGGTAACAGCATGCATTCGTTTGATCTTAGTGACCTGCGATGCGCGTGTGCCGCGCTCTAGGAGTGTCACCCCCGACTCAACCTGTTTGAAACCCTCTGGAATATCTGAAACTCGGGGAGAGGGTTGAACGTCAGGTGAGCGCAACCCGGCTGCTTTGCGTCTGTGGCTCAAGAAGTCGAGGATGGCCATGCTTCAATCCAAATGACAGTTATTGTGTTCAAGGTACTGACGCAGTGCCGAGTAGACTGCTTCAAGTTGGGTGCAGTCCCAACGGGCCTGGATCTGTTCGAGGTGAGTGTTGTCCTCGACATAGACGCTCACGTATTGAGTATTTGAGCGTGGAACGATGATCGCCGAGAGGTTGTTATCAGCGTGTGCCCACTGGATAGCACGGCATGTGATGTCGTTGAGTCTGGTGTGGATGCCGTCTGCAACCGCGAGCTGGCGCATTGCCGATCGCTCTGATGTTGATAGTCGAACTTTAATACTTCGTTTCCCGGCCACGTTATCTACTCCATTAACCTGCATAGAGGGTGGCAGAGCGGTGTGTTTAGCGCGATTTTTTTTAGGGCATTCACGGATGCCCTAATCCGTATACGGGCAGCTTCCCCCGCTGAATAGCTTGTGTTTACTGGATTCCAGCATCCCCTTCGTTTACTTAGATAAGAAGAATTTTCATTTTTAAGAAAAAAATAGTGGAAAAAAATAAGTGTTTTTCTATTCTTGTTAAAGCGACATAAACAACAAAGAACAGCAAGGACCTGGTCATGACCCAAACCAGCGAAGCGACAGACTCAAAACAGCAGTCTAGCAACAGCAGTACACGTGCTCGCTATACAGTGCCAAGCGGCCTTCGATACGCGACCGAGATGTATGTGCGAGAAGTTGTGATGGCATCCCTCGATGCTGATCGTCGGTGTGACAAAGCTTTCTTTATTCACAACGGTATCGATCGCGAACGTGTGGCTGCCGTGATCAATGTCGACCTGGGCACACTCGAATCAGAGATCAAACGGTATGTCGATAAAGTCCTTCGCTTTAAGCATCCAACGGGTATGCCACTCAACGCGCTGGATCCGAACTCGCTGTTGGACCAGATCCGCGAAACGGTCGAAGGTCAGACCATGTATGTGCAGTATCTGAAAGCAGGGGTCTCCAATCCGCTGCTGATTGAGTTCTTTGGTAAGCGCAGTCGGGAGATCGCATTGGATCGTGCGGCGCACGGTGTAGAGACCAAAATCGGTCGCAAACAACTGCCAAAGGCTGAGGATGCAGATCGCGATGCTTACGACGCTTACCTCGTAGAAATATCGAAAAACCACGATCCAATTCAATCGTATATGGCGGTGTATCTGGCGACGGGTTACGACATCGACTTTATCTATAAGTCGGTGAATCAGAGAATCGAGCGTAAGCAGAGCTATCTACAAAATAACGAACATAAACTGACGCATCTAGGCCGTTAAGGGAGTTTATAAATGTCCGAAAATACTCCAACAGGAAAGGGCTCAGGTGCTTTGCAGCTGGTGGGTCCTCTATCGTTTAAAGGCAAACCAACATTCGATCTTCACACCAACATCGGTGTGTTTCTCTGGCACGGCCGCGAAGGCTCAGAAAACAAGTCGTTTATCATGGGAATGCCCAGTTACATGAAGCGTTTGCGTAACGCTGAAGCGGCTATTGGCCAGGACGATCCCTATGCAGATCGCATGTACTATTTAACCGAGAAAGCGATCGATCAGGCGCAAGAGCGCCTGACTCAGATGAAGGCTGATCTGACAGAGATCTCCAACTCAATTACTTCCCGATTTGTATTCCCTGACACCGATGTTCAGGGTGCCCAAATTTTTGAAGTGGAGCACCGGTCTGCATTGGGGTATCGCTCAATCGAGCTGCTGATTCTTGCAGACGAATGTTGTCGAATTGCAATGGAAGCGGCACATAAAGGCCGTTTTGGTGTCGATGAGAAACGTGCTGTGATGGACAACATTTCCCACGCGTTCCGATCGATCTTTCATGACGCTGGACGCTGGAAATATACTGGGGTTACACGCGACGACATTGCAGCGAATAACAGCGTTGCGCGTGAGGCTTACAAAAAATTGGGTAAGTGCGAGAGTGAGTTTTTACGCGCAGAGAAGCGCTCTAAATTCGCACCGGATTTACCGCAAAAGCGTGAGCAAGTTGTGCGCAAATTGAAGCCCGCTGAAGGGCAGAAAGAAGCCAGTTAAATATCTGGGGGAACCTGTTTAGACAGAGTGCAGCACTAGAGACGGTCGTCGCGCATTCCGATGCAAAACACCGTCTCTTTTTTTATCTTAGGCTGCGTATCTGCATGAATTAACCCACATGATCGAGTGGCATTAACAGGGTGAAACCTCGCGAATTAATCCTGCCTTGGCAGGGTAATAAAAATTTTTTTAAGCGCTCAAGTCGACAGATTTGAGATTCGTAAACGGGTACGTAGAGAGCGCTTTTGTCGTAGCAAGATCAGAGGTTTGCATGAGTGAGATGAGAGGGCAGGGCGGACCGCTGGATTTACAAATTGATTATCTCTCGATCAATCAATTACTCCGGTGCGATGTCAATAATTCTAAGCTTCCAGTGCGTGTCTGCCTCTTGGGGAATGACCAAACTTTGATGGAGTTGCCAGCGCCTGATCGTGGCTGGCAAGTCACCGACTTCCAGGGTGTACGCCAGATAATTACTCATCGATGCGGAGATCGCTTAGCTATGGATCTGTATCTCGGAGACCGTGCGTGGATCGGCTCGACCGAGGTGTAATTCGCGTGGCGAATCGGATGCAATTCGTTTGGCTAAGAGGCAACAATTACACTGGCTAAGAGGCAACGTTTACTTGGCTAAGAGGTGAAAGTGCCTGTTTCGAGCGAGCGCTTGGCTAAGAGGTGGTTTTAAATCTTGGCTAAGAGGTTGGAGCCCAGTCAGGACGTGGCTTTCAGAGGAGATGGGTGATGGCACGTAGAGATCAAAAGTTCACAGATCGCGAGATTGCCGAACAGCTGCGCGATCCCTTTATATATAGATTCATATCCTTTTCTATTTTAAAGGGAGACGGGTTGATGAGTGTTCGCTCCAAAACGCGGCGCGGACTGATTGACCTTGAATCACACTGCCAGCGGCTGATTGACCAATACCGCGATCGCAAGCTTGAGGGATTACAACTTGAGCGTCGAGTGTATGAGACATACAGCGAATTGAAATGGCGACTGACCATTGGAACGAAGCGTATGTATGTCTCTCGTGATGATGAAAGGTTGGGTGATTACCTGGCTAACTTGCCCGAGGTTGAGCAGGAGTGGTTGAGTGAATTCCTTGATGAGATTGAAGTAGCCAACGCAAATTTGCGCATTGAATGGACGGTCTATAACGAGGCGTTACGGATCGGTCAGTGTGACGCACAAGAGTTCGTGGTGACGCCGAAAAGCATACTCTCACTCTGCAGTGAGCCTTTGCAAAAGCTTGCGCTATGACCTAGAGTGAAACCATCTTTACGACTGAGCCGATGCAGTCCTAGACATCGGCAGAAGCGCAGCTTCATCCATCGACTCCAAATTCCCTCTCCATTGACCTCAGTCTGACCGACATTACCGCAGTGCTCAAAAAGTGTTTTGGGCTTTCGAGTTCAGAATATTTTTTCAGCACTGTGACTAGAATTTACTTGTTGGGCGTTTCAGCTGTGAGGGCCGAAACCGGGCAGATAAATTAACCATCAAAACGACTTCTATTTGACGGTGTAGAGAGAGCAGGTACCCGAATCTAATTCGGAGAATGTTCACTGAGAAAAACCGTTGTCGTTTGTTGGGAGATCCCAGCTCGTCGACGGGTCGCGAGACCCTCGATCGCGGATGCAAGAAGCCGCATAAAAGGGAGCCTGCTTTAGCTTCCGGTTACATCACTCGATGATGTAATGAGCGTAAACGGTGTGTGCTGCACCTAACTGATCTGCCTCCTCAGCGTGGGGAGGCAGATTACCCTTCCTCAGCACCCTCTCAATTCTTAAAAAATAGGGCGCGCCTGGATGCCCTAATTAAACATTCAATTCCCCTCCGAGCCATCTACTGTAAGGACTGCAAGACCTATTCGAATGGAGCCTTACAAACATGAAACAGAAACTTATTGTTGGTGCAGTTGCATTATCGACTTCACTCTCCGCATGGGCAGAGTCGCCTGACTCTACGATTCCGCAGGATTATGTGCAGACAGGCCGATACTCGCATGTTGCAAACGAGCCCGTACAAGCTCAGAAGAACCCGCTCAAAGTCGTTGTGAATACACGACTCCCTACCACTGTGCAGACAGTCGAGCAGGCCGTGACTTTCCTGCTGGATCGCTCGGGTTATCACTTGGCCGATTACTCAGTACTGACGCCGCAAGCGCGCACACTGATGAGTCACGATCTTCCAGCCGTGCATCGCCAGATTGGTCCAATGACGCTCGACAAAGCGCTTGAGACGTTAGCGGGTGAAGCGTTTCAGCTGGTGGTCGATCCTGTGAATCGCAAGGTCGCCTTCATTGCGGACCCATCGTTGTTCGGAGGTGCGTAATGACTCCTCCACACGGTAGTAATGCAGTGCGCGCGGATGAGGCGTTTGATGAGTTGGATCGCCAGAATGATGTGCTGGATACAGGGCAGGGCGATGAGGCGCCAGAACCGTCGCTACATGCGGTTCGAGATACAGAAGAACTCGAAACAGAGCAGGTTGATTCTGATCTGAGTGCTGAACTTGAAGCGGCGCGACAAGAACAGGCACAGAGGCGTGCCCACGCCGCCGGTGGTCAGTCAGGGGGTGGAAAGCTCCTCGGTGGAACCGCACTCTTGGTTGCGCTGATGGCAGCGGGCGGTGCGGGCGCAACGTACATGCAGGCACAGCAATTCCGCTCTGATGTGGCTGTCGCGTTTGAAGAGGTGGATAGCAATATTGCTGCTGCCGGCCAGCGCATGAACGAAATCCAGCTCGCATTGCAAGAGGTCAGCACGAAGGCGACCGAGAACCGCGTCGATATCGCGGGTATCGATACGCAGTCGCTGCAGACGCAAATCTCAATGGTCCAGCGTGACCTCGAAAGTGCCACGGCGGCGCTGACGACTCAAAGCGGTCTGGCTGCTCGGGAGTCGCAAGCACTGCGCCAGCAGATCAGAGATGTTGAGGCCTCTTTGACCGTGCGCATGAGCGAGCTGGTTGCCAAGCCTGCTGCTGGGACTCCGGCACCTGTCGCACCGAAGCCTGTTGCAAAAGCGGTTGTAAAACCCAAGCCCACTGGGCCAAAGATCGCGAACTCTCTCGATGGAGCCGCCTTCGTGAACGTGGATACCTGGGGCTTTGAACAACACGCTGTTATGGCGAAAGGTG